>Ga0115003_10002619_pt1 | contig 14759 bp, 16 predicted proteins | sample ArcticOcean_MG_C_7_FD_88736 | JGI IMG/M metagenome (GOLD analysis project Ga0115003, IMG submission 88736) | Marine microbial communities from western Arctic Ocean - ArcticOcean_MG_CB11_88 | ecosystem: Environmental > Aquatic > Marine > Oceanic | place: Arctic Ocean: Canada Basin | collected... | reverse complement strand
CTGATTCTTGTTGCTCTGATTCTTGTTGCTCTGATTCTTGTTGCTCTGATTCTTCTTGTAAAGGTGGTGCATTCTCATTTCCTTCAATCTCATTATTATCATCCGCTGTATTATCATTATTTGGTAAAAAATCGGTCATATTTTCGACTAAAACCTCGCTATTACTAATATTTATTTCAGTTTGATTTAATAAATATAATAACATATCTGTCACAATTTCATCATCTTCATTTGACGTCGATATATTATCTACTGGTGAATTATCATCTGATATAGGAGTATCGGGGGGACAATTAGTTAATGGTATAACTGGTTGTAAATTTATAATGGTACCAAATTGACTAGAATTTTCATTATTATTAAATATACATAGTGATTCATAAATAAAATTAGATATAATATTTAATTCTATATCTTCAGGCTTTTGTCTATTGGAACGCATTTTTCTTACTACTGCTGCAAATCCAGATGATAATAAAGATTTAGATTCTTGCCCCGCTAAATAGCCTACAATTATATTTCTTGATTTATTAAAAAACTCTATAATAGGTTTAAAAAATTGAAATTTAGTTTTGTTTTCATCGCCATTAAAAGAAAATAGTTCTTGAACATATGCTAAAAATATAAATCTATCTGTTTTAGTATATTTATTTCCAGTATTAATATCTATTAATCGTTTTACAAATTTTCGTGAAGAGATAGTAGTTTCATCTGTATTAGCCATTTGATAATTTAGAAATTGTGATACGCATTTATAAACATCAAGTTTAATACAAGTTGTGTTAATATAATTATTCATCCAATTTGTACCACTAATTGAGGTTGAATAGCTATAATTACTATATTTTTTGTTATAAAAATTTAATATATTATATTCTTTTGATATCTCATTAATCATATTGCTTTCTTGTATGATTCGCTGATAACGTGGATCTGATTCGTTCAATTCTGTAATTTTTTCGCCTTCTTTAAAATTATTAGCGTTACTCAGCTTTTTAAATTCAATTTGTAATACATTAAAATTTTTGTATGATTTACATAAATCTGGAAATACAATATTAATATAAGCTAGTTTTACCAATATCTGAAATAAATTTTGAACATGTTTATCTGTGCCAATATATAAATCTTTTAATTTTGTTAATGAATTATTTGTATTATCATTATCATCATCATCATTTAAAGTAGTTGATATTATCTGTAACCTGCGATAAAGTGCCTCATATAAACTATTTATTAAATCAACGCGTTTTTCATTATAAAACTCAATAAAATTTTTTAAATTCCTTGCTGGACCAGATATATTTGTAGTGGGAATTGAAATACTTGAATCAGATACAGAACTTTTTTTTGTATATAATTTGTTATAAATTGACTCATATAAAACTAATTTTGGATTTACATTTGAAGTTAATGTATTAGGATCATTCTTATTTTTAAACACAGATATTTTACCATAAAAATCTATATATATAACATTTATTCCTAATAATAATGCATAAGAAACAGCAATTCTATCGTGGCTTACAAAATATATTGGATAATTTTTATCTATCTCAATAATATTACGTTTATCATCTGACAAGTCATTATATTTCCTATTCATCACATCTAAGCAACATAATACTTGAAACCAATCACCTCCTCGTTTTTGCTGTAACTTAGTATTATAACAAAAAATTTCAAATTTAGTCTTTGCAGCATCATTTACGGTTGGAGTATGAACACTCATTTTATTGATTATCTTTCTTATATAATTTTCTATTGATTTAACACTATTTTCACCCTTACTATCATTTATAGGCACTCTGTATGATTTATTCCAAATTGACATACTAACAAATTTTGCTTTTGATTTTGAAGTATAATTTTGTTTTATAGGACTTAGTGAAAAATTATATGTCGATAAAAAAAAATTGTTATATTCAGCTGAATCATCATCATATGCATTATAAACAACTGGGTCTGGGCCATTTTGTATTATTGGTTTTATATTAACACCTTTATTTGCATTATTTGCCCCAAAATATTTAGGATCATTTTCATTAGGTTTACCGGCTGGATCATTTACAATTTCAGGGGTAATTGCATATAAAATTTCAAATTGATTACCATTAGCATTTAATGCTTCATTTCCTGAAGCCAAACTTTCAAAGAAATGATGCTGACTAAAATCAAGTACAAAAGCGCATCCCTTTTCATGCAAACCTCCTAATTTTGTGTTTTTGGTAAATCTATTTGCAAAATCGTCGCTCTTTACTAAATTTAATCCATTAGGGAAAATACTTTTAACTTTATCATTATTACTAGATGCTATATTAAATGTACATGCATTATAATTATGTAATACTAAATCACCAATACCAATATTAACTGGTTTTTCTTGATATTGGAAATCTGGTGAATCGTTTGTATTATTAGGTAAATAATCATAAATTAATTGTTGGAAATTTTTAGGAACGTCATCTTCTTGAGGACAATCTAATAAGGCATTTATAGCTTGTTCTTCAGTTAATCCTCGCTCAGGATGAGAATCGTCATATGGTTTAGGAAGGCCTTCCTTTAAAACTTTTATAGATTGTTCAATCTGTGATTTATATTTTTTAAAATCATGTTCTGCATCACCAACAGCTAATTTATTACCGTGTTTAACAATTGGTATTTTATTTTGAGCGATTATATCAATTAAATTGTTCATTATATATATATTATTAATAATTTAAATAGATATTTACCATAGAAGATTTATACTTAAATTATTAGGTGAATATTTATTTTTTTTCCAATTTCCTTTTATCTTGGTACTTCTTGCTAAATAATTCTTTCGTCTATTTTTATTTTTATGCTTAGTAAAATCTTCATATCCAATTTGTCCAAAATGTACCCATTTTTTTTTAATTGGATCATGAATTTGGTATTTCTTTTCTCGCTTGGTAGAAGGATATATTTTAGCAGTCTTTCCAATATATTTGTAAGCTTTTTGCTGTACTTTATATGGAGAAGAATATTTTTTTAATTTTTTGGTAAACTTATGGTTTTTTTTTGTGTTTTTCATATAAATATATAAATATATAAATAAATATATTTATATAAATTGATGTAAAATATATTCAATTATATATATATAAATGTCTATACCAAATGAAATTAAGATTCAATTAGTAACAAATATACCAGGATACCAAATGATTGATTATAAACCAAAAATGACTATACCAGATATTAATGGCAAAAAAGTTTTTTTTTGGCCATTAATTAAATTAAATAGTAATATAATTGATACAAAAATTCCTGAAAACTTAAGGCAAAAACAGTTTTTTAATAAGGGATTGTTTAATTCTTTAATTAATACACATGGTTTTTTTAAAGATAAAACCTTAGAACAAGCAACAAAGGAAGGATTAGTAGATAATAACATACTTGTTACTTTAAAAACATTATTTCCAGTAAAAGGATTATTTTATTTAAATAAAAATACCTATACAATTGGTAATTTAAGTTGGGAAAAAGGAAATTGGAAAATAACATTAAAACCTAAACCGGTTTTAAAATCTCAAGAAGTGATAAATAATCCATATTTATATAATAAATTAGTTCATAGTGAGATTATAAGCGGTGAACAACAAATTAATGCTTTACCAGATGATGTAGTGTATGGGGATAATTTTATGGGAGTACGAAATAACGTAGCTAAAGGTGTTGATGTTAAAGATAAAATAAATATTATTGATGAAAAAATACCTTCTTCCACAGAGACAACTTCTAATTTGAGTACTGAACAGGCATTAGTACCAATAGATAAAAAAATACCTTCTTCCACCGAGACAACTCCTACAGAGACAACTCCTAATTTGAGTACTGAACAGGCATTAGTACCAATAGATAAAATTGCTCCTTCAAATGCAAATGATAATTTACCATCTTCCCAAGAGAAAGAAACACAGCAACCTTCTAATAAATTAATTCCTATTGATTCAGGTACAATTAACCAAATTGAGCGTTTATCAGATGAACCTACACCTAATCCTATATTAATTGCAAATAAAAAATTAAAATCAGAATTTAAACTTATAATAACTAATAAGGATTTTTTATATATATTGAATAGTCTATACAATTATCTTCCAAGATCTATTAAATTATATTTGACTGAAAATATGTCTTTTTCAACTGCAATTGATGTAGCGAATCTTAACAAAAAATCTGCGCGTCCTAAATTAAATAATAAAATTTCGATTAAAGCTTATGAGAGATTAGTTGAGGGCTTACGTATTTATTCAAATACTGGAGGCGGCGACTGTTTTTTCAAAGCGGTTTGCGATGGTATAACAAATAATAATCACCAATTTCCAAATGACCCAATTTTATATAATAATATAGGTATTGGAAATAATATATTTACAATAAAAATATTACGTGAAATTGTATATAATTATCTGATAAATATAATACCAGATTTATTAGAGCAATATTTATCTTCCTGGTCACTCATTAATGTAGATAATCTTAATACTAAGTTCAAAAAACATTTAGATTCATTAACTGCAGTTGGTGAAGATATAAATGATCAAATATATATGGATACTGTAAATCAAATATATCAATCTGATGATAATTTTTTAGTCTCCAAGATATCTGAGGTACCTTCTATAAATTCAGAATCTTATAATAATCCTTTTAAAGTAATTATTAAATCACAATTAAAATCATATATATTAAGTAGTGAATATTGGGGAAATATTATAGCAATAAATGCCATTTCTTATACTCTAAATTTAAATGTAATTCCAATTGAATTATTAACAGTTAATAATAATAAAACATTACGTGTTAATACACCAAATTTAATTAATGATAATATTGATAATAATTGGACAAAATATATATTTTTATTAAAAACTCCTGGGCATTTTGAATTAATGGGATTTATTTTAAAAACTAAAATACATTCTCAAGGAAACCAAACTAGAAGTAAAACAGTTACAATATTTAACAGATTTATAGATACTAGTAAAAGTTTTATGGCTCCAATTTTTATTATTCTTATTATATATTCATCATATTATAGAAATTTATCATTAGAATTAAGAAATAAATTTAATTTTTTTCCAAATATATTTAAATATATTTACGAAGCAGATGGAATATTAATTAATCGAAATATTCATTTTAATCAGATAATGAATAATGTTTTTCCAAACCTAATTAATACAATTTCTAACACACAATCTGGTGGTAGACAAATATCAGATAATGATGAAGATGAAAACCCAGAAATTTGTTATAAAATTCAAATAAGTTTACTACTAGTTGAAGGGAAAGATATTGATAAATCGCAAATTAATTCTTTAGCTTGCCAGACTAGAGCAAACTCAATATATAAATCATGGGCAGGTATAAGAGGTCAAAATTATATTCCACCGCCAGATTATTCTCTATCAAAAGTTAATAAAACAGTTGATAATAAGAAAAAAGGTGGAAATGGAAAAACAAAAAAAATACGTATTTATCAAAACAATTAAACAAAGTAATACTTATAAATTAAATAATATTAATGTTTTAAATTATATAATTTATATGTATTATAATAACTTATATTTTATAATAATTATTCAAATATTTTTAGCAATAATTGTTTACTGTTCTACTTTAACCTTATCTATATATAATAAAAATTATCTAAAACGCTCATTAGATTATAAATATCATATACAATGTATTATAAATATTTGCATTACAATGATTATTTATTGTATTGTCTACTTTCATAAAGACAAATTATTTACTGAATCAATAGGAATTTCAATACAAAATATTATATTTTATATAATTATTGTAGATACAATTATATTTTGGCTACATTATTATTCTCATAAAATATTTAAATTGAAAGAATTATTTCATATGGTTCATCATGATACATATAATATTCTACCAACAGATTTATTTTATACAGATTTTAAAGAATATTTAATTTATGGGGTTATAGTTGGTGTTTTTCCAATATTATTTAATAAAATAAATATATTAGATTATTTAATTGCAAATATTCTCATTTTTATACACCAAATTTATACCCATTCTGAATTATCTTTTCCTTTTTATATACCAGGATTCATTCATAGTAAATATCATATGAAACATCATAAAATTGGTAAAGGGAATTACTCTGTATTATTACCATCATGGGATAAATATATGAATACTATAATTAAAACAAAGAAAAAGAAAAAGAAAATATGCAAAAAAAAGTAAAAAATATTGCGTCAAAGAAAGTAAATATAAAAAATTTTTTATTATATGATTGAATTAACTAATTATGTGTCAAAATTATTATTCTATGATAAAACGGATTCATATTATATAATAACCTATACAGATATTGACCAGTTATTAGATAATAATTTTATTATCGAGTATCTGGGAAAAATTATTAATAAATTTGATATATTGAAACAAGATATTATTCAAACAAGTAATAAATTTTATTTATATGATTTAGAAAATTTTGATTTATCAAAGTATTATACAATTAAAGAAGCTAATAATGAATCATTTGATGATTATATATCTGAATTTACTAATAAGAATAACAAGACGAATTGGAATTTTCTATTTCTTGTTGACAAAAAGATGAAAAAAACACGAGTTTATTTTAAAATACATCATGGATATGCGGATGGTTATAAAATTATTCAAATATTAATGTCAGAGTTAACTGAAGAAAAAGATTTTACAAAAAAATTTGTAAGAAAAACTAATTTTATAGATACTATTTATCATATAATTTTTAGTACAATAATTTTAATTATTATTTATATTAAATTTTTTATACAGATAACAATTAATTATTTAAAATTTGATATTCCAAATGATATTCCAAATGATATTCCAAATGATAATAAATTTACTAAAACGGATTATATTATATGTAAAGATTTGAATTTCGATAAAATAAAAATATTTACGTTAAAGAAGGGAATAACTATAAACGATTTTTTATATGCTACTATGATTAAAACTGATTATTTATATTCAGAAAAAAAAAGGACCTTATCTACCATTTCACCAATAAATATATCAGGAAACTTGCATACAAATAATATGTGTCCAATATTTAACGTGATTAATAATAATTATAGTAATTCACATCTATTAACTCAAGTGCATCAGTTATTCAATAGGTTCAAATATTCTTTATTCATTCCGTTTTTTTCAAGAATTATTAATTATACTACTCCTTTTATGAATATAGATATTTTATCGCAAATTTACTGTAGGATCGTTTATAATGCAGACTATACATTTTCAAATATAATTGGACCAGATTTAAGAAATTTAAAATATAAGATAGAAAATATACATTTTTTAACAAAACCAAAATATAATGAAATTGTATTCAATATAATTACTTGTAAAGATAAAGTAAACATTATAATTAGTTTTAAAGAGGGTGTTATAAAAAATAAAAAACGATTTAAAGAATGTTTTGAAAATGCATATAATTATTTATTATCTTCATAGATTATTTCTATTTTTTTTGAGAAAATATAGAAATAATCTAAATATAGTTTATGAGCTCTACAATAAAACTACCAAAACCATATAAAATTGATAAAAATATAGCTTTAAAATTTAAAGAGTACGTTTTAATTTATAATCTATATTTTTTGTAAATCAAATGTAGTAAAAATAGCACGTTGTGATTCCCTTTGTTTCTCCTTTTTAGCTTTTTCAAGAACATGAATTGCATTATTAATTTCTGTATCAGAAATTTCATTATCGCCATTTACATCGATTAAATTTTTTAAAACTCTATATTTTTCTGGAACTACACATAGGCTACTATCTTCATTAAATAAATAATCAGATAATATAGTAAATATTGCAGTCAGTCCTAAAGCTGTATAAATATCTCTGGTACCCATCCATGCCATAGAAAAAACAAGTATTTGTTTTGAAATTGTATATTTCATATATTCTTCAGTTGATTTACTAAATTGTATAGTTATAAATTTAGATCCAACATTCAGTAATATCATAACTATTCCCGCAAAAAATTTGCTACTATTTAAATATAATATGTGTCTATTTAAGTATTCAAACGAATTCATAAATGAAGAATAAATACTTATTTTATTTTGATTTTGTTGTTTTTTAGTTAAAGGCATTATATTAAAATATGCATATAAAATATATTTTTAAAATATAAAAACTATAATGATTTAAAAATATATATTATTTATTATCATATTGATTTATGAAAGTAAAATTAATAAGTTATTCTCAAATACCTATAGATTCCGATAATACTGAATGTAAAAATATCTTAGATTTAGTTTGTTATGCTGCTCGTGTTTCTAATCCCTTAAATCAAATGAATACTTCTACAAATGAAAAACTAAGTAACTATTTAATGAATAATAATCATTGGTCGCCTTTTGAAATGACATCAATTTGTTTAGAAATTGAAACAACAAGAGATATAGCCCGTCAATTATTAAGACATCGATCATTTTCATTTCAAGAATTCTCTCAAAGATATGCTATAGCAGATTTAGGTTTTGAAGAGAGGGAAGCTAGAATGCAAGATAAAAAAAATCGTCAAAATAGTATTTTATCGGATAATGATAAATTAAATAGTGAATGGATTGAAAAACAAAATGAAGTTAAAAATTGTACTTTATCAGTTTATAATTGGGCAATTGAAAATGGAATTGCTAAAGAACAGGCAAGAGCTGTTTTGACTGAAGGGAATACTATATCTAGGCTTTATGTTAATGGTACTTTAAGATCATGGATACATTATATTCAATTAAGATCAGGTAATGGGACACAGTCAGAACATAAAGAGTTAGCAAGGGAATGTGCAAAACAAATAGAACCTATTTTCCCATTTATAGTTAATTTTGTTTCAGATTAATTTTTTTTTTTTTAGAAAATTATATGATTTTGTTTTAAAATTTTTTAATGAATTATTTGTATAATTTTTACATGAACGTATATATGGTTTGTATATTTGCTTTAAATATGGTGTAAATGATTCGGTAGTTTTATTTGAACACATTAAACAAAATATAATAAAAATTATAATTAAAATGATTAATACGATTGCTGTTTTATTCATATATTTAACGATTATTAAATTTTTATTCCTAGCCTAAAAAGCTGAAAATGATTCCACTAAATTAGAACCTTCAAATGGTAATACGCTATTTGAAACACCCATAAATGGATCTACAGGAATAGAATTAGAATCTTTTCCTCTTTTAATACTATTTTCTGCTCCAATTATATCAAATCCTTCAATAGTATTTGTAGTTTCTATTGAATTATCCTTATTATTAACAATAGGTTTTTTTTTATTGTCATTAGATTTGTTATCATTTGATTTATTATCATTAGAATTTATATTATTGTTATTTGATTTATTATCATTAGAATTTATATTATTGTTATTTGATTTTATATCATTAGAATTACTATTATTAGCCATACCTTCTGTAAACGAAATGTTATTATTAAATATTATAATTATGAATAATATTACAACAATACCTAATATTTTGTTTAAATAACTTAAATAAATTATTGATGCAATTAGTAATATTTTCCCTAAACAAGTGTCAATTAAAAAATTAAAAAATTTACTTTCGCACAATAATATGATTAACAATAATGCACAAATGACTCCACAAGTTTCTGATTTAAAAAACGATTTCATTATATTAATTATATATAAAAAATTATATTATATTAATAAATATTTCCTTTAGTATATTTCAGTCCTTTTCTCAAATTATTATCTTTTTTTTTATTAAGAATGTCTCTCGCTTTCAATGCAGCACCATTTAATGATGATTCGGAAAATCAAAATAATTATATTTCTAATAAAAAAAAACAAAATCATAATAAAACCCAAAAAAACTTTTTAAAAGAAAGTTTTGATAAAAAAAAAGTAAATGATGTTTTAGAAAAAATTCATAATTTAAATCAAGCTGATGAAGATGATGAAGATAATTTTAATCCACCCCCCAAACCTGAATCATCTGGAGTATCGAAAACAATTGCTAATGAAAATATGAGTAATATGTCAAATAATATGAATCAACAAATGTTTAGAACATTAGGTAGATCACCAGAACCAAATTCTAATGATACAAATCTTGAAATGAATAACTATACTAATTATGGTGATAAAAAAACAACAGATGAATATTACCAACAGATGATACCTGGATATAATCCAACAAAAAACCCAGTTAATAAACAATATTATAACATGAATAACTCTGTTGTTGATGTTAAAGGAGATGATTTATTGATTAAAAAATTAAACTATATGATATCTTTATTAGAAGATCAACAAGATGAGAGAACTAATACAGTTACTGAAGAAGTAGTATTATATTCATTTTTAGGAATATTTATAATATTCGTAATTGATTCCTTTGTTAAGGTTGGAAAATATACTCGCTAATACCAATATATAGACTCAGTATAATATGGCTCACATCTTGGAGGATAACAAATAGGTCTATTTGGTAAAGGACAAGGATTTCTACAGTTATTAATTATATGATGTCGTGGAGTAATTTTTTTAGATCTTTCACAAAGCCTATAAGGTTTGCATCTATTATGATATTTATAAGGTTCAGGATAACAAGATTTTTTATAAGGTCCTAAAACAGCATTTCCTTCAAATAAAGGACCATATATATGTTTATAACAACTATCATGTGTTTTATTTCTAGGATGATTAAATCTTATATTATAATGAGTAGACTTTTTTGAATGACAATTATCACACATATAATAAATAAATAATATTATTTATTATAAAAAAATTATTTTTTTAGTTAACTAAATTGTAAAACCATTTTTAATAATTAAAAAATTATGATTAATAAATTTAATTCAATATAAATACTTTTTTTGATAAAAAAGTAGAATAAGCAAAATTATAAAAAAAATAAGCTGTTGGTGATTTACTTTCTGCCTTAGTTTTTAAAAGTATATTATGTATTAAAATATAATTATCTGATAAATTTTCTATAACACAATATCCAAAAAAATATTTCTCAGCAATTTTCCAAAAACTTATTTTAAAACTATGTATAAATATATCATCATTTGTATTATTTATTGAACCAAAACAAATCAACGATTCTAGATTTTTAAAATGAACACATGATTTTCTAAATAAATAACATGCTTGAATTTCATCATTTAAAATTAAAATAGTTATATATATATTTTCACTATTAATTAAATCGATTAAGTTAGACATAGAAACACATATTGATAAATCAAACTTATTTTTAATTGTGGAAATAAAATGATGGAATAAAGAAATATTACTTTTATTTACTAAAATTATAGAATAATTATTATTATCTAATTCATTTGGTTTTGTCCAACTTAAAACAGGAAATCCGTAAGTATCATAAACACAAATGGGAACTATTCCTGTTAATTCACCTTCTCTTTTAAATAAACTAACGGATATTTTTTTATTCAAATGACTCTGATTATAGTGATGAGTTTGAATTATTTGCGGAGCTATACCTTTTTTTCTTTTACCTTTTTTAACACATAAATAATCTACATAATAACAATCAAAATTTGAATTATCTGCTGTAATAAATATATTTAATGGCTTTGTACACATCACACCTAAAATATCATTATCATCTATAATTTTTCCATTTTTATTCAAAAGTTTTTTTGGTTCATAATAAAACGATATGTAAGAATCATAATTGTTATTTGTTAAATATGGCAATATATTATTCAATTCAGGAAGAAAACTTCCATTCTTTTCTCTATGAAAATTTTCTCTTATAAAGTACATTAATTTTTGTTTATGGTAATCAATTAATTTAGAATATGATGTTGTTTCAATATTATTAAAATTAGTATATTTATTTTTCTTTGGTAAATCTTTATTTATAATTCCTACTGAATGAAAATAGTAATAAAAATCATATGTATGAAAAACTGGTTGAAATAACCAAAAACCATATTTTTGTTTTATATATAGATAACTAAACAATATTATAATTATTATAATTATAACTATATATGGAATAATATCAATCATATTATCCATTAATTTTTAAAATTTAATATTATTACACATAATATAAACTAATATATGTATGGAAAAATTTAATTACATATATTATAATTAATTTACAAATCTATATATTTTATTTAATTTTTAAAAAATTGAATTATTTATAGATTATTATAACAATATTAACTAACAATTATAAAAGTCTAATCCAAAATATGAATGAAAATAAACCATTACCTTCTATAAACAAAGAGGCCCCTGGAATTTATATACGTGATACGAATGCAATACCAGGAGATTATAGAGTATATCAACAATCTCTAACTGCTCAAAAAAAATTTATAAAAATTATAGAAAAAAAAACATTTGAATCACAAGGATATGTGAATAAATTTAAAAGTTATATTCCTTCGGCTAATGGAAACAGTAATACAAAGCTACCAATCATATAGAAAATGATGAATTTAAAAACAAAAATATAAAAATAATGTGTATTCAAAAACTACATATATAATTAAAAAAATTGATTTACTTTTTTACTGCAACGTAATTAATATATATATGAAAAGATTAATCATGAATAATCTAAAAAGAATTCCCAGGGACTATTATTTAGAATATAAGGGTAAGACTAGATTTGCTAGCGCTATTGAAGAAGATGAATATGATAAAATTACACCCAATAAATGTAATAAATGTAATATTATAAAAACAAGAGCAGATTTCAATAATAATACTTGTGGTTCTCTTCCATTTGAAAATTTATTGAATAATGATGGGATTAGATATAAAAGAGGTGAATGTAAGGTCTGTTCAAAAAAAGACAGTAAAGGTAAAAATGCTGCTATAAAGAAAGCTAAGGCGATGGGTATGGATACAAAAGCTCCTGAAGGTACCAAATGTGAAATATGTGACAATCAAAACAAAATTGTTTTTGATCACTGTCATGACTCTTTAATTTTCAGAGGATGGTTATGTGATCCGTGTAATAGATCTCTTGGTATATTGGGAGACGATGTTACATCACTATTAGGTGTTTTAAATTATTTAAATAGAATTGAACAAAAAACAATTGAACAAGACTTTATATCAAATAAATTAATCGATATTCCAAAAGAAGTAGGAATTTTATTACATGATTCAGAAAATAAAAACGATATAGTAAAAGAAAATAATATATATCCATATTTTAATTAAATTAGATAGAAATAATAATTCAATCATTTATATGCTTTTCAATTCTGTTAATAGTTAAATCAAAGTATTTTTTTTCAATTTCAATCCCAATAAATTTACGTTTTGTATTTATACAACCAATTCCGGTTGTTCCTGATCCCATCGTATTATCTAAAATTGTACTATTTTCATTTGAATATGTAAGAATTAAATATTCAATTAATGAAATAGGTTTTTGTGTTTCATGAATAGTGTCAGATTCAATATTAAATTCTAATATTTCATTAGGATAATTAGTAAATTTTTGTTCATATTCAGTATTACTTATTAATTTATTATTAGTTCCCAAATGATGAATTTGATTCAACATTTTACCAATTCGTTTCTCTGAATTTTTTTTTTTGATACTTACAGGAATTAAATTTTGTGGATTATAAATCATATTTCCTTTTTTTCTAGAAGCTGCTGCTGCTCCTCCAGGTGAAAATACACATATATCTTCCGTACATTTCATAGGTCTGTAATTAGCAAGTAAAAATTGTGTTGTTTTATTTTTTTTCCAAATCAAATTATACTTATACCAATCGTAGTTACTTGCAATTAATCTCGTAGTAAAAGGTTGCTGACCGAATAATAATATAACTCCATGTGGTTTTTTAATTATTCTTTTATATTCAGTCCATAATTTATTTACATCTATTATAGTGTCCCATTTACATTTTGTAGAGCCATATGGTAAATCACATAAAATTAAATCAATACTATTATCCTTTATTTCTTTCATTTTAATTAAGCAATCCCCATTATAAAGTGTAGCAAAAATATTCTTTTGCGTATCGATAAATACGTATTCATCATTTGTTATAATCATATTACATTTAAAATTGTTAGATTTAGAAGTCATTCTTTTAATATGTTGTATTTTGTTTTTTAATTCAATTTTTAATTATAAATATTATTATATTTGTAATTAAATTTCAAATATATGTTTATATATATATATGAATTATTCATTAAATATTGGAGAATTATTTTTATTCTTTGGATGGTTTGGATTTTGGGATACAATAATAAAAAACGTTAATATATCATTAAAAAAAAAATTATTAATATTTTTGATTTTTATTATAATTGGAATTTGTTTTCTACATTACTAATCTAATATTTAATATTAAAATGACAATTATAATTCATATCATCATCTAAACAAACAAGAATCATGGTTTCAGAAGGTAATTTAAATTTTACAAATTCTTCATCAGTCATTTTTAATAAATGCTTCATAAGAACACGTATACTATGTTTATGAGCAACTATAAGTGGAAAATAGCCTTCTTTAAAAGAATATGCTATATCATTTTCATAATAAGGTAATAATCTGTTTACACCCTTGAAGATTTAAAATGGGACAAAACCCACTAAAAATCAACAAGGTTTGCCTATCTCAAGGCGTGTAAATTTTGGTTTTACTGGCTCGTCTAAACCAGTTGAAGTATTCTTGCTT
>Ga0115003_10002613_pt1 | contig 14773 bp, 15 predicted proteins | sample ArcticOcean_MG_C_7_FD_88736 | JGI IMG/M metagenome (GOLD analysis project Ga0115003, IMG submission 88736) | Marine microbial communities from western Arctic Ocean - ArcticOcean_MG_CB11_88 | ecosystem: Environmental > Aquatic > Marine > Oceanic | place: Arctic Ocean: Canada Basin | collected... | reverse complement strand
TGGAATCTCTGGCTCCAACTCCGCCGCCGCGAACTAATGCGGAAAGTCTAAGCGGTATCCAGCAAACTGAAAAAGATAGCTCTACTCCACTGATAGTTGTGACACCTCAAGCACATGCTCCAACCCGTCCGGCTGTTGAGAACTAAATGGCACGAGGCAGAGAGTAAAAATGCACATCAAAGCTACTGGTCGGAATGCCAATCGACTGTCGACACTGAGCTGGCGATTCTCGTTACGAACGCAGAGAGCAAAGACCGCTACAGCTATCAAAGTCTCAAGGAGTCCCCAAACGCTCGAAATTAAAAACATTTCCATAGTCGGGGCGCCCAGCATCAGACTTAAACTAAGCGAAGCAGCCATGATCGAAGCGAAAGAAGCGATCGCCAAGGCAGCAAGCTGACCAACATCCATTTGCGGGAAGCGACGCCCCTGCATCAACCGAAAGAGCCCGTAAGCGACCCAAGGTGCCACAACACCCATATTGAGAAAGTTCGCACCTAAGGTGGCATACGAGCCATCTCCAAGGAGGCCGGCTTGTAGTATCAAAATCGTGGCCATCGATAACATTGCCGCAAAGGGACCAAATAAGATTGCCAAAAGCGAAGCGCCTACCAAGTGGATAGAGAAACCAAAACCTATTGGACAATTGACCATCTGTGCCAAAAAGACTAGGCAACTCAACGCAAGCAGTGAAGGTATTTGCTTCACAGAAAGTTGATGGCGCAGGCCATAAAAGGCCGAACCCAATGCGATAACGGCTGCGCCGCTCGTTAATAAAGTGGTTGATGAATCAAGGGTTCCTTGAATTAAATGCATATTACACCGAGGTTTTTAATTAAAATAAGTCTGCGCGCGATGCAGCGCTTGAGGAAAATTTAGTTTCGACTTAGTAATAAGCAGGTTTCGAACCAAAAAAATAGTTTTTCGAAGGCTGATCCCATCAAGCGCCAAAATTTTAATACCTAGTCCGCCTTCACGCAGTAAGCTGGCACCTATCAGAGCATCTGGCGTCTCTAAATCATGAATTACTTGAATGAGATCGCTTAAAGGCTCAGGGCTCAGAAAGTAGAAACTAGCGTAGCTGCCGCACGGATACAAAGTTCGCCAATCGGCAACATCGCCATGCTTAGGCTGACAGCAAAAATTTTCGTAAGCGAGTAAAGAGCCTTCACGATAAATCCTCAACTGCGAGCGCCACTGTGAAAATTCAAAGGCCTCGCCAAAGGCCGTTCGCCCGGGGGATACAACCTCGCAGAGTAGCACGGTCGCATCCGCAGCGACATCAAGACGTGTGAACTGGCGAATCGAAGCATCCTTCTGCAAGATTAAGGGCGCTGGCCACACATCGAGCACCGCTCCAGATTCGACCATGTAGTGCTGCCGCACCGTGGCGCATCCGGCATGCATCGTGTGCACCCGGCAAGCCGCCGGGCTGATTAACGCGGCATTCGCTCCTACCGCAACTGTCGCTTCGACCTCCAATAAATCGTTGTCCAATAAACCTGCGGTGGGACTCATCAGGATACTGATCTCCCAACCATCCTCGTGGTAGGCTTTGCCGAGGTGTAAAGGTGGCCTCACCCACTGCTCCGTCAAACGCGTCCCGACCAACGGCGCATGGGTATAGAGCAAACGTGCTCCCCCCAAAACACCAATACGATCCGAAAGAGAATCTGTAGATGAAACATACATCAGATCATTAAGTCTTAATCGAAAAGAAACATTCTTCTTCGAGCCAAGTAAGGATCTCATCCAAGCCCTTGTAGCTCTTCAGATCACAAAAAACAAAAGGCCGCCCCTCGCGCTGCTTCTTCGAGTCGCGTGCCATCACATCAAGATCGGCTCCAACATAGGGTGCCAACTCGGTCTTATTAATAAGCATGAGATCAGAATATCGAATCGCGGGACCGCCTTTGCGCGGGATTTTATCGCCCTCAGCCACATCGATCACATAAATGAAAGCATCTACCAAATCAGGCGAGAACGTTGCCGACAGGTTGTCTCCGCCACTTTCCATCATGACAACTTGGGTATCGGGGTGTAGCGTGATCAAATTTTCTATCGCGACTTCATTCATACTTGTATCATCGCGAATCGCAGTATGCGGGCAGCCTCCAGTCTCCACACCGAGGATCCGGCTTGCTTCCAGCGGGCTGTTCTTAACTAAAAATTGTTCGTCTTCTTTCGTATAAATATCGTTAGTGATTGCGACTAGAGAGTAGCGCTGATGCAGCTTCTCAATAAGTCGCAGGAGGAGCATAGTTTTTCCGGAGCCGACGGGGCCTCCGATACCAATGCGAAAAGGACGTGAGGGATTTGATTCTGTCATGGTAACGAATTAGGAGATGAAGAGTCGGGAAAAGGCTGTGGCATGACGCGCCGAGGAAATATCAAAAGCAGGAGCAAACCACCCAGCCGATTCCCTTTGTACTGACTTCGAAGCTGCGACCCATCCATCAAGTCGCTCCAGACCGTCCGCTAAAGCTAGTTGCGCGGACTCAGGGCTGATTCTGAGAAGTTTGATTGATGCGGAAACATAATTGGCAAGGCTCTGGTAGCCATAGGTCATTAAGCCCGCCTCATCCGGCACCTTTAAGAGTTCAAATTGCAAAGCCGCGACGACTAGATGGTGTCCACGTGCCTTGCCCGAAGCAAAGGCGCCCGCATAGGTCTCAATCTCCGGCGAGCTCTTCCATAATTTTTTCAAAAGCCGCAAGCGTCCACGCCCTTGAGAAATGCTAGCTTCGCGAATTTCGCTCGCCCACTTCCAAGCGTCAATCTCTGTATCCAATTCCAAAACTGCAGACCAATCTTCTGCAACGATAGCATCACGCACAAAACGCAGGTAGGGTAACTCGAGACGTGCCAAGGCGGGGCCAGCATGTCGCTGAAAGAACTTTACTAAATCATCGCCACTAGTGTAGCCGCATGTCGCCGCCCATTGCTCCAGTCCCATCGAGTGGGCATATGCTCCCGTTGGAAACAAAGGATCCGAAACTTGCAAAAGCGCGGGCACCCATGCGGCAGATTGATCTGGCTTGTTCATCACTTAGTGCGAATGGCTATGGCTATGTCCATGTGTCTGGTCGTGATCGTGCGAATGTCCCCCTTGCTTGCTCGGCTGGAAGATTCGCTGCACGCGATGGTAGTGTATATGCTCTCGATCCAACATTTGCTCGACCGCCAAGTCGTCTTGGACGAGCAGCCCCTCTTCGCTGAAAGCAGCCTTGAAGTGCAGGTTGCCAATCATCCAGCCAATCCACGCGGCCTCCTTGGCTTCTCTCAGCGCTATCAGAAAACAATCTTCAGGGCTTTGTTCGATCACATAGGCATTTGTATCTGTCGTGTAGACGCAATCACCATGTGCGAGTGCGTCACTCACATCAAAACCAAAGTCGGTGCTATCAGTAGCCGAGCCACGCCAGCGGCGTCGGGCAAGCTTATGGCGATCCACTGGAATCGGAATAGACTTCAGATTTTCAGGAGTTTGAGAGAGTGTTTGGGTGATGAGGTGCATTTTTTGTAATAGCGACGATCCCGTCGCTTTTGTGCAGAATATTTAAAGCGAAAAATGGTCGTAGCTACATATTACTAAAACAGGAAATACCGTTGCGCCATAGGTAACAGGTCGGCGGGTTCGCAAGTCAGGACTTCGCCGTCAGCGGTCACAGTATACGTTTCAGGGTCAATCTCGATATCGGGGAGATAATCATTCAATACCATATCATGCTTCGAGATGTTACGTGTATTCGAAACCGGGCGAATCAGCTTCTTCAATTCCAGTTTTTCCACCACGCTCGCATCAATGGCCGCCTGACTAAGAAAAGTAATCGAGGTGCTGGAAACTGCTTTACCGAAAGCCGCAAACTGAGGGCGGTAATACATAGGCTGCGGTGTCGGGATTGATGCATTAGGATCTCCCATATTAGCCGTGGCAATAAGCCCACCTTTGAGCACAAGTTCTGGCTTAACCCCGAAGAAAGCGGGCTTAAACAAAACGATATCGGCGAGCTTACCCACCTCTAAGCTACCCACATCAGCCGCACAACCACAGGCGATAGCTGGATTGATGGTATACTTTGCGATGTAGCGCAGAGCGCGAAAGTTATCCGCCGATGGATGCCCCTCCGACTCCAGCTTACCGAATTGCTTCTTCATTTTATCGGCTGTTTGCCAGGTGCGAATAATAACTTCACCCACACGCCCCATGGCCTGACTGTCACTCGACATGATCGATATTGCGCCACGGTCGTGCAAAATATCTTCGGCCGCAATTGTCTGCGGGCGGATGCGGGACTCGGCAAAGGCCACATCTTCGGGAATCCTTGAATCTAAGTGATGGCAAACCATCAGCATGTCGAGGTGCTCATCAATGGTGTTGACGGTGTAGGGCCGTGTCGGATTGGTCGAAGACGGTAAAACATTAGGCAGGCCACAGACCTTCAAAATATCAGGTGCGTGCCCACCACCCGCTCCTTCGGAGTGGAAGGTATGGATGACGCGGTCTTTGAATGCCCCAATCGTTGTTTCGACAAAGCCGGACTCATTCAAGGTGTCGGTGTGAATGGCAACTTGCACATCCATCTCGTCGGCCACAGTCAAACAGTGATCGATCGCACTCGGAGTGGTGCCCCAATCTTCGTGTAACTTTAGACCCATCGCACCAGCCTTCACCTGCTCACGCAAAGCTTCGTGGTTGGAAGCGTTGCCCTTCCCCATAAACCCCAGGTTCATAGGGAAAGCTTCAGCGGACTCCAGCATCTTGTGAATATTCCAAGCGCCAGGCGTGCAAGTCGTGGCATTGGTGCCAGTAGCTGGCCCCGTGCCTCCGCCTATCATTGTAGTCACGCCGCTCGTCAGCGCCTCATTGATTTGCTGCGGGCAAATAAAATGGATGTGTGAATCGAATCCGCCGGCGGTCACAATATGACCCTCCGCTGCGATCACTTCAGTGCCCGCGCCAATCACCATGCCTTCAGTCACACCGGACTGAATGAGTGGATTACCCGCATGACCAATCCCCGCGATTCTGCCACCCTTCACTCCGATGTCTGCTTTGATGATTCCTAGAATTGGATCGATGATCGTCGCATTGGTTAGTACTAAGTCGAGACACTCAGCATCCAACGCAAGTGGCGATTGACCCATCCCATCGCGAATCACTTTCCCGCCACCAAACTTGACCTCGTTACCATAACCACCTGCCTCGGCAATCAGATCTTTCTCTACTTCAATGAAGAGCTCGGTATCTGCGAGGCGGACTTGGTCACCTACGGTCGGACCGAACATCTCGGCATATTGGCGGCGGGTAAATTCGAGGCTCATGATGTGTAATGAATTATAGTTGGTCGCTAATCGAGCAGGGCATCGACTTTGTTATTTAGGCCAAAGACCTTTCGCTCGCCGGCAAGGGCTACCAGCTCAACTTCACGAATGTCGCCCGGCTCAAAGCGAACTGCGGTGCCCGCAGCAATGTTCAGGCGAAAGCCTTTGGCCGCAACACGATCGAATTCGAGCGATACATTCACTTCGTAAAAATGAAAGTGACTACCTATTTGCACGGGGCGGTCACCCGTGTTGGCAACTTTAACGGAAGTAGTTTTCAAACCGAGATTGCCAGAAATCAAGGCTTCGGGATCAGAGTATTTGTATTCGCCGGGAATCATCGGATCGGGTTATGAACAGTGACCAATTTGGTGCCATCCGGAAAAGTGCCTTCGACCTGTACTTCATGGATCATTTCAGGCACACCTTCCATGACGTCATCACGCTTGAGAATGCCAGTGCCGTAGCTCATTAAGTCAGCGACGGTTTTCCCATCACGTATACCTTCCAGTATCTCGTAGGTGATCACGGCAACAGACTCCGGATAATTTAGTTTCAACCCGCGACCTTGACGACGTCGCGCCAAGTCAGCCGCTACGACGATCATGAGCTTGTCTTGTTCTCTAGGTGTGAGGTGCATAGATTTGGGAAATAATTAAACAGTTAAGTGCTGGCCGATCACTTCCGAAGTGAGCTCTTCGGACTCACCCGTAAGAACCACACTTCCGCGATCGAGGATATAAAATTCATCACTAGCAGATTTAGCAAAATCAAGGTATTGTTCGACTAAAATAATGCTCAAGTTCCCCTGTTTTTTAAGCAGGTGGATGGCATCCTCAATCTGGTCGATGATCGAGGGCTGAATCCCTTCGGTCGGCTCATCGAGAATGAGTAGTTTTGGATTCGTCAAAATGGCACGACCGATGGCAAGCTGCTGCTGCTGCCCGCCCGAGAGCACGCCACCCTTACGGGTAAGCATGTCCTTCACCACAGGAAAGAGCTCATACACCTCCTCTAAGCGCTCGCGCCCTGCTTCACCGGAAATACTCATGCTCACCTCAAGGTTTTCTTGCACAGTGAGATTTGGGAAAATATCCCGCCCTTGTGGCACATACCCAAGGCCGAGTCGCGCCCGTTGATCGGAACGCAAAGAAGTAATCGACTTACCTTCGAAAGTAATTTCGCCCTCCGTCTTGGGCATTAAGCCCATGATACTGCGAAGTAGCGAGGTCTTCCCCACTCCATTGCGCCCAAGTAGCGCGACGACTGAGTTTGGTCTCACCGCCATATCGATGCCACGCAAGATAATCGATTCATCATAACTTGCCTTCAAGGCTTTAACCCCAAGAAGAGGCGTAGTGGCGGAAGTTTCAGCTTCAGAAATCATAAAAATGGTCTAGTTATTTATTTGTATCCTTCTTGCCCTGACGACCGAGATATACTTCGACCACCGCTGGGTCCGATTGAACGCGATCGAAAGTGCCTTCCTTGAGCACGTGTCCTTGGTGCAGCACCGTCACCTTGCGAGCAATCTGGCGTATAAATTCCATGTCGTGTTCAATCACGATCAAGCTGTGTTTCTTTTCCAAACTAAGTAGTAGCTCACCCGTGCGCTCAGTCTCCTCGTCACTCATCCCAGCAGCGGGCTCATCGATCAAAAGGATGCGCGGGCCTTGCGCTAAAAGCATTCCGATCTCGAGCCATTGCTTTTGTCCGTGCGAGAGCATACCAGCCAGATCATGGACGCGACTCTCCAAGCGAATCGTTTTCAAAACTTCCATGATACACTCACGATCTTCAGCCGTCTCTTTATAGAAGAACGTCTTTAAAACGCCCCGCGCCCGATTTAACGAAAGCACTAAATTATCGTAAACAGTGTGGGACTTATAGACACTAGGCGTCTGAAACTTACGACCGATCCCAAGCCGGTTGATTTCAAATTCCTTTAACTTCACAAGATTAACATCATGCCCGTCATTCGCGTGCAGAGTCACACTCCCGCTGTCTGGGCGTGTGCACCCTGTAATAATATCCATAAATGTGCTCTTACCGGCCCCGTTAGGACCGATGACAGTACGGAGCTCCCCCTCTTCAAGGTAAAAGTTTAAATCGTCAATAGCCTTGAAGCCGTCAAAAGCCTTATTCACTCCAGACACCGAGAGAATGAGCGGCGTATCGCGATAAAGTGGGTCGTGGTGAAGATTATCCGACATCGTATTAAGCCTCCTCAATTTGAAGTGACCGTTTCTGGGCGATCTTGCTCTTCACTTGTTTATAAACACCCACAATACCATCCGGCATAAAGAGCACCACTAGCACGAACATAGAACCCATGATTATAAGCAAGTAATCTGGAAACGCTTGTGTGGTGTAACTCTTAAACATATTCACGAGAATAGCTCCAATCACTGGACCCCATTTGGTGCCTCGGCCACCGACCGCAACCCAGACCACCACTTCGAGTGACTTGGCCGCCTCCATCAAGCTCGGATTAATTCCCCCAACTTGAGGCACGTAAAGCGCACCCGCCGCGCCCGCAATCATCGCGGATAGGATGAAAATAACTAATTTAAAACTTGTCGTTGAATAGCCCGAAAACAATACACGGTTTTCTGAATCTCGGATCGCTTGCTGCACCTTACCGAGCTTGGAAGCAAGCAGTCCCGAAGTGATCAAATAAGTAGTCAAAAGTAGCAAAGCCGAGGCGATATAAAGACCGCGTGTCGTACCGGAATCATTGAGACTGTATCCTAATATATCCTTAAAATCAGTGAACCCATTGTTTCCCCCAAAGGTGAAATCATTACGGAAGAACAATAGGCAGACCGCATAAGTCAAAGCCTGCGTGAGGATTGAAAAGTAAACGCCCTTGATTCGTGACCGAAAGGCAAGAAAGCCAAAAATCAGAGCCACTAATCCCGGCACCCAAAGCACCGCACCAGTAGCAAACCAAAAGTTATTAAACGGCACCCAGTGAAATGGTAGTTCCTGATAACCGAGAAAAACCATAAAGTCGGGTAGATCGCTCTGATAAGCCCCCCGATCTCCAATCATCAGCATGAGATACATACCCATCGCATAGCCACCGAGCGCGAAGAAAAGGCTCTGGCAAAGGCAGAGCAAGCCAGTGTAACCCCAAAGTAAATTCAAGCTCATCGCCAAGATTGCGTAAGTTAAATATTTACCCCAAAGAGACACCTGGAAGGAACTGACTGCAAACAAGCCCCCGTCAGGACCCCATGCATTCAAACCCGGTATGAGCATTAGCAGACAGGCAACTAATCCAAAGATTCCGATCTCTTTTTTATTTTCAGCAGTGAGCATATCTAAGAATAAAAAAGATTAGTCTTCCAAGCTACGTGAGCGGGTCGGGAAGAGCCCGCCGGGGCGCCACTGCAAGAAGAGAATAATGACAAAGAAGACTGTGATCTTACCCATGACTGGTCCGAGTGAAGGTTGTAGCAATTGGTCAACCAAGCCGATACCCATCGCAGATATCCCAGCTCCAAGTAAATTACCTACACTACCGATCACAACCACCATGAAACTATCGACAATATACTGCTGACCCATTAATGGGCCGACATTACCGATTTGCGAAAGCACCGAACCCCCTAAGCCGGCTAAGCCGCATCCGAGAGCAAAGGTCATTGAGTTCACTCGAGCAACGGGTATCCCTAAACTACTCGCCATGCCACGATTCTGCATGACCGCTCGAATGTGTAGCCCTAAGTTTGTCTTACGTAAAAGCAACCAAGTCAAAATCACCACAAGTAGCGCAATGAACATTATAAATAGGCGAGTGTAACTCATACTAAATCCACCTAAGCTGAGATTACCCATCAACCAGGTCGGATTATTAACCTGCACATTGGCCGCACCAAAAATCAAACGGAAGCCTTGCTGCATGACCATTGAGATTCCCCAAGTGCAAAGAAGAGATTCCAGAGGGCGGCGATATAAGAAGCGGATAACTGTCTTTTCTAGGAGTAAGCCGATTCCCGCGGCAGCGAGAAAACTCAAAGGTAGAGAAATTACAAAATACCACCCAAAGGTTTCGCTGCTGAGGCCCCATGTATTGATAAAAAAGGTCTGCACCATATAAGTCGTGTAGCCGCCGATTGCCACAAACTCCCCATGAGCCATATTGATGATTCCCATCAACCCGAAAGTGATGGCCAATCCGAACGAGACAATGAGTAGCACGGAGCCCGTACTAAAGCCTCGGAAGAAACTTCCGAGAAACTCCATAATCTTAAGGTGCTCTTCAATGACCAATAGCGCGTTGGCCGATACCTCCGCCAATGGCTCTGTCCCGCGAGAGGCTTCTTGCTCATCCAGTAGGACTTCGTCGATAAAGCCTCGCGCCGCAATCGACTTCATGGCGGCCAGATCTTTAACCGCAGTCAGCTTCTGATCCGCATTTCCATTTTTTAAAAGACTGATGGCTAGTGCTTCTTTAACTGCCTCTTTGACCTCACTCGAGGTCTCCACGATTAGTCGCGCTTCCAAAGCAGGCACGAACTCGAGCTTTTGGCTACGCCCCATCTTAATCGCAGAGTCGATTCGCACCGAGGCATCCGTAGCCTTCAAGCCCAAGGTATCGATAATGCCCTTCATTAGTTTACGGACCGACCTCTTGGCGCGCTCTTTCTTGACTTTAGCTACATCCCCTTCCGACAGGGAAACAAGCTCTCCGTCGGCAACCAAAACCCACTCTTGCTGAGCTGTAAATTCCAACAATAGAAGGTCTGCATTTGATTTCAGCGTATATATCCCACCGGTACGCCATGCTTGATATATCTCCGCAATCACTGGATCACCATAGCTTTCAATTTCCTCAATGAGCGCGGTTTGCTCATCGCCACTCGCCATAATCAATTCCGACATGACTAAACGTGCGCTTCGTTCCTCTGCGGCGAGTATTCCAAGTAATGAGGAAATACAAAATGAATATCCGACTACATGCTTGAGTATACTTCGCATCGGAAACCTTAATAAATATATCATATCCAGACGTGTTTAAGAGTTTCCTCGCGCAAATTTTTATTCCTGCAATGAACAGCTAAGGGCTTGTAGGAAATACATCCCACAAGCCCCGCCAAACAAAACTACATTGAAAGTAAGATAGCGTACTTACTCAAATGTACCCTTTAACCATGGCTCACCGTATACGTCAGGCATGGTTTCCAGAATCTCGAACTGACCATCTTCCAAGGTTTCTCCGATATAAACGGTCTTGGTTACGTGGTGGTTCGCTTGGCTGGTGACTGTACCACCGGGGCCATCAAAAGAAATACCCTCTTCAAGTGCTTTAATCACGGCAGCAGGCTCAAAAGTGCCCGCTTTTTCGACCGCAGCCTTCCAGAGGTAAACTCCATTATAGGAAAGTACCATTGGTGAACAAGTCACACGGCCTTCTTTTTGAACAGCGTCTGGAGCCTTTGTGACTAGCCACTCTTGGAAGTCAGCCTTGAACTTCTCATTCGCCTCAGACTCGATGGACATGAAATATGTCCAGCAACCAAGGTGGCCGACCAAGTCCTTCGTAGGAAGGCCGCGAAATTCATCCTCAGAAAGAGAGAAGGAAACGATTGGGCAATCATCCGAAGTGATTCCGGAAGCAGCGATTTCCTTGAAGAAAGGTACGTTAGCATCACCATTGATTGTGTTGATCACACATGCCTCACCCGAAGCAGCGAAGTCTTTGATCTCAGCAACAATTTGCTGAAAGTCAGTGTGACCGAATGGAGTGTAATTACCTGCAGATACAGCAACTTCACCTTCGTAACGGATACCACCACCAATGTTTTCGACTGGAATACCTTTAGAAAGGAGGTATTCGAAAAGAACTATGTTCGTTGTTTGCGGATACACATAGTCCGTTCCAATCAGGTAGAACTTCTTATAACCTTCCGCAAGTAAGTAGTCCACTGCAGGAATCGCTTGCTGACCAACTGCTTCCGCAGTATAAATGATGTTAGGGGACTCTTCCTCACCTTCGTATTGAACAGGGTAGAAGAGTAAATTGTTATACTTCTCGAAGACAGGAAGCGCGAACTTACGGCTAACCGATGTCCAGCAACCGAAGACTGCTGAGACGCCATCTTTGGCAATCAACTGCTCTGCTTTTTCAGCAAAAACGGGCCAATCAGACGCGCCGTCTGCTACAACTGGCTCAATCATTTTACCGAGCACACCGCCGTTTGCATTGATTTCATCGAAAGTAAAAAGGAGGACATCTCGAAGAGATGTTTCCGAGATCGCCATCGTGCCGCTCAAAGAATGGAGCACGCCGACTTTTACAGTTTCTTCAGCTTGAAGATTTGATGCCATTGCACTTAGAGCAAAAGCTCCACCTGCAACTAATTTTGAAATACTTGGAAGTATCTTTTTCATATATGATTGAATTTAATTGTTGTTCGTGAAGTGAATGAAGATTCATCACTTGCCATTGTTTAGCTCTTCTCATGCCAATTAAATCAGTGAACCAATTTTGGTTTATTTTTGTCCAATTCTCGGAAAATGAACACCCGATGTGCATAAAAAAAGGCCGTTCATGCTTAGCATGAACGGCCTCCAAAAAGAGCCTGATCTAATTAAACCAAATTAAAGCACTGGTGCTTCGACTTCAACCACCTTGCCTTTATAGAAACGAATAATACCCTCGACCTTTTTGGCGGTCGCCACGCGACGCCCTTGGTAAGTGTAAACGAAATCAACTCGCTTGTGCATTGAAGGCTCGTTCAGTGTAGGAATACCTATAGTTGCGACGACGTCCTCCGGGCTCATTCCCTTTCTTAGAGAGGCCCATTTAGCCGTATCCATCCAAGGAAAATTAGCACCTTCCTCCTTAGCTTGAATCGTATTTACCACAGACTCAATTAAGGACTCTTTATCTGCCATATCCATGGGCATGGCTGAAACAGCCTCAGCGGCAAGCCCTTCAATTTGCGTGTTCTTCACCATGCGAACGGATGCTTCAAGTTGCTCCACCCGTTTCGCTAGGGAATCAAACTCATCCCGAGAGATTTGCTGCGCATCTAAGCCTGCCGGTGAAACAAAGAAAGAAGCGCAAACAAGCGCAAGGAGTGTAGAATATGTTGTATGTTTTTTCATAATTATAAAAAGAGGGGCCTCATAAAATGAGGCCCCTCGGGAGAGATGCAATTTAATACAAAATTATGTATTAGAAGCTGTAAATCAGTTCGACTGCAGCGGTGTCTTCGTCTGGTCCGTTACCGGACTTTTCAGTGCTGAACTCTATGAGGCCGAACACGTTATCAGAGAATGAATAGCTAGGAGAAATAGTGGTTTTCTCGAAGTCTTCACCTTCATAATCACCGTCCGTAAAACGAACAGTGATACCAGCCTTACCCATTGCATAGTAGACCAAGGCTGTTTGGATATCAGTTGTACTTACGCCAGCGGCGTTATCAGTCTCTACTGTTTCAACAGCGAAAGTGAAGTCGCCGTAGTCATAAGCTGCCCATACATTGACAGTTTCGTAAGTTGGGTCATCCGCATAGATGACCTTAACAGTGAGGTTTTCGATACCGTTGTAAGCAACGAGATATTCGAAGCTCTCATCTGCTCCTTCACCTTCGCCAACCCATACACCGAAGTCGAAATCGCCTGTAGTGTAGTCAGCAGATGCACCGACTGCATAACCAGCGGAATACAATGGAGTGTTACCTTTACCAGCATAGCTATACTGGTAAAGACCCGTCGCATCGAAGGTTTCGAAGCCTTGGTAGCTAAGGATGTTACCGAATGTGAACGACAATGAGTCAGAGTACTGGTAGCTGATAGTGACTGTTTCGAACTCAGCAGATGAGTCTTCGTCTTTAGTACCTACAAATGAAGCACCGTCATCAGCATTAGCAGTGTCACTGTCGAAAGACAGTTCTGCAACTGCAGACCATTTGCTTTCAGCAGGTGTGAATGCGAAGCCAAGCTCAAACTCAGCGACACTTGTTGAAGTGTTGCCAGTACCCTCACCGTCGGTGAGAGCCATGTCGATGTAACCGTATGCACTGAGCTCGTCAGTCAGTGGAATCTCAGCATTTGCAGTCGCGCCGAAGAGGGCAGCACCTGCAAGGAGGCATGTAATTTTGTTTTTCATATATATGTATTTGTTTGTTATTGTTGTTTTGTTGCTGCCCAAAAAGAATTTCTTGAGCAACGACAGACCTAGCTGAAACAATGCCAACCCGTTACATTGTATAAAAATTCAACTACTTTAAGCTATTATTGGTCATGCTAGAATAATGCCAAATTCGTAAATTGTTTAAAATTGATCATATAAAATATGAAGCTAAAACAATGCCAACTCATCACATGTTCTAAAAATTGCGCAGTTCCAGTTATTGTTTTGTTCTGCTCGAAAAGATGAACCCAGTTCGATTCGAGGATATCGAATGCAGTTTGTCTAAGGCCATGGACTACGCGTAAATGGCGCTAGTGCCATGGAAAGAAACCAGCGCAGTAAACGAAAAAATTAACACCGTAATATGAATCGTTGGCTAGCTTCCCGCACTCGCCTTCCACACGCTCGGTAAGCCCCAGAGCAGTAATATTCCCACCCCCAGACATACTATCGCAGGCAAACCGAAGCCAAGCGGCACAAACCCGACAACCAAGGCCGTAAGCCCCGCAATCATCGCAAATGGCAGTTGCGTACGTACATGATCAAGCGGCTCCACCCCTGCGGCAATCGAGGCCACAATTGTGGTATCCGAAAATGGACTACAGTGGTCACCAAATACCGCACCGCTAAAGACCGCACCAATCGCCGCCACTACCAAGCGGTCGCGCTCCACATCAACCACACCTTCTGTCAGTGAAAAGATCACCGGAATAGCCAGCGGCATGAGCACCCCCATCGCCCCCCACGAGGTGCCCGTAGAAAACGAGATTAACGCACCCAGCACAAAGATTCCTGCGGGTAACAAAGCGACGGGTAGATGCCCTTGCAGACTCTCACTCAAGTAAGTCGCCGTGCCCAACTGGCTGATCGCCCCGCCCAACATCCACGCCGCAATTAAAATCAAAACTGGCCCCGCGATCTCCCGCACGCCGGAGAGAAAAATCCTCGCCTCGTTACTTGTGTCACGTCCCCGCCGTGCAAAGGCATAGCTACCCGCCGCTACCAGTGATGCCATAATACTCGAAGCCACTAATATCTGCGGCACATAAGCCTCCGCTTTTCCATACGATTCGGCAAACTTGTTCAAACTAAACGGCAGCAAAGCTTCCGAACCGATCACATAGGTCAGCACAGGAATCGAGAGCGTCAGCACCGCAATCGGGATAATGGCCAAGCCCCAATGACTCGCTTGAACAGCCTCCTCACGCCCTGGAGGCGTCGACCTTTCTCGCGCAGCCCGCTCCGCCACGCCCATCGAACCAGGGTTAAACTCACGCCAGATACAGACCAAAGCCAGTG
>Ga0115003_10002612_pt1 | contig 14776 bp, 13 predicted proteins | sample ArcticOcean_MG_C_7_FD_88736 | JGI IMG/M metagenome (GOLD analysis project Ga0115003, IMG submission 88736) | Marine microbial communities from western Arctic Ocean - ArcticOcean_MG_CB11_88 | ecosystem: Environmental > Aquatic > Marine > Oceanic | place: Arctic Ocean: Canada Basin | collected... | reverse complement strand
TATGTGAATTTATTTCTGGTTAGTAAAAAAAATATATATCTTTATCATGGATATTTTTTAATGTACTTAAGTGCAGCTATAGTAAATAATTTTTTCTTATTGACTAAAATATGATTTTGATTCTATATAAAATTATTTTAATTGAGTTTTAAGAATTTTTATTCTAAAAGAAGCATGAGCCCCTTTAGCTCATTTGGTAGAGCAACTGATTTGTAATCAGTAGGTGGTCTGTTCGAATCGGACAAGGGGCACCACAGAAATTCTAAAAATTAACTTTTAAAATTGAGCAAGTGTTTGTAAACATTTATTTTTTAATCTATGAATGAAAAATGGTCTTAAGTTATAATATTTTCTTGTAAAAGTAGCTTCTTTTTCAAAAATTATTTTTTTTGCAAGATGAAAAGGAAACTCTTTATAATTAATTTCTATTCCATCGTACATGATTTTTTTTTCTGCATTCACACAATAAAGTGAAGATCCTTTGTTAGTTTTTATTATCTCAAAATATTTTGTAGTTTCTTCTGGAGGCATTTCTTGAAATGAAGATGAGTTTGTAAATAAATTAATATTTCTATTTTTTAAAAATTCTTTATTGCTAGCTGGAATTAAAAATAATTTAATATTATTATCATCTAAATCTTTTTCATTGTTCACAACTTTTATTTTTTTATCATCTATTAAATTAAATTTTTTTATAATGTTGTAATCTTGGATCAACGCTTGGGGCAAATTTACAGTGTATAACGTAGTATTCTTTTCTAAAAATAGGCAACCTGTAATAAAATTTGCTTTACCGTCACCTATGACACAAATTTTTTTGTTAAGTAATTGATATTTATTCAAAATCTCTAGCATAATAGAACATTGTATTAAATTTAAATCAAATAACCGATTTTGCTTTTTACATAGTTGTTTAAATTTTTTATAAAAATAATTATTATTTATTTTAATACCAAAAATTATATTTATTAAAATATTATAAAAAAAAAATTTAATTTTTTTTGCTAGATTTAGATTTGCAAAGGTTCCAGAATTCATTCCATTTTCCATGTCAGCATAATTTGCGTTGTACAAATGCCTTATTCCATAAGAAGACATGTTTTCTTTAGAAGTGGATAAATATTTTTCTAACTGGACCTGAATATGCATATTAATTTAATTAAAATTTCTTCTTAATTGTTCAATCTTTATTCTTTTTACTAAGCTTCTTTCTGGGTCATGTAATAAAATTAAATTTATTTTTTTATTAGTTTTAATGCTTAATGACTTTATATTTCTAATTTCAACATTGTCAGCAACGGCAGCAACAGGTCTTTTTTTGGGATTAAGATTAGTAAGTTTAATTTTTACTTTGTCGGAAATAATTTTTCCTTTCCATCTTCTTGGTCGAAAAGGACTAATTGGAGTTATAGCCAATTTACCGGAGTTTAAGGATAGTATTGGACCATGTACTGATAGATTGTAAGCAGTGCTACCCGCTGGGGTAGAAATAAGTACACCATCACCTATTAATTTTTTTATTACTGTCTTCTTTTCAATTTTTAATTTTAAAAAAACAGTCTGTTTTGTTTGTCTGAATAGAGAAACTTCATTAACAGCCATCAAAGGTTTTTTGTGAACTTTATTATTAGAACTAATTATCTGCAAGGGATTTATTATTGTTTTTTTTGATTTTAATATTTTTTTTTCTAAATCTTTTGATGAATACCTATTCATAAGAAATCCATATGTTCCGCAATTTATACCATAGAATGGTTTTTTAAATTTTACATATTTTTTTAAGGAATTAAGCATATAACCGTCTCCACCAGCTACTACTATAACATCTGAAATTTTTGCGGAATTGTTTTTATATTTTTTTAAAATTTTTTTTTTTAAATTTTGAGATTTTTTTGTTTTATCGAAGGTAAAATGAAATTTAATCATTGTTATTTTGGTGCCCTCGGCCAGACTCGAACTGGCACTCCCAAAAGGGCAAGGATTTTAAGTCCTTTGTGTCTACCAATTTCACCACGAGGGCATATTCATTCAGTTATTATTCTTAACATATATATTACACCAGAAATCTTTAGTCTAGGAAAGTTTTCCTGAGCTCAACTTTATATCTTTTTATGACTTGTGCTTTCTTTATTAATTATAGTACACCCTTACTTATTAATTTTATTTAAAATAACGATATGAAAAATAAAAAATAATGAACGCTTATAAATTAACTAGATTTTTTTTATTTCCTATAATTTTATTAGCTGATTACCTGCAAACAAATTATACAAATAAATTTACACTTATGAATATGGGCCCTGTAAATGACCCTGTTTGGAAGAAAACAATTCTTAAATATCTAAATTCAAAAAACTATGTATTAGATTATGGTTGTGGTGTAGGTTTTTTTTGTAGACTTTTTAACCCAAAAAAATATATAGGATTAGAAATAAATAAAAATTTTATTAAGAGAGCTAAAAAAATTAACAAAGGCTATAGTTTTTTTGATCTGCAAGATAAAAAAATAATAAATTATAAAAATAAAATTGACGCCGTTTTTATAAATAATGTTTTGCACCATATGTCTAATAATCAAATTGACCGAGCTTTAAAATTTCTAAAAAAGAATTCCAAAAAAAATACAAAATTTTTAATAATTGAACCACTTTTTCCTAAAAGTTTCTTTTCACTCCAATTTTTTCTTAAAGCATTAGATATTGGCAATTTTATGAGGAAAGAAGAGGGTTATCTTAATAGCTTAAAAAAATTAAAAATTTTAAAAGTTTCGCAGGAAAAATTTGGTATTAATCAACATGTCGTTATTTTAGGAAAATTCTAGTTGATACTATTAGTTTAATAAAAAAATTATTACTCAAAAGATTTTAAAAAATATTTTTCTAAAAGATATTTTTCAGATCCAGCTTTGCTAATGACTTTTTCACTAATACTTTTTGAAATTATTTTTGTTTTCACATTTGTATTATTGATAGACTCTTTTAGCCATGATCCAAAGCCTCCATCTTCCAAATGATCTTCTAGAACAAATACTGTATCCCATTTTTTAATTTGTTTTATTTGTCTTTCTTTGTGCTTCATTCCCCACATTGGAAGTGAAAAAATTGAAAAGTTATTAAATTTTTTTTTAATCAAAAGTTTTTTTGCTAGATTTACAAGACCGCCAGTAGTTAGAAAAGTTTTATTTGAACCCTTCGTTTCAATAATTGGCATCCATTTCCCTGGTTTTAAATTTGGAGTTTTTTTTTCTATAAAATGATCTTTGACTTTAGTTAATCTTAAGTATGACGGTTGTGGATTTTTCAAAATATATCTCATGCAAGATTTAGTTTCTGTAAAATTATTGGGTGAATTAATAAGCATATTTGGAAAGGATCTCATAAGACTATAATCTTGAAGGGAATGATGGGTATAACCAAGATTGCCATAGCTTAAGCCAGCACCAACATTGACTATCGTTACTGGTAAATTATGGTAATCAATATCGTTTCTAATTTGTTCTGCACACCTAAATGTAGAAAAATTTCCAATAGAATAAACAAATACATGGCATCCTTCTAAGGCCATACCTGCTGCAATACCTGTCATATTTTGTTCTGCTATTCCTGCGTTATAAAATTGTTTAGGAAACATCTTTGCAAACTTTTCCACAAAACTATAACCGAGATCGTTAACAATCAAAATAATTTTTTTATTTTTTTTTGCTGCTAAAATTAATTCGTCAATAAATATATTACGCATTTTCGATCTCTTCTAAGGCATTTTTAAGCTCAACATTATTAGGAGACTTGTAGTGCCAAGCAATTTTGTTTTCCATAAAGCTTACACCCTTACCTTTTATTGTGTTTGCAATTATCACTCTTGGTTTATTTGTTTTATTTAAAATTAGTGCCTTTTTAATTTTAAATATATTGTGTCCATCGATATTTTTTACATTACATCCAAAAGATGAAATTTTTTTTAAAAGCGGTTCAATTTTAATTATTTTTGAAACGAATGTTAGGCCTTGAATTTTATTATAGTCAATTATTACACATAAATTATCAAGTTTGTGATGCGAGGCAAACATTAGTGATTCCCAAGTAGTTCCTTCATTTAACTCACCATCACTTATTAAAACATAAACTTTGCGATTTTTTTTTTCCAGTTTTGCAGCTAAGGCGGACCCTACTGCTACTGGTAGACCATGACCAAGCGAACCTGTAGAAAACTTAACACCAGGAACATGGTGACTCGCATGACTCATTAAAAGAGTTCCGTTTTGTCCATATGAAAAGAGAGTTTTCTTATCTAAAATTTTTTTTTCATAAAGCATGCAATATAAAGCAAGACATGCGTGGCCTTTACTAAGAATGAATGTATCTTTGTATTTATTACTTTTAAGTGAGATTTTTTTTAAAGTACCACTAAATAAAACAGTAAGAATTTCAACAATTGATAAACAGCCACCGATATGCGATGATTTTGCTTTATTGCTTAATTGTAGAATATTTTTTCTTAAATTCTTAGCTAATTTTTTTTCTAATATATTCATATTAAATGGCAGATTGTTTATTAAAATTAAAATTTTTTTTTAAGTATTAAATCTTTCGAGTTAATTAGTTAAATTTATTTTTTTAAATATTTTTACCTGCATTAAATCTTGAGTTTTTTTATCTTTGTTATTTTATTGTTAATGTATTAATACACTAGTGTTTTAAAGCATCAAAAGTAAATGATTTATCCCTCATAGCAGAAATATTGCATAAGTTTGTACAAATTAATTTACCTTGATTTATATTGTTTTGAGACTACAAGAGACCGTCTGAAACTTTAAAATTAGTTAACACCCACCCTTTTAAGTCCATTGTGTCTACCAATTTCACCACGAGGGCACGTTCTTTCTGTTGTTATCACCCACTTATATAGTACACGATAAATGTTACATCAAGGAAAGTTTTCCCTAACCTCAACCTAATCTCTTATTAGATAGAGGTACCAAGTGAATTGGCTTTTTTGGTGACGGACAAGGCTATGAAAAATCTTAATTTTATTAGTTGTTAATTAATTTCTTTAATAATCTTATTCATGCATGTCTTTTTCGGATGGTTGTGGTCATGAAATTCCTCGCTTGTACAATTCGAATTTTTTTGTTCATATGAGCCAATAATTTGAATAGAATTTTTTATGGCAAGGTCTTTAAATTTTTTCTCAACATCTAAATAATTTAATTGTTCTTTGACACTTAAGTCAAGGTCGTTAAATCTATAAGGAGGCAAAACTAGAATTACTTTTTTTTTGTGTTTTGTAACCAAATTATGAATAAATTCGTCATATAATTTGTAATATTCTTCCGTATAACGATATGGTCTCATTGCATAGTTTAAAGAAACATCTTGTTTTTTTTCAATTTGAGTTCCTTTTTTGTGAAGTATTGTACCATCTCTTAATATTATATTTTTATACAGATTTTTATTTACTGAAGTGTTTAATTCTAATTCTAATTTTCTAACATTTATAAAAACATAAATTTTTTCTAAGATTTTTTGATAAAAAGCATATTCAACATTAATCTTTTCTAAATTGAAAATTTTATTTTGATTGGTTGAGTTTCTTAATTTACTTAAGGAAATTTTATACTCTTTTCTTAAAGATTTCCATCTTAATTGGTTGTTATATTTATTAAACAAATAAGGATCGGCACCTAACAAGATTATTTTTGGGTTAAATTTTTCCAACGCCATTTCGGTAATAGTAATATGATCTTCTATGCTAGCTCCACTAACTCCAAGGTTTAATAGATTTTGATCAAATAGATCGTTGCTTATCTCCATGGTACGTGAGGAGCCTATTACTATAATTTCAGGATTCAAGCTTTCATGGATTATTCTATTTTTAATAAATTGTCTTTCATCCATGTTTATTGAGTAGATTGAATTCAATTTTGATAGTTGTTTTGCTAATTTTGCCTCGGTGCTGTTTGTAGAGTTAGAACTAAAAAAATTACTACCAAGAACAGAAAATATAATTAAAATAATAAATAGAGTTCCTGTAAAATTTAATAAATTTCTAACACTAGTTTTTTTCATATCTCTAAATGGCTGTTCAATAAATCGCCATGAGAAATAAGATAAAAAAATTGAAATTATAATAATTGTTGTTTTTATTTGGGTTGTAAAAATTTCAAAATAAATTCTTCCAAATGCTAACAGCGGTTGGTGCCATAGGTAAAAACTATAGCTTATTAACCCTATGCCGACTAGAAAATTTGTAGATAAGAGTTTATTTGCATAAGTATTTTCTTTTGCAAACAAAATAATTAAAACAGTCCCAATTGTTGGGGCTAAAGTATAAAAACTTGGATGAATTACTTCCTTAGAAAAATAATAATAAGATAGTAAAATTAAAATTAATCCAAAAAAACTTAAAGCCTGATTTAAATTTTTTGTAAAAATAAATTTTTTACTATTCATAAGATAATAAGCAGATATTCCACCTAAAACTAATTCCCAGACTCTACTCAGAGTAAAATAAAAATTTAAGTTACCTCCTGTATTTGTAGCAAGCAACTGCGCAAGCAAAAGACTTGTCAAAAAACCAAAAAACATAAAATAAATAATGAATTTTTTAAAAAATTTACTCAAAAAAATTAAAAGTATCGGAAAAAATAGATAATATTGCTCTTCTACTGCTAGACTCCAAGTATGTATTAATGGTTTTATTTCTGCATCTGATGCAAAATAAGGCATGTGCTGCCAAAAATAAAGATTTGAATAAAAAAATAAATTTGCAGTAACACTCTCGAAATAACTTCCAAGTTCACTTCTGGTTAAAAAAACAAATCCTAAAATGGAGGTGAAAAAAATTACTGTAAAAAGTGCAGGTAATATTCTTCTTGCTCTTCTTTCGTAAAAACCAATAAGTGAAAACTTTTTTTCTTGAAGCGGTTTTAAAATTAAAGTTGTTATCAAGTAACCACTAATAACAAAAAAAATATCAACACCTATAAAACCTCCTCTAAAAATTTCGAACCCGGCATGAAATAACACGGCTGGTAAAACAGCTACGGCCCTGAGCCCATCAATCTCTTTTCTATATTTTAAATTCATATACTAGTGTGTGTGTTTTAAAAGATTAGTAGTTGTTATCTTTTAAGTCCTTTGTGTCTACTAATTTCACCACGAGGGCACATTGTTATTTTAGTTGTTATTGTTAATATGTTAATACACTAGAGTTTCGAGGTATAAAAGAATAAATTTTCTCACTTAAGTAATGAGATTATTAACTTTCAAATATATGGCTGAAATGTCCCGACCAAACTAATTTATATTTTTTTTGAATTAAAAATTTATAAATTTTATTTTTTTTTATCACTTTTTTACTAGGATTAAAACTGTCTACCATTTCAATGCATATTAACTTTGGTTTGTGTTTTTTGAAATTGAGGCTTTTTAGAACTTCAAAATCATTCCCTTCGGCGTCAATATTCAGAAAGCTTATTTTTATACCTTTATATTTTGTTTTTTCAATAATTGAAGTAAGTTTATCTGATTTTATTTTTTTCTTTTTAAAATTACCTGAGAAATGTTTGTTGGCTAGTTTTGAATTTAACGTATTTAAGGGAGATTTTTTTTTTTGATAATAAATCGTTTTAATTGATTTTTTATCTGCAACTGCAATATTTATATTTGTATCATCTGGTCTAACATAATTAAAATAATCTATAGAAAGAGAATTGATATCTATATTAATACCATTCCAACCTCTTTTATAGAGTAAGTAGGTGTTGCTTAATTCTAAAGGATGGTAAGCCCCAACATCAACAAAAAAACCTATATTTTTTTTAAAATAATTATTGATAAAAACATCTTCTTTATTCATTGAGTATGTTTTTTTTTTTATAAAAAAATTATTTTTGATATAAATATTATGTAACATTCTAAATTTTTCAAAAATATTCATTTTTTTATTTATGTGTGTGGTGGTAATAAAATTTAAAAATTAATTCTTTCTTTTTCAATAACATGAATATTTCTAGTTTGTGTCAAAATGGTCATAACGTACTCACCAATAAAACCTAATAAGAAAATTTGAATTGAGGCAATAAGAAAGAATCCGATGATAAGAGGAGCTACACCTACCTCATATGACTCCCAGTTAAATAGTTTTCTGAAAAAAAATATTATTGCTACTAAAAAAGATAAGATACTAGCTATCACACCTATAAAAGTAATTATTCTTAAAGGAAGTTTCGAATGCTTTATCACACCCAAGACTCCAATGTCGTATAGAGTGTAGAGGTTATTTTTAGTCTTTCCCCCTAACCTCTTTGGTTGATGAAAAGGGACTAATTTTATTTCATTGGTAATTTCAGAGATTAATCCTCTAAAATAAGGGTAAGGATCATTAATGTTTCTTATTTCTTCTACTATTTTTCTGTCAAACAAACCTGCGCCGGTGGTGTTTGTTGGTAAAGAAACTTCTGAAATACATTTAATAGTTTTGTAGAACAGTTTTCTTAAAAAGGTCATCTTTGGATTCTCTTCAGAGCTTATTTTTTGGGCCATAACTACTTTATGCCCCTTTTCCCACTCTTCAAGATATGTTGGGATTAAAGAAACGGGATCCTGAAAATCAGAAGTCATTAAAATTACTGCGTCACCATCCGCCTGCAAAATACCATGGACTGGAGATTTAATATGACCAAAATTTCTAGAGTTGACTATAACTTTTAAATTTTTATCAATTAAAGCTTTTTTTCTAAGAATTGAAACTGTTGAATCGGTAGAAGAGTTATCAATAACAATATGTTCATATTCGTAATTTAATTTTTTCATTTCCGCAGCAATTAAAGTACATAATTTTTCAATATTAAGTTCTTCATTGAAAGTTGGGGTAATAATACTAATTTTTTTTTTCATTAATTTTATCTATAGTTAATAAAATAGCTTCTTTCAAATTATACTTAATTTTTAACCCCAGCTTTAGATTAGCTGGTTGAATATTGGGTATATATCTGTCTATTTTTTTTTTTTTTATTTTTTTGATTTGAATCTTAGCCTTAAATAGTCTTGAAAATAATTTACCTAAATTTCTTATTTCTATGGGTTTATTTGAGCCAACATCGAAGATAGGTGTGTCTAATTTTGAATTAAAACAAATTTTAGTGAGCCAATAAATTAAGTCATCGGCATACATGTAACTTCTAATAACTTTAGATTCTGTTTTTATATTAATTTTTTTATTCTTAAGAACATCATCTAAAAAATTACCAATAGCAAAATTAGCCTCTCTAGGTAGCCACGGCCCAATAAATGTGAAACATCGTGCTATTGATGTTTTCATTTTTAACTGTCTTAGTTTTTTAATTTCATTTTCAGAATAATGCTTTAAATAAGCATATAGTTGTTTTCCTTTTAGAGAATTGCTGTTTTGAATATTTTTTTTACTAAAGCGATAAATTGCACCAGAACTTAAATATAAAACTTTTGTTTTTTTATTTTTTTTTACAATATTACAAAAATTATTAATTGATCTTTTTGATTCAAAAATAAATTTTTTTATATTTTTTATATTGTCTATTTTTGTGCTGTCGGCAGCATAAATAATAAGTTCACTTTTTGGTAATGACTTGATTTTACCAATGTCACCAGCAATTAATCTTACATTTTTTAAAGAAAGTTTAGTTTTTTTAATTTTGTTTATATTTCTTGAAATTAAATTAAGTTTTTTAATTTTTAATTTCTTTAATACACCCCTGTTAAATGCATCTAAAAAAGACTTTCCTACAAACCCGCTACCACCAATAAAAGTCACAGTTTTCATGTTTTTTTAAAATATCTTTTATTTAAAAAATTACTCAAACCAGCCTGACTAATTATAGAAACTTCACAGTACAAGTGGTCAATTTTAGCTTTTACATTACTATATACAAGGGCTTTACTAAACCAGCTTCTAATGTGTGAAAAGCCTACCTTGTAATTAAATTTTGAAATATATCTTCTTGTGTTATTTGTGAAAACTAAATCTGAAATTTTTTTCATATAAAGTTAATTTTAGAAATGTTTAATTTGCCTCAAATATTTTTTTACTTCTAGAAACTAAAAATTTTAATACATAGTCAGATAAGTTCATTTTTTAAAAAATTTTTTTATTGTTTGTGCGATAAAAGAAAGTTCTTCTTCTCCTATAGCTGGTTGTATACCAACCCAAAAAGTATTGTTCATTATCAAATCTGTTGTGTCGAGCTTACCATGAACTATAAATTTTTTTGATAAATAGGCAGGTTGTTTAGTTAAATTTCCTGAGAATAGTAATCTAGTACCAATTTTACTTTCAGTTAGTTCTTTTATTAGATCTGTTCGTTTAAACTTTGATTCTTTTTTTATTGTAATTGGAAACCCAAACCAAGAAGGGTCTGAATTAATCTCAGCCTCTGGGAGGTGAATTTCATCTTGCAACTCCGAAAGTTGTTTTTTTAAAAATAAAACATTTGTTTTTCTTTTTTCAATAAAGTTTTCAAGATTTTTTAATTGTCCTAAACCACATGCAGCCTGCATATCAGTTATTTTCATATTAAATCCAATATGAGAATAAATATATTTATGATCATATCCAAAAGGAAGTTTTCCTAACTGCCATTCAAATCTTTTTTTACAAGTATTTTCTACACCGGGCTCACAATAACAATCTCTGCCCCAATCTCTAAATGATTCTGAAACACGTTTTATTCTATTATTATTTGTAAAAATTGCACCACCCTCTCCCATTGTTATATGGTGAGCTGGATAAAAACTTAATGTTGCTACGTCACCAAACGTTCCTGTGTATTGATTATTATATTTAGATCCCAAAGCATCACAATTATCTTCTATTAACCACAGATTATATTTTTTACATATTTCACCTATTTTACTTAGGTTAAATGGATTACCAAGTGTATGAGCTAGCATAATAGCTTTAGTTTTTTTTGTTATAGCCTCTTCAATCAATTCTTCGTCTATATTGTAGGTGGGCAACTTTATGTCTACAAAAACTGGGACGGCTCCATTTTGAAAGATTGGATTTACAGTAGTTGGAAATCCTGCGGCAACTGAGATGACTTCATCTCCCGGTTTAATAGCTCTATCTTTGTGTAAATGTGAAGTTAGCGATGAAAAAGCAACTAAATTTGCTGAAGATCCAGAGTTAACTGTTATTAAATGCTTTACATTTAAAAATTCAGAAAGTTTTTTTTGAAATTCGGAATTAAATCTGCCTGTAGTTAACCATCCATCAAATGATGCCATAACCATATTTTTAACTTCTTCGTATCCTATGAGTTTACCAGACGGCGGTATTAAGGTTTTTCCGGGAACAAAAGGTGATTTCGGAGCTTTCTTACTTAATATATTTTTTACAAAACTTTCTATTTCAGTGACATCATTTTTCATCATTTAATATCTCAGGTACTCTTTAATTTGTTCTATGCAAACATGGTATGGTTTTTGATGTTTGATTTTTTTATTCCAATCAATAATTACATCTAAAGACTTGCTAATTGACCATTTCGGATACCATTTCAAGAATTTTTTAGATTTGTTATTACTGAGTCTCAATATACTAGTCTCAGGCTTAAAAACACTACTTTTCTTTTTGTCACTAAAAATTTTAGTTTTTAAATGTTTTGAGAGATATGTTGTTAAAAATTTAACGGATTTACAACTTGATATATTAGGTCCAAAATTCCAATTCTGTTCTAGATTTTTTATTTTTTTATTGTGAATATTTTGAGCTAGTAATAAGTAGCCATTTAATGGTTCAAGAACATGTTGCCAAGGCCTGACTGAACTTGGATTGCGTAAATACATTTTTTTATTTTTTCTCACAGACTTATAAACGTCAGGAATTAGTCTATCTAAAGAATAGTCACCGCCACCAATAACATTACCGGCTCTAACGGTTGCTACCATTTGCTTATTATTAAAAAAGAAAGACTTATAATAGGAACTGAACAAAACCTCCACACAAACTTTAGAAGCGCTATAGGGATCCAAACCACCAAGTGCATCCGTTTCTTTAAAGATTTTATTTTTTTTAATATCGTAAACTTTATCGGTTGTTATTATAATGCCGGTGGTGATTTTTTTTATCTTTTTTATTGCTTGTAGGACGTTAAGCGATCCAGTAAAATTTATATCAAAAGTGTTTTTTGGATGTAGATAAGACATCCTAACTAGTGGTTGTGCTGCTAGATGAAAAATAATACTTGCGTTAGATTCTTTAATTTTATTAAATAATTTTTTATAGTCTCTCACGTCTCCTATGATAGATTTTTTTATAACACGATCTATTTTTGCTAATCCAAATAAATTAGGCTTAGTATTTGGCGCTAGCGAATATCCTGTGACTTCTGCTCCTAAATAATGTAAAAATAAACATAACCAACTTCCTTTAAAACCGGTGTGACCGGTAATGAAGACTTTTTTTTTATACCAAAAATTTTTATTTAAATTATTATTCACAAATCCAACTTAACATTAATTAATAATTGTATTTTTCTCGTTTATTTTAATTCTAATCTTTTAATCAAACTTCAGTTCTTTTTCATTAATATTGATAATATATTAATAGTTTGAGTATATAAAGAGGCAAAATAAAGTTGATTTATTTTATTTTCCAAAAATTCCTAATTTAACATCGTAATCAACAGCAACACCGTAATCAGGATCATCATCGCTATCTACAACAAGTTGTCCCGCTCTGCTAAGCAGTCTGTGACAATCACGAGTTAGATGTCTAAGTTTTACTTTTTTTCCAACACTATTATACTTGTCTGCAATATCTTCGATAGCTTTTAAAGCTGATTGATCAATTACTTTTGATCTTTTAAAATCAATAATAATAACTTCAGGATCTTCTGAGGGTTTAAAAATTTCTAAAAAACTATTTGTTGAACTAAAAAAAAGAGGTCCGTCTATTTCATAAACCTTTGCACCTTTTTCTCTTATAGAAGGTCTTTCTATTGCTCTAATTCTTGATGCTGACTTCCAGGCAAATACTAATGCTGATACAATAACACCTACTATCACTGCTACGGCTAAATCTTCAAGAACTGTAACAACTGTCACAAGAATAATTACTAGGGCATCGCTCTTTGGTACGAAAAAAAGTATCTTTAACGAATTCCACGCAAAGGTTCCAATCACAACCATGAACATTACACCAACTAAAGCAGCGATGGGGATTAATTCAATTAAAGAAGATGCGTACAAAATAAATAATAATAAAAATAAAGCTGATACAATTCCTGAAATACGAGTTCTACCACCAGATTTAACATTAATCATTGATTGTCCTATCATGGCACAGCCACCCATCCCTCCAAAAAAACCTGTAACAGTATTTGCTAGGCCCTGGGCTAAACATTCTTGACTTGCTCCTCCTCTTTTATTTGTGATCTCACCAACTAAGTTTAGTGTCAATAAACTTTCAATCAATCCAATGGCTGCCAATATAAACGCATATGGGAAAATAATTTTCAATGTTTCAAAACTTAATGGAACATTTGGGATCAAAAAGTTTGGTAATCCACCTTTAACACTCGCCAGATCTCCAACACTTGGGATATCAATTTTGAGTGCTAAAACTAAAACAGTAGTAGACAGTATTGCAACTAATGTTGCCGGAAGAACTTTTGTTAACTTAGGCAACAGCCAAATTATTGACATAGTCAAAATAACAAATCCAATTGAATAAATTAGAGTATTTCCTGTTATCCAAACAGACTCACCTGTTGTATTAATTGTTTTGAATTGACTGATTTGAGAAATACCGATTACTATTGCTAAACCATTAACAAATCCCAACATCACTGGCTGAGGAACCATTCTGATAAACTTTCCTAGCTTAAAGATACCAGCAGTTAATTGAATCATTCCCATCAGAATAACAGTTGCAAATAAGTATTGCGCACCGTGATCTATAACTAAAGAAACCATAACAACTGCTAAAGCGCCTGTAGCACCTGAAATCATTCCAGGACGTCCACCAACTAAAGCAGTAATTATACCAACAATAAATGCTGCGTAAAGACCTGACAAGGGTGCAACGCCTGCAACGAAAGCAAAGGCAATTGCTTCTGGTACCAAGGCCAAAGCAACTGTTAAACCTGATAATATTTCAATTCTAAACAATGAAAAAGAGGCCCCTTCTTTGGGCATGTAATCTTGAGCGTTAAAACCTATAGATTTTACAAATGAAGCTAAAGTTGTTTTTGTCAATGAGTGCTTTATAATTTTTGATTATCTTTTAAATTTTTATATTTACTAGTTTTACTACAGTTGCACAGTGGAATTCTTATTATTAATACTTTGGCGTAACAATTTTTCAAAAAACTAGATTAGTTAGTTATTAACTTATTTTTTAGTAAAATAAAATTTAATTTTTTTACTAATTTCAAATCTAATTTAATTAACTTGGAAATAATTTCTAAAGAATTATAACCATCTGCATATTGAAGAAAATTCATATAACTTCTTGATAATTCATTTGTATTTTTAACTGAAGTAGTCGGGTACAACCCTCTTTTGCTCATTTGGGGTTCGCATATAGTTCTACATTTTGGATAAATATTTTTTTGAATTGATTCAATTGCAGTCTTTGCCACTTTAAAACCACCTGTTACGCCTTCTAAAGTTACAAGATTAAAATCATCTAATGAAGTATGATATTCGGGGTATTCTCCATATTTAGTTCTGAAGATAGACGTAATTCTCAAGTCAACACCAGGAGAATTATATTGTCTTTCATCTGAGCCTCT
>Ga0115003_10002605_pt1 | contig 14788 bp, 22 predicted proteins | sample ArcticOcean_MG_C_7_FD_88736 | JGI IMG/M metagenome (GOLD analysis project Ga0115003, IMG submission 88736) | Marine microbial communities from western Arctic Ocean - ArcticOcean_MG_CB11_88 | ecosystem: Environmental > Aquatic > Marine > Oceanic | place: Arctic Ocean: Canada Basin | collected... | reverse complement strand
AGGTATACCACCGTCTCTCTCTGTTAACAATTGTAAACTTAATTACATATGTGAACTGACTTAGTGTAACTGATAATGAACGTTGTTGCTTTGTTGTTACATATATATTATCCAAATGCATTCGTATTAAGATTGTAATGATATTGATAAATGAAATGAATATGTGTATGACACAATGACATGACAGTATGACACAGACATAATGACATAGCAGTATGACAAGATGACATGACGCAATGACATGACACGATGACATATGATCATTGTTAGTTAGTTAGTATGTCTACAGAAAATGGATCATGCAAATACAAAATGGATACGGATCGCGATGGATAATAACGTAAACGGAAACGTCGATCGATCTGGGACGGACGGAAAACGATCGGGTGCGCCGGGCAAAAAGATTTGACTTTCCATAGAGGGGGGAGGCGAGTAGAGGGGGGTACAAAGCAATACCCCAAAATTTTTAATATTTTTTTTCGGGAAGTATATATAGTACCTAGCTCAAATACTGTGACATTAGGTAGTTAAGTATTAGAGTAGCAGGCTAGTGTCACACTTTTCAGTATGTGAGCCGATTAGGTGATTTAATTGGCTCATGTAAATTACCTGTTTACTATGTAATTATTAGTGTATGACACAAAAATTATCCGCCACAGCTAGAAGAGATAAACTCGCAAGAGACAAAGCTGCTGCAATGACACCTAAACGTAGGGCGAGAAAAGCAGAGAATCAAAGGATAGGTCAGTCACCCAACAAAGACATCCACCACAAGTCTGACGGGACCACAGAAAAGATATCAATAAAAGCCAACCGAGGATTTAAGGGTAAAGGCACAAAAACAGAATAATTATGGCATACACACCTTATAAGATGAAAACATCGCCAATGAAGAGAAACTTCGGGGTCGGTGAGAAAGAGCAAGCAAATGACGGGCCTAAAAAAGGTTCATCTCCAGTACACAAAGGAATTGGAGGTGGAGGCGGCGCTTTTAGTAAAATAAGAGAAAAGATGGCTGAGCATAAAGCTAAAGCAATGGAACGCATGAAAGGAGGAGTATCTGCAGAGGCTGCCCCAGAACAAGGGGGAATGGCACCACCTCCAGGAGCGGTAATGGCTGGAGCAGAAAGTGGTGGAGCGGGTGAAGTGCCTCAGCACGGAAAAGAAGCTCACACTGGCGGAGCAACCCCTCAAGGAGGAGGAGGTTTTATGAGTAAAGTTAAAGGAATGATGGGTGGTGGTGGAGGTATGAGTAGTTTGTTCTCTGACTCTCGTTTAAAAGAAAAAATACAAAGAATAGGTGCCTCACCATCTGGGATACCTATATATGAATTTAATTATATTGGTGGTACTAATAGGTATAGTGGTGCAATGGCTCAAGATTTACTAGCCATGAACTCGGAAGCGGTTACATTGGATGCTTCTGGTTATTACAAAGTAAATTACAATGACATCGATGTAGATATGCATCTAATAAATTAAACGACATGAAACCAAGCCCAATGAAAAACAACGCTTACTGGAACGAAAAGAACGGACCAGCAGCACCATTAAAAGCAGCGCTAGCTGCAGTGCAAGGAGTTGAAAAAGGAGTAAAAGCAGTGAAAGGTATTAAAGACACTGTAGATTCACTAACAGGTAAGACAGCTATGACTGACGCTCTGAACGCGCCTATATCAGCTACAGCGTCTGGGAAAGAAGCTAAGAAATAATGGCATTTAAAATGAAAGGCCCATCGCTGCACAAAGGTACAGCCGGCCACGCAAAAGCAAACGCTGATTTTTCTCAAATGAGAGTTAACAGAACTATGGATAACACATCTGTAGCAGACGGTAGAGCTGGATCATCTCCATTTCAAGCAGTAACCGAAGTATTGGCAGCGGCAACTGATAAGGATAAAATCAAGTGGGATAAAGAAAAGAAAGTATCTGAAACTAAAACCAAGAACGATAAAGGGGGCGAGGACACTAAAACTGATTACGAAACTAAAGGCGTTAGTAAAGGTAAAGAGGTTGAAAAACAAGCTAAGACACCAGAAGAGATAGCTAAATGGAAAGCTGCGCCAAAAGCAAACAAAGACAAGTATAGAGATAAAACTCACACCAAAAACAGGTCTGAAAGCTCTTCCACTAAAAAGTCAATGGAGAAAATACCTACACTTCCCCCGAAAACCGTGAAAAAATCAAACGATCCAAAAATAGAGCCTGCAAAAGATAAACCAAGATCAGTTGAAACTAAAGGTTCTTCGATATTTAGAGGAGGTGAAAAAACTATAATAGGCGGAAAGAGAGACGGTAAGACATATAAAACAAAATCTAAGTTTAAGAAAGCAATTTCTAGTATTAAATTACCTAAAAAAGGTGTTAAAAGAAGAAAGCTTTGTAATAAAAAAAGAGGAAGCACTCAGTGCTCATTTTAAAAATATAGGGATACACCCTAAAACCAAGTCAATTAACCAAAAACCAATATTATGACTTACTTGTACTATAAGACCAGTTCAACTGGCACAATTAAACCGAATGAAAAAACTATTAACCAATGGAAACACCTCGCTGAAAAGAAAAACTGGCGAATCACCCAACTACCTAATGGTTTCTACCAAACAGAATGCTTAAATCCTGACAATATGACGGAATGGCATGACGTCACACGTAGAGAGACTATAGAAGGTGCTGAATCTGCAATAAATGGCAGTGTTACGCATTTTTCAAGCAAATTAGAGGCTACGAAAGGCCCAAAAGTCGTTAAGACATTCGAGTAGGCACAATCTAATCAAATTTAATTAAATACATGGAATACAATTTACCTAGCGAAGTTGTCAAAGACTTAAACTTTGGCGATGACGCTAAGAATAGAATAATAGCAGGGGTAGAAAAGCTAGCAAAAGCCGTAAAATCAACATTAGGCGCTTCTGGGAAGTGCGTAATATATGAAGATGGACGCGGAAAACCGGTCATAACAAAAGACGGAGTAACCGTTGCAGAGAGCGTAGTCTTATACGATCCGGTAGAAAATATGGGTGCAACCCTTATTAAAGAGGCAGCTAGAAACACAGTAAGAGAAGCAGGTGATGGTACTACAACAGCTACCGTCCTTGCTGAGTCCCTGTTAAAGCTAATAAACACGACAGATTGGGAAGCGAACAACGTTAGAGATGTGAAGAGCGGTATTAACTCTTGCTTTAAAAAAGTGAACTCATACTTAGATAGCATATCTATTGATGTAGATGGGGAGACCCTTAAGAATGTCTCAGCAATATCTTGTAACAATGATAACGAGCTAGGAGCTATAATAGCTGAGGCATACGGAAAAGTTGGGAAAGATGGAGTTGTCTTAATGGAAGAGTCTGAGACGGGTGAAACATATGTAGATGTTGTTGAGGGAGTTCAATTGGAGTGTGGCATGGTATCTCAGTATTTTATAACAAACACGGAGAAACACACCTCGGAGTTAGAAAACCCATTAGTACTTATAGTATCCTCGGAAATTCCCAATGTCAGAAAGATACAGAATATTTTAGAGCATGTAATAAAGAAAGGTAGAGCACTGTTAGTTATAGCAGCTGTATCACCCTCAGTAAAACAAGCTTTGATGATGAATAAGGTTAAGGGCAATATAAAGGTAAACGTAATTGACCTACCAGGCTTTGGTCCCACTAAAAAAGATGCCACCGATGATCTTGCAATACTAACTGGAGCAACTGTAATAAACGAAGAGCTCGGTGATGATCTAGATCTTATTGACATAGACCACTTGGGTGAGTGCGATTTTGCTGTAACTGACGTAAAGCATACAGTTATCACTTTAAGCGACCCAAACACATCTGTAATTGCCGAGAGGATAAAAGAGGTGGAGTACAGAATAAGTAAAGAAAAAGATGGTTATATAAAAGGAAAACTAAAGCAGAGGCTATCTATGTTGTCAGGGTCAGTTGCAATGGTGAAGGTAGGAGCTAGTTCTAAGATAGAGATGAAGGAAAAGAAAGATAGAGTTGAAGATGCTATCTACGCGACTAAAGCCGCTTTGAAAGAAGGTATAATCCCAGGTGGTGGGATTGCTTTGTTAAATGCATCCCAAACAATAAAAGCAGACAACGTTGGTGAGGAGATTCTACTACAAGCAATTAAGTCTCCATTTAAAGTTATAATGGATAACGCCGGTATAAACATTGTAAGTGGCACCGTTGACCATATAGGGTATGGCGTTGACGTTGTTACTGGTAAAAGAGTTGATATGATCAAAGCTGGAATAGTAGATCCTGTACTTGTTACCAAGTCAGCACTTAAAAATGCGATTAGTGTTGTAACTACTATTATATCCGCAGATTGTGTAATTTCAAATATGAGAGCGAATGAGAGCGGTCAATAACTATATAATCGTAGAAAATATAAAGGAAGAGCCGAAGAAAGTAGGTGGTTTCCTTTTAACAGAAGAGACGGATTTAGACAACAGGTATATCAAAGCGAGGGTTATCTCTATAGGTAACTTAGTAGAAGGAATACAAGAAAATGACAAAGTGAGATACGATAAACATGCAGGCCATCGAATCGAACATAAAGATACTTTGTACCATGTAATTCGCTCTGGCGACGTGGTACTTATAGATTAACCCAAACCAGAAACCCTAAGCCTTAAACTTAGAAACAAACAAACACAATTAATTAATTAACAAAAAAAAGAAAAATTATGGCAATTCACAATGGTGATAATCACGAGGCTATGTTGTACTTCGCTGAAGACACAACGGCTGGAGACTCCGCTGGTACTTACCCGGCTTCTACATTTCTAGGAATGGAATTAGTAGACGCCAACACTGTTAAACTTACGTTTAGAGCATCAATAAATACTGCTGCTATAGACACTGTACAGTTTGATTTTGGAGGAAATTTTAAAGATGCTTGCAGAGCTATTGCGGGTGCATTGAATGGCAACACAATGATCGTTGTTGCCGACGAAGCTAATGGCGTGTATATGAGGTACAATGGAGGTTCTTTCTCTGGTGAAGTTACTGTAACTCAAGCTTAGTATTAAATTAAAAAATAAAAAATTATGGCAATAAATAGATATGCATACTTCTCAATTGGAAGTGGTTCTGACGCAGCGGATGAAGCTGTTATGTTACCAATAGCTCAATGCACTGGATTAGACATCTTAACTGATGATGTATTAGAGGTTAAATTTAAAGATTTAGGTGCTGCTTTTAGCACTGATATATCCGTAGTATCGTTAACCCACCTATCAGGTCACAGTGTAGAGGCTATGGAGCAGGTTTGTAACGCTTTTACTTCTATACCTAAAGATGGTTTCGTAGTTATGTGTGATGTTGACAAGGTAAAAGGAACTAAATACTTCTTTAGTCCATCAGCAAAAAATGTATTAACTGACGCAGCTATTAGCTTGTAGTCCTAAAAAATTAAACAATGACAGAAAAATATTTATATTTCGCAAAAAAAGATGGCCACACCCAGACTATTAGTTCTCAAGCTGGGCAAACATATACAATAACAACAGCACTTATAAACCCCCTTCCAGATGGTAGGGCTAATACTAGTGACATTTTCGAGAAAGGCAAGGTGACAATGACGTATGACAACTTGCGCATAGATGATGAAACTCCACAGAACAACCACTTGGTTGGAGCTGGTTATGGAACTTTAAATGAAAACGACCAAGTTTTAGTTGATGCATCTGCCTTATCGTATGATGGTGTTAACGCTATTACAGTTCAAACGGTTGCTCAAAACCCTGAATTTGGTATAACAGCTAGTGCCACCGCAGGTGAGAACGATGCTACATTTAAAGTAAACGTACCAATGGTAGCTGGAGAAGCTTGTGTTTGGCCTGCGACAGCTTTTATGGGAGTGCACATGGTAGACAATGACACTGCTGATATTTACTTTGAACCTCAAACTAACGATGGTGTTGGTGGTGGAGTTGACAAAGTTAGATTATCATATGCAGCTGGTCAGTTCAAAGCCCTGTCTCAACTAATACATGATGTTTGTGCTGATTCAAGAAATCAAGGTGAGATGATAGTTATGGCTGATACTTTTAGAGGCATCTATCACGGTGGTAATCCAGCTGGGATAATTACTGTTGATTCAATTACTCTTGACTAGTATTGAGGTTAACCGCGCAGGATCTGCGTGAAATGAATATCCTGAAGTATTACAGGCTCACTAGAAAGTGGGCTTGTAAGACTTACGGGTTAAATGATGCGGATCTAGAACTATTAATTTATTTAGATTGTAAAGAAAGATTTACACGAAAAGAGTTTATTGACGGGGCTTACACCATGAGTTGGGATAAGAATCGTTGGGAGAGACTTAAAAAGGAAGGATGGATTGAAACGTGGAGACATAGAAACAGAACGACTATAAAGTATTCTGTATTTAAGACATCGTTTAAATGTTCACAAGTAATAAGTAGGATATATCGAATCCTATTAGGTGAGGAAGACTTGCCCACTTCAGAGAGAAGTGTATTTTACAATAACAAATCATACACAGACAAGGTTTATAACAAAGCTATAGATGATATGATAAAAGACAAAACAAGATAACATGGGTGATTCAGAAGACAATAAAGGATTTAAAATGCCAGGACCCTCAATGCACGGGGGAACTCAAAAACATACAGACGCTACTAATTCAAAGAGAGCTGCTGGAGTAAAAAAACAAAAAGCAAACTGTGGTTGCTCTGACAAATCAGAGTGTGGCTGTGGTAACTCACCAAATAACTTTCTGATGAAAGCTGCTGGTATGCTTATTGGAGCAAACAAGAGAAGACAAGCTGGTAAGGACGCTGCTGAAGCAAAAAAAGGAGAAGCCTACGCGAACATGAGTAATAGAAAATTATCGTAACATGGGATTCAAGCAAAAGGGTTTTTCTACACATAGCGGAACATCATCTCATTCTTCAGCATTAAAAGCACACATAGAAGGTCATAAACCTAAAATGTCCAATAAGTCCGCTCACGGTAGTTTGGGCGATGCTCAGGCTGACTTTAAAGCTGATCAGGAAAACTATAAGAAAGCAATGGCTGATAAGCCAAAGAACATGGATCAACTTCACGAGGAGGGGTTTGATCCAAATGAGGCTTTACAAATGCAAAAGAACGGTGCAACTACTGGGGGTCAAGACGCACCTCCTACTAAGTTTTTAGGTATAGGTGGTGATAAAGAAGGTAGGGCTAAGCGAAAGGAAATGAGAAAAGAGGCTAAACCCAAACGTAGAGCCGCTAAGAAGGTTACAAAGTCTGAGAACAAAAAAATTAAGTCAGATGGTAAAACAGCTAAGCTTGCGAGTAAGTTAGATAAAAGACAAGTTAAAGCAGAGACTAATGTTACTGAGAAGAAAGAAAACAAGGCTAAAAAAACCTCTAAGTTCAAAGGTAGCCTTAACGACGGGATAAGTAAGGTTAATAAGTTTTTATACGGGGACAAAAGTGAAAACAAAGCCGCTACAGAGGGGACTAACGCTCAGATTGTTAATAAGTCAGAGAAGAGAAGATCTTTTAAGGAGAAAATGAATAAAGGGCTTCATGATTACAATGAAGGCGTTAACGCTGTTCTTCATGGTAAGTCAATGAAAGAGTATAAACCAGACTCAAGTTCAAACAAGTTAAACGCAAAAAGCCATCAAAACTCAACACTTGGTGTTAAGAGCGGTAACGCTTCTAAATCCAAAACCAGCAAGAACGCGGCTATGAAAACAGATGGTGAGTACGACACTGTTAAGCAGAACATGGCTAAAACGCAAACTAAGATGGATGATAAAGCATCTGCTAAGAAAGCTAAAGAAACAGGTAAAAAGCTTGAAAGCAATCCTCTGTACAAGCAAAACAAAGGGGTTAAAAAAGGTGGAGGTTCTTACGATAAATATTTCAAAAAATAAATATGGCTTTTAAACTAGGTAGTGAAATGAGGAGTTACAAAGGAAACAGTAAGAATCGCTTTAACAAAGATGATGCTTCGATTCCTGGTACGCCTGTTTTTAGGAAGAACCTAGCGGAGGGTATAAAAGGCGAGGCTAATGCTGATGGTAGTATATTTATAGATAAATCAGTGCCAGTTGGTAGTGAGGAAGAAAGGGCAATACTACTTCATGAGATGGGGCATATAGTGGATATGAAGACTGGTAAGTTGTCTTACACTGATGATAGTATAACTTGGATGGGAGAAACCCACGAAAGAAGCAGGGGAATGATTAACTTTAACGGGGAGTGGATGCCAGAAGGCGATGGTAGTTTTCCTTGGGAAAAACATTAAACAACAATGGGATATAAAATGAATGGATTTTCCGGTTTCGGAAATTCACCAGCAAAACAAAAAACAAAAATTGATCCAGATGCACCTGGTACTCCAGGAAAACCTGGATACGAACCAGAGGTTAAATCTATGGATTATTTAACTAAAACACCTAATCCAACAACAAAAGCTATTCGGAGCACTTCTAAAGATCACTTAGAAGATTGGAGTGACGATGAGTTTGAAAATAAAGGGGATTTTAATATATCTAACTTACACAAAGATACTAAGATTTCTTTAGATAAGAAGAAAAAGAAACTAGCGGCAAACAAAGCTAGTAACAAAAAAAGAAGCGATGCGGAGAGAGCTCACGAGGCTAGGGAAGACGCGGAGGGTAAATAATGAGTATTCTAACTAATATATTTTCAGCTGGAGCAAGCGAACTAGTTAAGAGTGTTGGCGGGGTTATAGACAACCTCCACACCTCTAAGGACGAGAAGTTGGCTGCGGAGTTGAAGATCAAGGAGCTTATAGCAAGTTATGAAGTTCAGATGGAAAAAGAAATAAGTTCTAGGTGGGATGCGGATATGAAGTCTGATTCTTGGTTAGCTAAAAACGTTAGACCTCTTACATTAATATTCTTAGTAATATCCACGGTATTATTAATATTTATTGATGCTGGAGCCATCAACTTTGTGGTTGAAGCTAAGTGGACAGACTTATTACAATTAGTATTAATAACCGTGATCGGTGCCTACTTCGGTGGACGATCACTAGAAAAAGTAAAAAAATAAAAACATGATAAGCAAATACAAATTACTAGAATTCGCTCCAGCAATTGACTTATTGGGTAACGTTGCAAGAGCAGCAGGCGAAATAATCTTTGATTGGACTCCAATTGAAGTGCCAAAAGGAACAGTTTGCCTTAAGACGTTGCAGTGTGTAGTTGCTGGAAATGATGGTGTTGATGTTGTGGGAACGCGAGACGTGGAGCTTTTTTATGCTAAAAACATAGATGGAGTTGCACCTCCAACACTAGGAACTTCTGGTGCTGCCGTAACAGCTATAACCGCGGCCACTTGTAGAAGACATATTATAGGGCGATCGTTTATGGATGGTAGTGCTATGAGAGGATCTGCGCACCTGATAGGTTACAATGTCTGGAGTTTAAGTGGAATGGAAGGGAATGATAGGGAAGATTATAAATTGATGTTAGACGGTGGAGACGCGGTTTATGCTGGTACAACACCTGGTTTTCAAACTATATGGGTTGCTGCCATAGCTGAAACAGCTGCTATTGATCTTGGCACAGGTGTAACTCTTAATCAAGCTGGTCATCAGGCTATATCAACTAGTCCTGTAGATTTAATCGTAACTGGTACAGACGCTAATAACGTATTTGCCGTTGGAGATGAGCTAGTATCTTTTGTTGCAGCTAATGGAAGCACACCAAAACAAATAGGTACGGTAACAAGTATCCCAGACGCAGATTCAATCGTTGTAGACGCTGTAGCAGAGGCATTTAATCATACAACTGAAATATGCTTTAGACGTCCACTGACTTTTAAGCTTGGATTCGAATATTAAAAACAAATTAAATTAACTTAAATTAAATAAAATGGCAAAAGTAAAAGAGGAGATCATTGATCTTAAACCAAGGACAGTATCTGAAGAGCAGTTAAAAAAGATACAATCAGTAATAGATAGGATAAACAAAGCGCAGATGGATATCGGTGCATTAGAAGCCCGTAAGCACCAAGCACTACATTATGTAGCTGGTATAAATGACGAGTTGACTTTATTGCAAAATGAACTCAAAAAGGATTATGGCACTGATGATGTGAATATTCAAGATGGAACGATAAACTACAAGGAAGATGTCGAAGCTGATTCGTAAGATAAGTATTGGCAAGGATTATAAGAGTGACGCTATGCACTATGCCGTGGGGCAAGAAGTGTATGGTGGGCACACTATCTGCGATATAGTAGAGGAGGAAAGAAAATTCTCTATATATATAAGAAAAGGCAAAACTGTTCTACCCTGGAAAGACTTCAACAAGAACATGGCTGTATCTGTAGAATATAATCTAGAATACTAATGAAAAGTGTTTACAACTTTGTTGTAACACCAAAGGGAGAGAGATACAACAATACAAAGAGGGTAGGTGATAAACAACTTATATTGAACACTGATATATCTAACCACCAATACTCTAATAGAAGTGCAATTGTTATATCTAAACCCAATGTTGGTGATACTGAAATTGAACCTGGAGATGAAGTCATTATACATCATAATGTATTCAGAAGATGGCATAATCAACAAGGTATTGAAAAGAACAGTAGAGGTTATATAGATGAAAACCACTATTTAGTTAATCATGATCAAATGTACTTGTACAAGAGAGATTTGGAATGGATAGCGCCAGAAGGCTATGTATTCGTTAAACCAGTAAAAGACAATCTAAACTTAACTGGCGAAACAGAAAAACCTTTAGTGGGCATTGTTAAGCATACTGATGGTTCTGTTATGAAGGGAGATTTGGTAGGATTTACGCCAAACTCAGAATTCGAATTCATCGTTGACGGCGAGAGACTATATCGAGTTTTATCTAAATTTATTACAATTAAATATGAATATCAAGGAGACGAAGAGGAGTATAATCCAAGCTGGGCACAAGGCAGTTGAGGAGCTCATTAAAGTAGCGAAGGAAGCTATCGTGGATTCAGATGATGATTTATCAGCTGATAAGCTAAAGAATGCAGCGGCAACAAAGAAATTAGCTATATTTGATGCGTTTGAAATACTTAACAGAATCAAAGAAGAAGAAGATTTGCTAAACGGAACTGTAACTAAAGAAGTGGAGCAAAAAGCCTTTAAAGGATTCGCAGAGGGTAGATCTAAGTGATGTACGAACAAAGCTTAGTAAAAACAATAGAACCTATTAAACGCACGACTATTAGTCGGATGAATAAAGGTAAGAAGTGGGAGTATGGGTACAACAAAGAGCATGATGTTATTGTTATATCAAAAAATGGTAAGATCGGGGAGATTGTTGAGATACAAAACCTAAGGATAGCTCTACCACCTGTACCAAAAATAGTACATAGGTCACCGAAAGATAAGTGGACGAAGCTAGATGTACCTAGGGAGATAGATAGATTAAAGAGTATATTTGACTGGAGAGAATATCCAGATGATCAAAAAGAACAGTGGTTCGATTACATCGATGAGGAGTTCAAAAGAAGAGACGAGGGTTTTTGGTTTTACAACAAGGATAAACCAACGTATATAGCGGGTACGCACTACATGTACCTACAATGGAGCAAAATTGACGTTGGTGCCCCGGATTTTAGAGAATCTAATAGATTATTCTTTTTGTTTTGGGAAGCGTGTAAAGCTGATAAGAGGTGTTACGGTATATGTTATCTAAAAAATAGACGTTCAGGATTCTCCTTCATGTCTTCGGCAGAAACAGTTAACCAAGCTACACTTGCAAGTGATAATAGATATGGTATATTATCTAAGTCAGGGGCGGATGCGAAGAAAATGTTTACCGACAAAGTGGTGCCGATTAGTATAAACTACCCGTTTTTCTTCAAACCCATACAAGATGGTATGGATAGACCTAAGACAGAGTTGGCGTATAGAATACCAGCAAGTAGGTTTACTAGAAAAAAGATAGACTCTAAAGAGAAGCTAGAGGAGTTAAAAGGGTTGAACACTACTATTGACTGGAAAAACACAGGGGACAATAGTTATGATGGTGAGAAGCTAGCATTACTAGTACACGATGAGAGTGGTAAGTGGGAAAGACCAGACAATATATTAAATAACTGGAGAGTTACAAAAACTTGTTTAAGATTAGGTAGTAGAATAGTGGGTAAGTGTATGATGGGATCAACATCAAATGCTTTGGACAAAGGAGGAGCTAATTTTAAAAAACTATACAATGCGTCAGATGTTAAAGAAAGAAATCGTAATGGACAAACAAAGTCTGGTTTATATTCTCTTTTTATCCCAATGGAATGGAACTATGAAGGATTTATTGACGAGTACGGATACCCAGTTTTTGATAATCCAAATGATGATGTCTTCGGACCAGATGGCGAATTAATAGACATAGGGATAATCGAGCATTGGCAAAACGAGGCTGATGGTTTAAAGTCTGATCAAGACGGTTTAAATGAATTCTTTAGGCAATTCCCCAAGACAACCGAGCACGCTTTTAGAGATGAATCTAAAGGAAGTATCTTTAACTTAGTTAAGATATACGAGCAGATAGATCACAACGAGGAGATGAGCAGAACTCTTGGTGTTACCACCGGAAACTTTCAATGGGCAAATGGAATTAAAGACACACAGGTAATATTCTATCCAGATCCGAAAGGAAGATTTAATGTGAGTTGGGTTCCACCTCAACATTTACAAAACAAGATAATAATAAGAAATGGAATACGATATCCTGCAAATGAACACATGGGAGCATTCGGCTGTGATAGTTACGATATTAGTGGTACTGTTGACGGCAAGGGTTCTAAAGGCGCACTCCACGGATTAACTAAGTTTTCCATGGAAGAAGCTCCGGCTAGTCAGTTTTTCCTGGAGTATGTCGCTAGACCTCCAACGGCTGAGATATTTTTTGAAGACGTTTTAATGGCGTTGATATTCTACGGGATGCCAATGTTAGCCGAAAACAATAAACCTAGATTGCTTTACCACTTGAGAAGAAGAGGTTATAGGGGTTATTCCATGAACAGGCCTGATAAGAATTATGGTAAACTTTCTGTTACTGAAAAGGAGATTGGGGGTATTCCAAATACTAGCGAGGATATAAAACAGGCTCACGCCGCGGCTATTGAAATGTACATACAAAGATGTGTTGGCTTTCAACAAGACGGTACTGTCGGGAACATGTATTTCAATGGGACATTAAATGATTGGTCAAGATTTGACATAAACAAGCGAACAAAGTTTGATGCGTCTATAAGTTCCGGTTTAGCTATAATGGCTTGCAACAGGCATTTGTACACGCCAAACATAAAGATTGAAAAAGATCCACTCAATATAACGTTCGCTAAATATAACCAAACAGGGAGTATGAGTAAAATAATTAAAAATTAATATGGCTGAGACAATAATAAATAGACATTTTCCTAGTCAAGTCGTTAGCGATCTTGAGAAGGTGAGTTATGACTATGGTCTAAAGGTTGCCAAAGCAATACAGCATGAGTGGTTTGATAGATCAAAAGGATCGTCTAAAGGTAGATGGAGTGGTAATTACTCTAGGTTCCACCAATTAAGGTTGTATGCTCGAGGCGAACAGTCTGTACAGAAATATAAGGATGAGTTATCGATCAACGGTGATTTGTCCTATCTTAATTTAGATTGGACGCCTGTACCTATTATATCTAAGTTTGTTGATATTGTCGTTAATGGCATTGCAGAAAGAATATATGAGATCAAAGCATTCTCACAAGACTCTAGCGGAGTGTTGAGGAGAACAGACTACATGGCCTCTATAGAGAAGGATATGAAACTTAAAGAATTCAACTCTTTTTGCTCTGAACACTTTGGTATATTTGTTAATGATAACCCAGAAGAAAAACTACCTACAAGTGAGGAGGAAATGAATCTTCACATGCAGTTAAGTTATAAACAAGGTATTGAGATAGCAGAGGAACAAGCTATAACTACTTTGATGAAGGGTAATAGGTATGATTTAACAAAAAGAAGGTTTTATCAAGATTTAACTGTACTAGGTATTGGCGCTGTTAAAACATCATTTGACACATCGCAAGGTGTTACTGTTGATTATGTGGACCCAGCTAATTTAGTATACTCTTACACTGAATCCCCTTATTTTGATGATATATACTACGTTGGTGAGGTTAAGTCTATACCCATAAACGAGTTAGTAAAAGAGTTCCCTTATTTAGACAATGATGAACTGGAGGAGATTGCCAAGGGTAGCGGCTCTAATATTCATGGTGCTAGAAGATCGACCAGCGATGGAGACAACAACAAAGTAGATGTGCTCTATTTTAACTATAAGACCTATATGAACGAGGTGTTCAAGTTAAAGCAAATGAGCACTGGTGGGGAGAAGGTTATAGAAAAAGACGATAAATTTAACCCCCCAAAATCATTAGACGGAAATTATGAAAAGCTAGCTAAATCCGTAGAGACTCTTTTTGAAGGAGCTTTAATACTTGGTACTGATAAGTTGATCAAGTGGAATAAGGCTAGAAACATGATGAGACCTAAAAGTGATTATACTAAGGTTAAAATGAATTACGCTATTACAGCTCCTAGAATGTATGAGGGACGCATAGAATCACTTGTAGGGAGGATTACTGGTTTCGCTGACATGATACAACTAACTCACTTAAAGATTCAACAGGTGTTATCCAGAGTGACTCCAGATGGAGTGTTCTTAGATGTGGATGGATTGGCTGAGGTTGATTTAGGTAACGGAACAAATTACAACCCTCAAGAAGCTTTAAATATGTTCTTCCAAACAGGTAGTATCATTGGT
>Ga0115003_10002595_pt1 | contig 14813 bp, 7 predicted proteins | sample ArcticOcean_MG_C_7_FD_88736 | JGI IMG/M metagenome (GOLD analysis project Ga0115003, IMG submission 88736) | Marine microbial communities from western Arctic Ocean - ArcticOcean_MG_CB11_88 | ecosystem: Environmental > Aquatic > Marine > Oceanic | place: Arctic Ocean: Canada Basin | collected... | reverse complement strand
TCATGGGAGGCCTGAGCGGCTTACCATTTGGCGGCGGTGGCGGGCGGCCAGCATCGCCAAGTGGGCATGCCAAATACGAATGAGTAGCAACCAGTAGCGCGCCGAATAGCGGTAAGTCGTATGACAAGTATCGCTATATACTATGATATTAAGCGCTTTTAGTTTTGTTTAATAGCAACCAGTAGCACGCCGAATGGCGAGCGTCATACACACTATTCAACAGAGCCGCGGGTGTGCCGCACGAAAGTTGCAGACACGGCGCAAGCCCGTGCACTCAAGTGGATTCCAAGAAACCTTTAGCAACTTCCCCCAAAAACGCTTGAAAACCCCCTCACCATTCCAAGTGGGCGGGCTGGACGCTTTAAACAACGGAGCCGGTTCCAGGGGCAGCATGATGCAAGGCGAGGATCTGTATCAACCGAATGGTGACTTTTGGCAGCTGGAGCTGCCAAGTGCGGATCAGTTGACATCGGATCCCGATCCGGTAGACAGTGTCGTGCCTCGCATGCGCCGCTTTGGATCAACCGGCGGAGCACCAGTCTTTTCAAAGCTCGAGCGCCAGCAGCGAGACGCCCAGGCACGCCTTGAGCGCGAGGCGCTCGACCAAATGATCTCCGAGATTGTTATTATGATGACTAGCGCACGGTGGGGCAGTGGCCCCAGGGACGTGCACACAGGCTACTTTCATTTACAACCCGGTGACATGCAGCGCAATCTTGCCAAGTGCGCGGCGACAGAAGAGCACTCTAATGAGATAGAACGCCCAGTTGCCTACTCGTGCAACATTGCACAGAGATCAAGCAAAGATGAGACGGTGCGCGCGGGTGTGGCATTTGAGTACGCCTGTCGTTGCTGGCGCGGAAGAGTTGTGGCCGAAGAGGAGCTACAGGCACACCTTCTCTCGGCCGTGGGGGCCAAGTACGTGCGGAATCCATACGGCAGCGGGTACCTGGTGGGTAACCCAACAGGAGATCCGGGCGGTGCTCGGTGGCCTTACTGTTCGACCGACTATCCGTGGGGCGAGGGGTGGGATCTGGACGAGGAGATCAACAGCATGATGACCGCAATCGAGATGGCCCAGTTTTATCGCAGAAAGATCGTCGAGTCGCTGAAAATCCACGAGACCTTTAAGAAGATGCACGATGGGTCTTGCAAGGCTTTCTGTGCCCACTCTCCGGACGAGGTTTCTAGTAAGATGAACGATGAGATCAACGGCGTCGGCCAACACTTTCCAGACCAGTCGGAGGATTTGCGTACGTGGATTCTGCGTCGCTACGATCAGTCTATGAAGGCCAAGCGCATCGCCACTAAAATCCAAGAAATGTGTGGCGATGCCATCCAGAATCGTCGCGCAGAACTTGAAGATGGAAGCTCTCTACTACTCTCGGTGGTGACCACGGTCGACATCCTCAAACCGATCATCGACGACATGAAGCCAACCGAAGCATCGCGGCTATACACTGTGCTTAGATGCGCGAGGGTGCAAGACGACGACATGTTCAAGCTGCTTTCCACTCGCATGCCTCGTCTGCACATTTACACCATTTACGAGATGCTGCCTCACGCACGGCGCCCTAATGGTGTTGGCATCCTTTACCGGGACAGGCAGATCAAAGTACCAATCGGCATGGTCACGTCGCGTATGAGGAGTCGTATCCGTTACGAGAACCCTCACATCAACCCCGTTGGCGTTGCGGAGATGATCGAGGAAGAGCACTACGGTACCCACCGCGACCCCGCCTACAAGTGGAACGAGGGTAGAGTTATCCTCCTCGACGGCGATCGCACCGATCGCAACAACTTCACACCGCGTCGTGTTAAAAACTACGGCTGGAACCAGGTGGACTACGACTTGGATCCCGATCACCAGCTGAAACTTGAGTGCCACGACAAGTATTTTACCGAGCCGCCTGTTGTGACATGTGAGCTTGTGCATGCCGACACCCGGCTGGGCGTAGCGCCAAACGACCCATATGGCGGGCTCGAACCCGAGCGCTGGCTCAAGACTATTCAGGGCAAGATGCGTTACGAGCCGAGTCCTGAAGGCAGCGCACACACAACGTCCAACCCAAATCGGAATCCGTGGGTGCGCCCACCACAAGAGGACACACGGGAGCATCTGCGTTGCCGTGAGGGTGGCATCTTGGGGCGCTACAACATCACGTGCCTCACGTCGGAGCACGAGGGCGCTCACTTTCGCATCAAGGTGACAATGCAGGGCAAAAGTTGTCGTTCAATGGGAGCCGAGACCCTCATTCTAACGGCGGAGACGGCGCCCATGGTGCTTGTTTCCAACAAGCGCGCGTCGGAAGTGAAGGGGGTGAAAAAGCGCAAGGCTGGCGCGCCCGCGTAAGATGTGTGTAGCTTTAACATTATAATCATTTGTTTGTTCACCGTTTCGACACCCACACACGCACACATACACATACGTTACTTTTCCCACCACCCCTTCTCATTATTACCCAACCGAGAGATGCGCTTTGTGATCTCGTGGATTTTTGCGGCCGATGAATCGACCATGGCGGCTGGTCCACCGTCCGAGCGCTGCCGATTGGACGCGCGCTGGTCGCCAGGGGGTGGCTCATCGTCCGAGGCGCGGCTGCGGCGGCCAATCGCTCGGTCTGCTTCCTCTGCATCTTCCTCTGTGTCCGTTCGGACAAGTCCAAAGCGAGAACTGCCGTCGCCGTCGCCGTCATCGTCATCTTCATCCTCCTGCATTTCAGCCAACGCCAACAGCGCTTCCTGGCCCGCTGCATTCATACCGCCGCCACCCGATTGAGCACGCCCAGACGAATTAGGAAGCTGATCCCCCACCAAGACATCGTCGTCATCCTCGTCACCGCTGAGGATAATATCTTCGGCGGCTTCAACCAGCTGCGCCTCTTTTGCATCCTCTTCGTCGGCATCAGCATCATTTGTGCCATCATAGGTCTTGTACCGATCTGGGTCAAACCCACCAGCGTCGCGGTCCCACGACTGGTCTAGATCAGCAAGCCATTTCATAGACTCCTCGGTAGACTCCCACGGCGCCTCAGAGTCAACGTACGACTCGTTCTTGATGTTCTGCATTACCTGCCGCGCCGCGCGGACCATCGCAATACCAACCCATCGAATCTGGAAGTCAATTTTGTCGTTGCGAGTCAGCGGATTCACCGCCCGGAACTCCTCGACTGTCAGATTAAAGTTCTTGTCCTCAGGTGTCGTTGTTGAGGCACCGCCTTTTGTGGCCGGCTCGCCAGCCATCCACCAGCGCACGCGATTGGTCGGGATTTGCAACTTCTGTCTGGAGTCAAATTCATCCCTGGCCTCGTTGTAAAGCTGCGGGTCGTCCTCAAGAGATACGACTTCTTGGTTCATTCGACCACCCTGCTGCCACTGAAGGAAGGCCTGCCACCGCGATTTGGCACTGCCGCCGGCCTTCCGGAATTCGTCGCGGCTGGGCAGATTGTTGAAGTCGTTCTCGCCAATCTCGGTTTGCATCCACTCCTTGTAATCTGCTAGGCCCTGTTCCGGCGTTTTGTACTTGAGCAGCTCGACTGGCGGGCCCTTGTACTGAGTAGGGTCTTCTCCCAACCTCTCTCTCAGTTCCTCCTCGGTAAGGGGATCTTCCCTCAGCGTGTCCTTGACGTACTCGTCGTAGAGTTCCTTTCGGATCTCCTTCTCCTCTGCTGTCTCCTCCATGTCAAGCTTTCCCTGATCGCGTGCGCGCAAAGCGAGAAGCTTACGCGCGCGACCACGGGCATACTTTACGAGCTCCAAGCCCGTAGGTGCCGACCGCCCCTCTAGAAGGAACTGATTCCGCCGCTCCTCAAAGAACGCCTCGTTGCGGCTCTGCTTTCCAGTGGTGGGTCCGCGCGCAGACAGGTACTGTACGATTTCATCTTCATCGACCTGCGCCAGGGCCGCGCCCATATCAAAGTCGACGTCATTCTCGCCATACATGTTTTTGTAGCTGTCGCCGAGCCACGCCCAATGATGTATGTACAGTAGCGCGCCATCCTGAGGACTTCGATCGCCGGTCTTGCTCCTCCACATCTCTCCGCGCTCCTTCTGAAGCTCGACGATCTCGGCGTCCGTGTACATGTCCCTCCAGTCAAATGGTATGCCGCCCCTTACGACCGAGTTCTCGAGCGTCTCGCCCAGCTCTGGGCGGAGGTTGACCTTTGGCAGCCACGCGGATGTACTCGCGTTACGGTACTCTTCGACCGCCCGGACAGCGGACAAGCGCTTCCCCTCGATGTTTAGCTTTGTCGCCATGGCATTTGTGATATCACCAATCTCCTTTTGGGTGCGTTCGAAAGCAAGCTTGGCCTCGGCATAATCCTCGTTTCTCTCGTCGAATCCCTTGCTCGTCAATTTTGATAGCTCCTGGCTGAGCTCTAGGCTGTCCGCCTTTGCGTCACGGAGGTCGACCTCGAGCTCCTTATCGACATTCGCGTACGGGGCATATTTCCCTCCAACGACCGGCAGGCCCTGCGCGCCCTTGAGAGCGTCGTCGATGATAGACGCAAGGCCTGTAAGCGTCGGCAGCCAGTCGGGGGAGCGGTCCCCCTGCTGGGCCGAGATCTTCTCACCCTCCTTGAGGTCGTTCCAAGGAAAGTTCTCAAAGCGCTGCTCGGAGCTCGCGTCGTAAAAGTTGCGCATAGTGCGCGGATACTTCACCTGCCATTCCGTTCCAGCCGCCTGTGCCATGTTGTCCATCTCCTGCCATGCCTGAGCGCGCGCCTCATCTTCACGCCCCTCGGCTCGGCCAAGCTGGTAGAAGTCGCTCTCAAGCTCCTTGAGCTCCTCTGTCATGTTCTCCATACGGATCCGCATCATTATTGCGCGGTCGACAAGCATCATCCGTTCCTTGTAGTACTGGCTATCCTGGTACATGAAAGACCGCTCCTCGGTGCGAGGCCCTTTGACTTTGATCTCCCAATCCTCCTTCTTCTCGTTGAAGTCCTTAAATGCAGCCGCAGTGGCCTCCTTACTCGCCTTTTTCTGAGCCGCATCGGCCGCCAGCTCGGTCTCCCGGCTTGCTTTCACCGCGTCCTTACGTGCCTGCTTCAGCTTTTCGTCCTCCAAGCGCTGCGCCGCCTCGGCTTCGGCGGCTTCAACCGCTTCATCCGCCTTATGGATTGCCGTTTGCCTCTCTTCTTCGTAAACCGCATCGTCCCACAGGATCGTCACGTCACCCGTGTCGCGGTACCTCAGTATCATGCCGTTCACAATCGCCTGCCACTGCTCGCCGTGCTTGCGTGCGTAGGCGGGTCCCATCTTGGTCTCGACGGCCAACTGGGTTGTGGGGAATTTGCCCCCCAGCTGTGTTGTACGCATATCAATCTTGTGGCCATAGAGCTCGCCACCGGCCTTCCCCGAATACTTGGGAAGAATCCTCGCCGATTCGTACTCAAACACGGGTGTAATCGATTGACCCTCGCGTACTGGGATCTTCCTGCCGGTTTGGGCGGTGGAAGCGTTGGACACGTACCTGCCTGCATTGCCCGCTCGGACGAGCGCCGTCGCCATTGCCGCCTCTCCCGTAATCGGGTCTGTCATCCAGTCATTCCCAAAGTGGAAGAGGCAAAATTTCATGCGCATATCCTGCTCCAGCGTCTTGAAGTCCAGATCTTTGGCTTTAAGCACAGGAAGCTCCTTGTTGGGACTGCCATTGGGCAACTTTCGCCATAGCTTGTATTTGACCAGATCAGGGTTGGACTGCTGTCCGCCAGAGCCGCCGGCTCCAGGAGTGTTATCAGGCTCCGCCACCCATGGCTCCATGTCATAGGGCATGCCATACGCGGGTGCACCGATTGCCGCGCACTGTTGGCGAGAGCGTTGTGGCACCTCGGCCAATCCGGCCAAGGGGGGAGCGGTCCCTTTAGCCGAAGCCTTGGCCGGGATGGCCGGGATAGCCGGAATGGCAATCCCAAGAGACCCTTGTAAACGAAACGTCATGACCGCTTGTTAACTAAGTACGCGCGCGGTGGACTTATGTACCTTCCCAGTGCGTGGCGACGCCATCGGCGTAGCATACGTCGTGGGTAAAGGACCGTCGCACCTCTGAAAACCCCCGAGTAGGCAGCACTACGTACTCCTCTACACACGCCTGGTGCAGCTTGAGAGTTGCGTCGAACACCACGTCGGGCTGACCCTGGTGTGCGTGGTCCCATGCATACATACCCTTCTCGGTCACAAAAATGTTGCACGAATCGCTCAGGTCGGAGTAGAATGTGGCGCGGATCTGCACCTGGTGCTTTGATCCAAAGATGGCTTGCACATTTGCCATGAATGAGCGCGCCATACCCTTCAGCCTCGGCGCGCGCGTCCTTACCACACAGTGCAGCGCGATTGGCTTCTCTTTGCTGCCCACCACCGCGTCGATGCGGCCGCAATGCGTTTCATCGACCGCTAACTCTGTCATGCACCCCGCTATCCACAACCAGCTGTGCGTGACACTCTGTCACTCGCCACAGAGTGGACAGGTGCTTCTTAGCGCACGCGTTGTATGGCACAAGTCAGCGAATTGGCCGACTTTGCCAATACACACCAAAAGATCACGTCCGCCGCCTCCATTCTGCGGATCCAAAGCTCGCAGTTGCGCAACGGGGTAAGCTCCCATCGATGCACAAACCCCGTATCGTTCGCCGCCCTCGAAAGTTTCATTGGGGCTGCCACCTCGCTACTCGGCGCCAACGCGGAGAAGCGCATGTTTCTTGGCAGCATCGAAGGCGTACCAGTGGTCTCGGCGCGTCTGCGCGCTGCCGTGCCAGAGCAGAGTGTACACGGAAGTAACGTAGGCGGGCGAAAGAAGAAGCGCTCGCGCGACGACGCCCACGAGCGCGCAGAGGCGGCATGCGCCAAGCTGCGCAAGCACGGCGACAAGGCGCACATAGACCGCGCACAGAACGCGATTGAGCAGCTCCTCCGAACGGTCAAAGGCCCTGGAGGAGAGGAGGTTTTTGAGTCGTGCGGTGTAAGTCTGGCAACGCAGGCCACGCACAACGCTTCGGCGTCGGCGGCGTCTCCGGGAAAGATCCGACCAAAAGTGATTGTGGCAGCCCGACTCTCCGCCGGCGTCGCGCTGCCGCTCGTGGTAATGAAGATGGCGCTGGGCGACTGCTTTGGAGACGGCATGATTACGACCAACCCCGAGACGCTGGGTCCTGAGTACCAGCTTCCGCTGTCGGCGGCCGGCAAGGCAGTGGAAGCCGCCGGGCAGCGCAGCTTACTGCTGTTTGCCGCCGTCCCCGAGCCACCGGCCGTTGCGGCGCAATGAGTGGGAGATTGTATGGGAGATCGCGACGGGTAGCAGTGGGTTGTGTTGCATTGTCCCCGTTTGGTGCCATCGTGTTACACATTTTCCTCGTTTGGTACTGATACGTATCCTTAAAACTACCTATGCACATCTGACAGACCGCCTGGCCTCCCTGTGGGTCGCAAGGACACAAGTGGCACATCGGCACCAAACGACACCCCGCCACTCGACCCGATACCGATCGGCTGCGCGTCCATAAGCGGCACGGCCTGCGACGTGCTGTAGATGGTGAGTGCACTAAGGGCGATCGCGACGATGGTGTAGATGGAGAACATTACCGACAGCACAATGGCCAGGAGTTGGGTTGACTGATTATCGGACGCGGCTATACACACCGCTTGTATGTCGACCGCCATTACGCCGTCTGTAATTGCTACCCGCGTTGCCACAGTTATCACAGTTCGTCCTTGGGTCGGATAGCGACAAGGTTGCGCACGAACGCTCCCCATTCGCCTATGCCCAAGCACACAAGCACCCATGCCAGCAAGATCGTGTACGCCGGTATGCGTTCGCGAGAGACGAGGTGCCGTGCGTGCAAGTACTCCCGGTGCTTGTTCAGTACCACCAGCTCGGCTTCCAGTGTTCCGTCGATCATAGACTCAGTCACACTCGTCGACGCAAGCGGCATTGCCGTCTGTAACGCCTGTTGTAAGGTTGCGACAGAGTGTGCGTCTCCGGCCCGAACGTGCAGAAACGTGGTGCCATCGGCATCCTCGGTCATGTTGGCGACTTTCACGCTCGGGTCAATAGTCCGGCACGCCTCGAGTGCCGTCTGTACCACTCGACTCTGTAGTGTTCGCTCCTGTCCGGTCATCGTTCTCACAGGAAAGCGCTGTCTGGGTCCCAGCGGACTTGCAGGGTGCCCGTTGCGCGGCGCGACGTGCGACGGCGGAGGTCCTGGTGGCGGCGGACCGGGAGGCGGCCGCGGCGTAGTTTGGAAAGGCTGTTGCATTGCAAGCTCTGCCCGACTAGCGCAGCGTGGGTAAATAGTGCGCTGTGCGCACACGCATAGCGGATAAAGTATGGCAAGCTGCCAACAAGATAGACAAGTGGGCGTGATGGCGGCAGCGCGTGACGCCGTACGCCGCTACGACCACGGCGAGTTTGTAGAACGGTTTCTTGGCAGCTTGTCGAGCGCGTTACAAGTTAACTCGGGCGAACGAGTGCAGGGAGTCAAGCGCAACATCGACGGAATCCGTTCAGATGGAGGCATGACGACCTCGCGCAAGGTAATCAACGCTCGTATGGCGCTGGGAGCCGACGATTCGACCTATCTCAACACAGGCCTAGGCCTACTGTGGGCAGGCGACGACGTAAAGGACGACGAGCACCTGCTCTTCCCGTCCTCACTGGGTAACGCGGGAATCCAAGCATCGACGCAACGCGCCCTACGCAGCTCTCTTACTACAAACATTGAGGGCCAGATCGACGCCTCGTTTGTGAACCTGGCAACCAGACTGCCGTCGCTGCTGTACATCATGAGCATCCCCGAGGTGTTTACTCACCTGCGGTCGCAGCTAACGGCGCTCAACATGTGGATTGATCGTAGCCCAACCTCGCTTGCAAGTCTTCTCACTGAAATGACGACAGGAGGAGATCGCAACAGGATCAACGCCGACTTCAATGAGAAAATCAAAAGGTGGGTTAGTCGGTGCAAACGCGGATCGGCCGCGCACATCGAGGAGCTCATCACGGTGACATCGGAGCTTGCCGGGCTCTACATGCACTACGATGACGAGCCCGAGACGATCAGCCCGATGACGTACGCCGATATCTACACATCCTCTGCCGTCGACGTTGCGCTCGCTCGAGACTACTCGTCCATGGACGGTGTGCTGCGCTCGTACCGCGCAAAGTTGATCCACGATACCGGAGATGGGCCTAATGGCCAGCCTGTCAACGCTGCAGGGCAGAGAGATGAAACGCTTCGAGACAATGCCCCACCGATACCGGCACCGATGGCGCCACCCCAACCTCGGCGACGCACACGTCTTGCAACAGCAACCCCTGGATTCACAGGGGTAGCCGTAGTGGCGCCCATTGGTGACATGATGGACGCCGACGGCGAGGGTGGGTGGCTGGGTGGCTTTGGAACTCACCGCGTTGCTGGATCGGCACTCAATTTTGGTGGCGCGCCGATTGGTGCCCACTCCCATGGTGTTGACGGACAAGGGCACACGGCAGTGGCGCGGGCACAAGAGCATCGCATCGAGCTCTCTGAAGACCAACGCATAGGCGATCTATCTCCTCCAACCGAAGCCATTACTCGCGTGGATAATGTCGTAATCGGTCCGATCACCGGAATGGCACGGCTGTCCATGCGAACGGCAGCGTCGCCATTGTGGAGTGCCGATGCAATTAATCCAATCGTAGCCAGGCAGATGGCTGACAGGCCTGCTCACCCGCTTTTTGACACCGTTGGAAACGGAATGGTGGCTTCCCGTCAGGAGATTAACGCCGTATTGAACCAGGGCCGCGCACCGGGCGACGCACCGAACGCCCCACCGCGCCCGCGCGCCCGCGACGACCAGCTACGAGTCGTGGCTTCAATGATGATGCGCAGCCTGTACGACGACTCAATGGGCCGCAGCCGCGAGACGCCGGAGGAGGTGGACTTTTGGCTTATTAGAAGAGGTGACATTGCGTATAGAGAGGTGCTTCCCGATCTGGGCGGCAAAGCCGCTTCAATCCGTGGCACCAATCAGGTCATGGCAACCTACTCCAACTTTGCCGGTGGGGACCACCGATTCGTATCCTATGTCATTCTTCGTGGTCTTGTTGCCGACCCAGGCCCCGACCAGCACCCCACGAACGACAACCCCATTCAACCCCTGCAATACTCTCGTGGCGCTCGCATCACGTGGAACGACCCGGATATCCACGCACCTGGACCACGCAATGCGCCGCCTGCGCTTCTCAATCAGCCCCTGCTTTCTGAGACCGTTGTGGTGCCAGCGCCCATTTACAACCACTGGGCGACGTCTCGGGATGGAATGTCAGAGCACGCTGAAGAGCTAACGCGTATGATCCGTATGAACGGGCCAACGACGGCAACCGGTGCCCCGTTTGACCAATGGGAAGTCAACCTCCAGATTGCTGCCGAGAATCGTCGCAGGGGGGGTCTCCAACCACCGGAGGGGCGTCTCACAGATCCCGAGGAGGAAAGGCTCCGCTACGACGCGCGTCTTGAGATGGAGCTACGCGTCCCGCTGCTCTTGAATGTCACCGCCGTCCCTGGCGGGGCCGACGAGGAAAAGCAGCAGCCGGTAACCGGCAACCAGTGGGTCGCCGCTCGCGTCAAATGGGCGCCCGTTGGAACCACTGGCATTGGCCGAGCTCAGACGCGCTACAATGATGGTGCAATTAGTGCCAGTGCGGCGTCGACCTATGAACACCTTGTCGACGCAGCCAGTGGTAAGTTCTTCAAGAACAACGACGAAGACAACCCGCGCACGTCTGAGCGCACTAGGGTTCCGGAGAACCTTAGGGGTGCGCTACAGGCGTGCTTGAAGCTGCGGCAGCTGCCTCATATGCTGCGCTTTGACGAGGAGGCCGATGGTGGTACCGTCACTATTCAGAACATTGTTCGTGATGCGGGAGACGCTGCTACACCGATCGCCGCCGATGAAGGCTACGGTATATTCATGCCTACCTATCGCACGTTTGGTCAAGACGTTCTTGAACCAGTGGCACCTGCACTCAGTGGAGTATGGCCGGTCCTCGCTGATGATGGCAACGATCAACGCGACCAATTCCGCAAGACCCGGCCCTACCCTGGTGCAGTCACCGCTGCCAATGACCCGCTATACAACTACGAGCACTTGCGCACTCTCCACCAAGCCTCTTTGGGCCTCGCCGTGGGCCAGATTACGGCACCGGAAGGCTACCTCAACCTTCCGCACATTCCAATTGGCTTGCCATCAACCGATCCAGATGATGGCGCGAATATCCCCGCTATGCTGACACTGCCAGCGGCGACGCACGTGGCGCAAGCCGCGCGGCCTCGGACGGAGCTTCCCATTTGGCTCAACTCTGATGATCGCATTGCCAACACCATCCGCGAGTGCTACCAGCTCTCGGCTCGCGTACGCGAGCTGAGACTTCAGCGTGCGGCGTTCGCAGCGGACGAACAAGAACCGGCTCCAACGGAGGCCATACCCAGCCTCGTGGAGCGCGAGCGGCGTGGCGCCATCTGGGAGGACGCGCTTCGAGAGATGAGCATTTCTCAAGACCGATTGTACAACTTTCTGCGCACGATGTCGGGCACGCTGCACGAGGACATCAACGCCGTTGTCGAAGTCGAAGATCACGCCATGGAGGCGAGCAATCGCGCGGTGCGTGAGCGGAGACAGGAGATTTTGAAGCAATCTGCTCAATTCCAGTCTCGGCTGGTGGAGCGCGTCATGGCCGGTGTGCTCAAGGACTCAAAGCTGCAGTTCGACATCACCGCCGACCCAAATGCGGCTGGCACGGCCGCCGCCAAGGAGCTTGTGGTAATCAACCGCGACACGGTCGAGCGTGTCAAGGAGCTAGCACAGGGGCAGTCTGGAATGCCCTTCTTTCAGCAGAACGTTGAGCTTGCACAAGCGCTCGGCAGTAACACGCAGCCAATGACCGTTGCCAGGCTCGTGAGCACGTTACAGGGCCTTGCTACTACGATGCGTCAGAGGCTCCTTGCCAACCTCGACGACAGCACACTTGATGGCGCGCGATCGACGCTTGAGTACCTGAGCAAGCCGCGCAACAGCTACCTAGTGCGCCTCAAGCCCGAGGCGTTTGCGGCCATCAAGTCGGCATACTCCGTCTTCACACAGGAGTGGCGCACACGCGCGTACACACTGCGTCGGCCGTCGGCGTGGGAGCTCATTGAAGGCGTCGACATGCACCTCACCAACGCATTCGCCGAGCTTTGTGCGCACAAGCTGGCGCATTCGCGCATGTTTGGAAGCTCGCACGCGGCCTACATTGGCGTGGCACCCGCCAAGGCCAACGCAACACAGCTGCGCATCGCACTCTCCAAGGTTGTTGCGCGGGCGATGGAGTACGTGCAGCTCGTTCCACCACCAAACTACTCGATGGGCGCTGCGAGCTACACCGCGCAGATGCCCAACGACTACACGTTGCAATGGGACCCGGCTGCCGGTCGGACGATGTCGGGTGACCCGACCTTCCAGCGCGGTCGTCGGTGGGGGTGGAATTTGGAGGGGAGCGCATAGGGGTTGGAGCCAATGTTTATCTGTATAGTTGTCCCTTGAGGTGTGGCGCTAAACCGATAAGTGGGTGATGACACCTCATGTAGTAGACGCTCTCGCACATGGCGACGAGTAGAACGCAGGCGGACGTACGTCGCGTGCGTCTGCACGCGCTCACCGCTCCCTACTTTGGGTCGGTGGGGCAACAAAACGGCCCGAATGTAATCCTAAAGCCCAGCGCCGATGTGATTGCGGCGCGCGATGAGCTTAACCAGCCTGGGGCATTTACAGCACAAAGACTACTCCCTGGCATTGATATTGCTACCGAGTTCCCCTTTGAGCCACCTCCCGCGACTTACGACCGTCCCCCCGGAAGACGCGCTTCAGCGTTCAACGACCAAGTACGCCTAGTTCAGATGGAACAGGCTCAAAATCCCAGAAGAAGTGGCGCAGACTCCACGTTGGTTTCTCCAGCTGTTGCAAATCGTCTTGAGTCGCTAGGCGATCTGCTCGACGCGCATCAAGTTCGTCGTGCTCCGGCAGGAATCGAAATCAACTCTGCCGTTGCACCAGAAGTCGACGTTGGTAATCACGAGGTGAGCAGCATTGGAGCGTGTCGACCACTTCGCCCACGTCGCGCGCGTGAGGCAGCACCTGATTCGATTCCGGTTGGAATTGAGCGCATTGTTAAGAACAGCTCGTCTACAATGGGAGTCAGCCGCCGCTTGAGCCTTGCGGCGCTCGACTATCTCATCATAGACCAAGAGAACCCTGCCAATCCCGACCGCCTTGATTACCGAAAGCGTGCCCTGTGCCTGTCGCGCGCTGAGCTGGCGGCGCACTCGGAGGTGTGGGGCAGTATTGAGCACCTTCCAAATACGCTCGTCGAGTGGAATGCATGTCGCTACAAGATCCAGATTCGGTGGTTCAAGGAAACACCCACCGACACCGCCTACCAAGTTGAGATCATAGTGCCCAACATCTTTGGCGATCCATCCCCCGGAACGGAGCGGGTGCCATACTGGATCCCGGCGGCTGCTCTGCTCGACGGGGAGGACGACACCGCCGCGGCCAGTAACGACACCGCCGAGGCCGATACCTGGCGAAAGCCAACGCCGATGCCTTTACTGTTGGCTATCATTAAAAAGCTTGAGATCGATCTTCGTGATGATGTCGAGGGCACCAAGGCCACCGCGTTGATGGATAGCGTGTACGCACAGATGAGGCAGCGCGCTGAGCGATACGGTCTTCAGCAAGGACAGCCACAAAGCCTATGGGAGACGGCAATCGAGGGTCTACTGAGTGATAATCCCAACTTGTCGCCAGTGGTTGCTCGTGTGGGAGAAGGTGCGCCTGCCCCCAAGTGGAACGAGACAATCAAACAGCTCGAACTCATAGACTCGTGGCGAACGTCGACCAAGATCACCGTGGAGGATACAAACGAAGCCGGCGTGCGGGCTCCACTCAAGCTTCCCGCGTCAACTTACGATCATAGAGACGAACTGGACGAGTACACCGTGTCCATTGAGCTCATGACGTGTCCCATGATGGCCAAGGCCCATTGGACGCTCGACGCTCGCCGTGCCACCAACGAGACCGAGGGCGACGCCGTCCTGACCACACCACTCGACGACCGCATGCGACGGTGTATCTACTCACTGGGCTCAATTGGCGACCATTCGGTGGCCCTAGATCCAATAGAACAACCAGTGTCGCTCGACTCGCAGTACGAAAACGATAGCGCCGATACCCAGCTTCTCATAGAAGTCGTAGGGTCGTGTATGCACCTCATGACGCTTCTCAACAGCTTTGCAATGTGGTATGCAGTCAACGTCGACCATGTCCAAGGCGAGAAGGTCATCAGAGAGACTATCAACCACTGCCGAAACTCTCTGTCGGATACGTTGTCCCGAGGGTTCCAAGCTGCTGTAGCGCTCGAGTCTACACCCGTGGCGGGCGAGGAAGAAGCCGGTCCAATAATGGCGGTCAACAACCCGGCGTGGTACCTGGCCACACGCATTCGTATGATGCAGAACGCTGCCAGAAGTATTGCGACACTGCTATCGCGCACCAATACTGTGGACAAAAACGGACTACGTGCCGCCGTCCTACCGTTCCGCAGCGCGGCGTCAGAGTTTGCAAACGTCTTTGTGGGCACGCCTATCTTTGGGCCCGTCGACCGCATTGCCCACCTCTGCGAGGCGCATCTCAATTTTGATATGACGACGGTCATGTTTGCGGCGCGCCAGGCCGAGAACATCATTGCACGCTACCCTCCCGGTGGCGTCGACTCGAGCGCCACCGCGCCTCCGGAGCTC
>Ga0115003_10002592_pt1 | contig 14822 bp, 12 predicted proteins | sample ArcticOcean_MG_C_7_FD_88736 | JGI IMG/M metagenome (GOLD analysis project Ga0115003, IMG submission 88736) | Marine microbial communities from western Arctic Ocean - ArcticOcean_MG_CB11_88 | ecosystem: Environmental > Aquatic > Marine > Oceanic | place: Arctic Ocean: Canada Basin | collected... | reverse complement strand
GCCGATGCCGATGCCGATGCCGGCGCAGACGACTAATTCCGCCTGACCTCCGTCGGCCCATGTCGAAGGGTTGAGGTAGACGCGCAGCTGCCTCACACCTTTGCTGTTCTTGGTATCCTAATTTCGTTGACTTCAGGGTCTCCTCGCTGCTTGAGCAGCCTCCTTCAAATCGAACGAGTGGAGATGCTGGAGATGCCGATGGAGCAACAACAAAACGACGCCGGTCAATCGGCCGCATTCCTGTTGGTCATCGTGGTTGCGGTGGGACTTGCACTTATGAGTGCGCTGGTCGGGTTCGGCGCTGTAGTCCAACAGCGCACACGTGCCCAGACAGCAGCCGATGCGGCCGCACTGGCATCGCTCGATGGCGGAGCACCGGCGGCTTCGACGTATGCAGAACTCCATGGAGCGATTGTCGTTTCCTGGACGCGGAATCCGGAATCACACGAGGTCACGGTGGTTGTCCGGTTGGGCGACACCACTGCGACAGCTCGAGCAACCAATGCACCGTGATGTCGACTCGTGTACCGCTGAGCCCATGGGGGTGAGGCCACGCCGCATGGCAGGATCACGGCCCGTAGGTTGCGTACACTCCCAGAGGTGAGTGCCACCGAAGGAGAACTCGATTCGTCACGGGTTGATGAGGTCATCGGTGAGCTGACGTCTGACAGCGATGAGCAAGACGGCCCAAACACGGCTGAAATCGACGCACTTGATGCAACCTTGGTCGAGTCACTCGCGAACTATGCAGCGAACGATGACCTTGATGCGGCTGGCGCAGTCGAAGGAGCGATCCTCGCAGGCGCGGAGCCCATCAACGACGCCGTTGACGCTGTAGCGGACCCCGGTGGCGATGATCAAACGCTTGATCTTCCGGCCATTGTGTTCGCGACCGAAGGTAGCGACGACAGCGACAGCCCGGACAGTCACGGCCCGGACAGTCACGGCGCTGAGGCTAAAGATGTTCCGACCCCTCATCGCGGGGCGTCAGATGACATTCTCGAAGAGCTCCGGCGTGCCGACGTCGACGGGCCGATTGTCGACTCTGCTCCGCAAGACGACACCATGTCAGCTCGACGTCGGCCGAAAAAGCCGATCGATTACGACCCGGCGCCGGTTCCGGTCCCACTGAAGGTGCCGCGGATTCTCGGGCGTAAGGCGCGCGTCCGCAAGGTCACACGAGTCGTCCGCCACGTTGATCCGTGGTCGGTGTTCAAGATCGCGATCATCGCGAACATGGTGCTGTATTTGACCCTGTTGACCGCTTCCGTGCTGCTGTGGAACGTTGCATATGCGACCGGCACCGTCGAGAACGTTGAGCGATTTTTCGAATCTTTCGGCTGGCAGTCGTTCGATTTCAATGGTGGCGAGATCTACCACGCCGCCTGGATCGCGGGTCTCTTCGGAGTCCTTGGCTTGACCGGCTTCGCTTTGCTCCTCGCATCTCTTTTCAACCTCATCACGGACCTGGTTGGCGGGGTCCGGTTCACGGTGCTTGAAGAAGAAGTCGTCGAATCACGTTCATCGCCAATGCGCCGTTTCGTGGTGCGTCGTCCAGAGCCCGAGGTCCCTGCAGTAATCAACGAGGCTTCAGGCCCAATCATTCTCGAAGCGATCGTCGACGATTCCGGCCATATCGAACGCTGACGATGGTTTTTATGCTTGATTGCACGGGTCGAGAACCGCGCGTGTTGATCCGACTGACGGCCGATAACGTCTCGTACCTGCTGGGGCTATAGCTCAGTCGGTTAGAGCGCATCGCTGATAACGATGAGGTCCCTGGTTCGATTCCAGGTAGCCCCACCCCAGTAACGAGACCCCCGAGCAATCGGTGGGTCTCGTTTCGGTTTTCAGTCAGTGTGGCGCTGTGCACGACGAGCGAGGTTGCATTCGCGTCGTGGGGCGAACATGCTCTGCTGATGAAGCTGCTACGCGGTGCGATTTCGGCGATTTTGTTGGCTGGTACGTTTGCCGCGTGCCTGCGGGTCCGCGGTACCGGCGGCACGCCCCCGCAGCATGGCGGGTGGCGGCCGCTCGAGCTGCCGGACCGCTGATGGTCAGTCGCGTCGCGCTCGTCGGCAACGGTGTCACCGGTGGCCGCATTGCACAACGACTCAATATTGTTGCGCCTGGCTGTCAGGTGACCCAGGTCGATCCACGTTGCGATATGTCACCAGCGCATGGTGCCGACGTCGCAATCCTGGCCCACGGTGGCCCGCAGATTCGATCAGCAACTCGCCTGGTCGCAATGGGCGTGCCCATCGTGTCGGTCACCGACAGGGTCGCTGATGTGCAGGCGTTGCTCGAACTCGACGACACGGCCCGCCTCCAGGGCGTCCCTTTGGTTGTCGGGGCTGGGATGTCTCCAGGGCTGACCGGTCTATTGGCGCGTCATCTTGTCGGGCAACTTGAGTTGTGTGATGAGATTCATGTCGCCGTGCACGGGACTGCAGGCCCTGCGTGTGCGCGCCAGCATCACCGCGCATTGGCTGGGCATGCGCATGGATTGCACGATGGTGAGCAGACGGTCAAGCCGGCTGGCTCCGGCCGCGAATTGTGTTGGTTCCCTGAACCAGTCGGTGCCTACGATTGCTATCGGGCCGAGTTGCCATCACCGATGTTGTTCCACCAGAATTTCCCCGAGGTCGATCGGATTAGCGCACGCGTGTCGGCGAACCGACGGGACCGCCTCACCGCTCGCCTCCCAATGCTTAGACCTCCCCACAGTGAGGGCGGGGTTGGCGCCGTTCGCGTCGAGGTCCGCGGACGGGCTGCTACAGGCGAGCGGATCACCCTCATTGCTGGCGTGGCCGAACTGGTTGCGACGAGTGCCGCAGCGACTGCGACTGCATTTGCCGGTGCCGTTCTTGATGGGTCGCTCAACGCTGGCGTTGTTTTCAGCGGTGCCCCTGAACTTGACACCCTCGGCCTGTTACACAGCGTCGAGCGGCTCGGTGTCCGCCTCCAAGAGTTCACCGGCATTCCACAACTCAGCCCGAAAAAAACGACATGACGGAGACCAATATTCCAACTCCCGATTCGACTGGCCTGATCACCGAGGCGACCGCTCTGGAGTGGAACCGCACTCGGTAAGTACGACGCCATATCGTGGGCTCCGTCGCTGGGGATTCCTGCAGCAACGCTGATCACCACCAACGATTGACTTGTCCGGCTCCGTCAGCAAGATGCGCTGGCCAAGGCCCGGGATACCCAAACCCTCGAGATCGGCCCTGACCACCTGGAGCCGCGAGAAGCTCCCGATCAGTTCGCGTCGTTGACCGTTGAACTGCTTTTGGTGGTGACTGGGTCACCCGAAAGCTGGCCCACCTGGAGCGAGAGACGTTCGATCATCTCGCTCATTTGGTCGAGACGATCACCGAAGTCCTCGCCGGTGACCATGTCGGTGAGCGATACCCGGACGCTGGCTATTTCTCGCGCGAGGAACTCGGTGTCGGCCTGAGTCCGTTCGGCAACTTCACGGTCGGTTTCTGATGTCACGCGGTCGCGACGCTCTTGGCGCGATTGTGCGAGCAAAATCAGCGGAGCAGCGTACGAAGCTTGGATCGAGAGCACCAGGGTGAGCAGCACGAGGCCCCGGTCCCACGGGTCAAATTGTAGGTCGCGTGGGGCAAACGCGTTGTGGATGATCCACAGGCTGACGACGACTGTTTGCCATACCAGGAAGCGTGCGGTCCCCAAAAAGTTGGCAATAGATTCCGCGAAGCTGCCGAAGGCGTCGGAGTCGTACGCGACGCCGAGTCGGGGCCGTGAGCGCGGTGCGGTCAGGTCTTCGCGCCGCTTCACGACTTACTCACTTCGGGTGTGGGGCTTGGCTTGCGCCGTGTGCGCCATGCCGGGCCCAGCATCCGGTCGATCACGTCATCAACGGTGACGGCGCCGAGCAGGCGGCCGGCGGCGTCGCAGACGGCAACAGCGAGCATGTCGTAGCTGGCCAGACGTTCCGCCACATCACGGTCAGACGTGTCAGGCGCGACGATCGGCACATCGTCCAGCATTCGACCGATTTCCATGTTTGGTGGTTCGCGCAGCAGGCGCTGCATGTGCACGATGCCAAGGAACTTGCCGGTCGGTGACTTGAACGGTGCGTTACACACGAAGACCTGGGCCGCGATGCTCACGACCCAGTCAGGGTGGCGTATTTGGGCGAGTGCTTCCGAGACGGTGGCGTGCGGGCCGAGGATGATGACCTCGGGTGTCATCAGGCCGCCCGCTGTTCCCTCTTCGTACGACAGGAGACGACGGACGGTTTCAGCGTCCTCGTCGCCCATGACCTCGAGCATCTCTTGCCGTTTGACCTCGGACATCTGGCCGAGGAGGTCGGCGAGATCGTCGAAGTCCATCTCGTCGAAAACGCCTTCGAGCCGCTCACGGTCGAGGCTTTCAACGATGCGGACCTGTTCTGCCTCGGTCAACTCTTCGAGAACATCGGCGAGCCGTTCGTCATCCATGGCTTCGGCGATCAGACGACGTTGTTCGTTGGGGAGCGAGCGTACGAACGCAGCGACCTCGGCTGGGTGGAAGTCGCGCAGGCGAGCGGCCTCGGCCTGCATTTCGGTTGGCTGATCAAAGAGCGCAGGCACCTCTTCGAAGTCGACGAGTCGATACGTCGAACGTCGTCGAAGCGTGTTTTTAGCGGTCAAGCGGACCTTGTCGATTTCCCACCAGCTAGATCGGCCGTCGGACTTGCGGCGCATTGCAATGTCGCTGACCGTCTCGGTTCCGACCTTGCGATCGATCAACTCGGCGTTGATCAGGACCTCACCGGGCCTGGGCTTGAACGGGTTGAGGTCGATGTCCCAGCTTTGTAAGCGAGCACCGTCGCTGTTCAGTTCAGCGATGCGGTTCGCGTTGACGAAGATGCGTCTGCGCTGGCTTGATGCGACGAAGCCAACGATGCGCGGTGGGGTGTCAGGCTCGCCGTTCGTTCCGGGTCGGCCTGGGATTGCTACGAGGTCCTGGATCCGTCCGATTGGCGAACCACCGGCGTCGAGCAGCGGAAGGCGCAGCACACGAAACGCGTAGATCAGTTCGCTGGCCATTTCGCCAGGTTAGTCGGGGTGCCTGACCGGCCCTGGTGTCTGCCCGTATCCTCTCGCCCTGTGGGCGACGCTGACGATCAAGAATCTGGCGACTCAACCTTGTCCACGCTGAAACACCAGCCGGTGTGGTGGCATCGCCACCTCGATTCCGAAGAACGCCAGCGTGTGATGGCTGAACTTGGTATTAAGCGGCAGGAGCACTGGGGTTTCCGTTTTACGACGATGCTGACGTTGTCCGTGGTGGTCGCGGTGATGGGCCTGTCGGCTGACTCTGCGGCCGTTGTCATCGGTGCCATGTTGCTTGCGCCGTTGATGCAGCCGGTGTTGGCCACGGCGGCGTGTATTTCAATGGCACTGTTTCGGAAGTCGTTGCGGTGGTTTGGTGTCGTTGCTTTGGCGACTCTTGGCTCGATCGCACTGTCGTATGTGCTGGCGGCATTGTTTGTCAGCGGCGACCTGCCGCGCGAGGTCACGAGTCGAACAGCTCCAGACATCCGTGATCTCGTTGTGGCCCTCGCGGCCGGTTTCGCCGGCGCGTACGCGACGGTTCGAAAGGATGCATCGTCATCGCTGCCAGGCGTAGCTGTCGCTGTGGCACTGGTTCCACCGCTCGCCACTGTCGGGGTAGCGCTCGAAGCCGGACAGATGACGTTTGCCCGGGGCGCGATGCTCCTGTACACGACCAACCTGGCAGCGATTGTCTTGGCTGGTGCGGTCGTGTTTGTCGTGACCGGGTTTGTACCGCCGAAGCGCCTGGCCCTGATGGGCACCCGTTCACTCGCCGTTGGTATTGGCGTTGCGGCGCTGTTGGTGGCGACGGCGATTCCGCTCTATCGAGCGTCGACGTCGGCAGTCGAGGCCAGCGACCGACAGGTTCGAGGGCAATTGATCGTGTCTGATTGGTTGGCCACCACCGAGACAACGAGTTCGGATATTTCGTTTGACGGCGACCGCATCTTCGTCAACGTGACGAGTTTCGAAGAGCCCATTGATGAGCAGTCGATGGTTGAACTGATGCAGGCCGAGTTCGGTGCCGGCAGGATCGTGTCGACTGCGTGGGACAAGGTCGAGCGTTTCGAGGCGGTTACGACGACGACGGAACGGCCGCCGTCTGAAGAAGAGCTTCGGCTCGTCCGAGTCCAGGCAGTCGTGCAGGCCTGGTTGCTTGACGGTGGACCGCCCTCAGGCCGTCGCCTGGACGCGCTCTCGGTCGAGGCGAACGCTGTGCGCGTGGATGTCAGCGGTGTTGGCGACGCCCCGTCGCTGCAGGCGCTGGGCGCGCGCCTCGACGCAGAGTTTGCCGAGACTCTGGTCGTCGAACTGACCTGGCTTGAGCGTCAGGAAGTGGCGCAGGGTGAACTCGAGCCGACCCGGGACGAGGTCCTGTCTCAGCGTGTTGGCGTGGTTGTGAGGGCCTGGGCGACAGGTAATGGGCTGGTCTTGCGAAACCTCACGGTGATCGATGGGCACGTGGTCATGGAAGTGACCGGCCCCGAACAACCCAACGCGGCTGGCGTGGTCCAAGCAATCGGCGAACTTCTCAGCCCCGACGGCACCGTCCAAGTCCTCTTCACGCAACGTCTCGACATCACCACGACCACAACGACCACCACCACGACGACGACGACCACCACGACAGTCCCCCAATTTCCGATCTAGCCGGAAGGGGGCCGGTCGGAAGGGACGTCAGCCGCGGGCCCGAGGTCGTGTGATGACACCCCACCGTTGAGATGCGCCCAGCTGCTGCTTGAGACAGTGAGCTTCGAGCACTGAAGATAAGAGAGCCAAACATCTTGCGTGATTCTTAAGCGTGCGATCAGGCCGGACACGTGAACGCGGGTGAACCCGAGTTTTATGTGAGCGAGAGGATCGTCGGTTGCCGCTTGAGCTCACGCAAACAGCGAGCGCGGATGCGTCAGGTGAGCGCGGCGACTTCGACGAGGGTGTCGGAGTAGGCAACGCCGCCGCCCCATTCGGTCAGGGTGTCATTGGTCAGGGCGTTGGCGGCCTTGCCGTCGGGGTGATCTTGCATCCACCAACCCCAGGGGATGGCAACAACGCCGGGCCGGAGCCGTGTCGAGATCTTCACGGGGAGCTGAACCGTCGCTCGTCCGTTCCACACGCGTGCGGTTGCACCGTCGACGAGTTGCCGAGCGGCCGCGTCGATGGCGTCGAGTTCGACAAACGGGCCACCTTCGGCTGGACCGTGCTTCGGGAGGTGCGAGTAGCCCGAGTTGAGAAACCGAGCATGGTGCTTCGGGGTGAGCAATTGCAGTGGGTACAGCGCGACGAGTGCGGGGTCGCCGCCGGGACCCTCATTCGGTGCAATGTAGGTGGGTACTCGCGGTTGACCCATTGCTTCGAGTTCGTCGGAGGCGAGATGGAGGCGACCTGATGGAGTGTCGAAGTCGCCGTCGCCGAAGGGTCGACCGTCGGCTGGGTATGGCGCTTCTTGCCACATGGTGTCGCGCAGTCCGTCGAGGTCGAGGTCGGGAGCACCCTCACGCATGAGGGTCTCGTCGTCGTCGAACAGTGCCGGCTCGGTGTAGCCCATCGCATCAGCGAGACGGCGGAACAGCTCGGGGTTACTGACGCTTTCGCCGAGCGGAGGAATCGCCGCATTGTTGTAGTTGGTGTGCAACGAACCCCAGGAGAACACGATGTCGTCGGCCTCAATTTGGGTGGTCGCCGGGAGCACGATGTCTGCGTATTTGGCGGTGTCGGTGAGGAACTGTTCGTGCACGACGGTGAAGATGTCATCACGCAGGAGTCCCTGCTTAATCAACTCAGCGTTCGGCGTGGTGACGACCGGGTTGCAGTTCCAGTTGATGAACGCATGCACGGCCGGTCCGTCGTTTTCGCCGGCGTGCGGGTGCGTGAGAATTTGGCCGAGCCGGCTCATGTTGAGTGTGCGGGAATTGCCGACCTCAAGGTCGGGTCGGAGAATGGCGTCGACGTCCATTTGGCACTCGGTCCAACCACCGGTGCTCTTGGAGACGCCGCCACCGCGCTCGGCCCAGGCGCCAGTGAGGGCGGGCAGGCAGCTGAGTGTGCGGTGGAACATCGCACCGTTTTCGTGGTGTTCGGGACCAATCAGCGTGCGAATTCCGGCCGGCCGCACGGTTGCGTAGTCGTGTGCGAGTTGTGTGATGACGTCGGCGGGTACACCGCATGCGTCAGCGGCTCGTTCGGGCGTCCAATCAGCAACCTCATCCTGGAGTTCGGAAAATCCCAGCGTGTGAGCGTCGATCCATGCCTGATTGGTGAGTTCGTCACGGATCAGTACGTGCATCATCGCGAGAATCATGGCGATGTCGGTGCCGGGGAACGGCTGAATGAACTGGTCGCCCCGTGCCTCGTTGACGGCCTCGGCAGTAACGGTCCGGATGGGGTCGATGACGACGAGGCGCGCCCCGTTGGCTCGGGCCGCCTCGATGGTTGGCCACAGGTGCCGGTTGGTGAGGCGAGTGTTTGTGCCCCAGAGAATCAGCAGCTTTGAGTGCAGGTGCTGCATCGGGTCGATGCCGCGCGGTGAACCCACCGTCTTGGCCATACCGGCACCGACGGTGACGCCGCAGATGTTTCGATCGAGTTTGGTTGCGCCCATGTGGCCGAAGAATCGACCGCTCAGCCCCATCAGCGCAAGCATGCTCTGGTTGCCGGCGTCGGAGTAGGGGAGCACCGCTTCGGGGCCGTGTTCGTGGATGACCCGATGGAGGTTGGTCGCGATCTCGGTGAGGGCGTCGTCCCAGCTGATCTGCTCGAACTCGCCGGCGCCCTTCGGACCGACTCGGCGCATCGGATGCAGCAGTCGGTCGGGGGAGTAGACCCGATCGAGGAATCGGTTGACCTTCGGGCACAACTCGCCCGCCGAGTATGGATGGTCGGGGTTGCCGCGCAATTTGACAGCAACGGGTCCGGCCGGACGGTCTTCGACCGTGACGATCCAGCCGCACGAGTCGGGGCAGTCGTGGTGGCATGTGCCGTTGATTGTTCGCGTGGCGGCGGGCTCGAGCACGTCGGTCATACATCAAGCGTACGGTTGCCCGGCAGGCGCGGCTGGCCGCGCGCCAGAGCGGCGTGTCATGCTGTACAACGATGAGCTCCGATGTGACCCGCATGATCCTGATCCGCCACTGCCAGTCGGCCTCGAATGCGGGTGGGTGGTTGAGCGGTCAGGACTCGTGTGGCGGCTTGACCGATCTGGGCGTTGCCCAGGCCGAAGCGTTACGCGAACGGCTCGCTGCCGACCCGTCGATGACACCTGATGTCGTACTGGTGTCGACGATGCCGCGTGCGGTCCACACCGCCGAGATCATTTCCGAGCCGCTCGGCATCGTGCCTGGCCAGCATGCCGACTTGATGGAGCGCACCTCGGGCGAAGCTGAAGGGATGACGATTGCCGAGTACACGGCAAAGTACGGCATCGCGCCGTGGACCGACTGGGAGAACCCGCTGTCACCGGGTGGCGAGTCAGGCCACGACTTTGGTGCGCGTGTACTCGCGGCGACCGATCGTGTGGTGAATGAGCATCGCGGCAAAACCGTCTGGGTGATCTGTCACGGCGGCGTCATCATGGTGACGGCAGTTCGCCGGTGGCCTGGAGCTTCCACTGGTCTCAGCAAGCTGCCTGTGACCAGCCCGCAGAACACGTCGGTCAGCGAATGGCACGTCGATGGTGAGAGCATCTGGCGGATGGCCAGCTTCAACGATCAGACCCACCTCGTGGGCATCACCAGCGGCGCTGCCAACATCACCGGCTGAGAACCCTCGGACAACGTCGCCGGTTGGCACAGCCAGCCCCGTCTTGTTGGCTCTCAAAAAATGTCAGGCGGTGACGATGGCTTTAACTTCGGGCCAGGCTGCCGCGAAGCCGGCATGTAATCGAAGTGCTTCGACTTCGGCAGGTGTACACCAGTCGACGGCGTCGGTTTCGAAGTTGATCGATGATCCAAAACGTTCGTCGACTTCGACTACGACCGTCGTATAGGCCCAGTCGGTGGCGGGTTGAAATACGACCTGACCGATGAGTCGTGGCGTGCCAACGATGTCACCGACTTCTTCGGAGGCTTCGCGCATCGCTCCCTCGAGCGGCATCTCACCCTGATCGAGTGCTCCACCGGCACAGCTCCAGGTGCCACCTTCGTGGGCCATCTGCGACCGCTTCTGGATCATCACCCGAGGGCCGTCGGTCTCGCGGATGACGAACACAACCCCCGCTGCTCCGTAGATCCCCCAACGCACCTGACCGTCGCTGCATCGCATGAACCCGTCGCCGGAAGCCGGTCGTTTGTCGTTGAACACCAGCCCACCCTGACACATGGAGGGTGCATCGATCCCGTCCGATGCCGAGTTCAATGTCGAGTTCGATGTCGAGTTCGATGTCGAGTTCAGGAACAAAGCGGCTTGTTCGTGGTTGTATTCAAGTCGTGAGCGACAACATGGACAACGAACAGTTCGACTTGGTGATTATCGGATCGGGTTCCGGTAACTCGATTCCCGAGTACCTCAGCAACTGGAACATCGCCATCGTGGAACGTGGCGTCTACGGAGGCACCTGTCTCAACGTGGGCTGTATTCCGTCCAAAATGTTCGTGCTCCCCGCCGACGCAGCACTGGCTGCAGGAAATGGCGCCAAGCTCGGTATCGACACGCAGTTCAACGGTGCTGACTTCCCGGCGATTCGTGATCGCGTGTTTGGCCGAATCGATGAGATTTCTGCAGGCGGACGCGAGTACCGCGCGACCGGCAGCCCAAACGTCACCCTCTTGGAAGGTACGGCCTCATTCATTGGCGACAAGGTCTTTCGTGTCGACATGAACGACGGCGGCCAACGCACGATCAGTGGCGACAAGGTCCTGCTTGCTGCTGGTGCCCGTCCGGTTGTGCCACAGATTTCTGGCCTCGCCGAGGTGGGCTTCCACACGTCTGACACGATTATGCGTCTTGACGATCTGCCGAAGCGCCTCGGTATCATCGGTGGCGGTTTCATCGCTGTCGAGATGGGCCACGTGTTCTCGGGCCTCGGCTCTGACGTCACGCTTTTCAACCGTTCAAATACGCTGCTACGCGGTTTCGACAACGACATCGCCGATCGCTTCACCGAGATCTTCGCCGAGCGTGTCCACCTGCGCCTCGGTGTCGTGCCGACCCATGTTGAACGCACAGCCGATGGCATCGCGCTAACGGTTGGCGCCGAGACGGTCATCGTCGACGAACTACTCGTGGCGACCGGCCGCGAGCCGAACAGCGACCTCGTTGACGTCAGGGCCGGTGGCCTCGAATGCCATAACCGCGGCACCGTTGTCGTTGACGACACGATGGCGAGCACCGTCGACAACGTCTGGGCGATCGGTGACATCGCCAACAACTACCAGCTTAAGCATCTGGCCAACGCTGAAGCCTCGGTGGCGTTCTGGAACATCGCCCATCCCAACGACGTTCGCCATCAGAGCTACAAGGCAGTTCCGGGAGCAGTGTTTTCCAATCCGCAGGTCGCCAGCGTCGGCTTGACCGAGCAGGAAGCGGTTGCCCAGGGCCTCCCGTTCAAGGTGGGTCAGCGTGACTACGCCGGCACCGCGTACGGCTGGGCAATCGTCGATGAGACCAGCTTTGCCAAGGTGCTCGTCAACACCGACACCGGCTTCATTATTGGTGCCCATATTCTTGGTCCGCAGGCTGCCACGCTGATCCAGCCGATCATCCAGGCAATGGAGTTCGACCAGCGTGCCGACGACGTTGCACGCAAGGTGTTCTACATCCATCCGGCGCTGACCGAAGTCGTCGAGAACGCCATCCTTGAAGCACTCTGACGACACCCTCGAAGCAGTCGCTCCATGGCGAAGTTTGCACTTCGACAGAATCGCGCCGAGCATGGAGCCATGAGTGAGACGCCTGTTGCACCGCTGTCCGGTCCAATCCTGTCGGTCGCGCCTTTTCCGGCAACGCCGCCGGCCGGTTTCGTCGAGCACGCGTTTGAACAGCAGTGGACGGTTGGACGGTCTCGTGCTGCTGTGTGGGAATGGCTCTGTGACCCAGCCACGTTTACCGATGGACAGCTTCGTCCCTTTCGCGTTGAGTTCTTGACCAACGCTTCCGGGCAGACGGGCTTTTCCGAGGGTGTGTACAACGCTCACGTTGGCCCATTCATGTCCTTCTCGGGTGTGCTGGGCACGATCGTCCACGAGCGATACCGCGACCTGCAGTATTTCTACGGCAGCTATGCGGTCAGCCACGGCTTGTTTCGGCCGACGCGTCTGCAGTTTTGGCTGGTCGAGGGCCCGGACGATTCGTCGACGGTGCTGCGTTTACGGCTCGACTCCTACGTTCGCCGTCGTGCGGTCGGATCGTGGGAGACGTTGATGGGCATTTTCTGGAAGCGGTTCGGCCGATGGTGTGAGAAAGCAATTCCGAACAACTGGCTTCGGTAGCGTCGCAATCGATGGCTGCCTCGTTCGTACCGCCCAGCCCACCGCCATTCGCAGATGATGAGGTTGCTGCGATCCGAGCAGTGACTCCAGGATGTTCGGGCGGCCTGATCCATCTGAATCATGCTGGTTCGTCGCTGCCCGCGCAGGTAGTGCTTGATGCGCAACTGGGACACCTGCAACGCGAAGCCGTGATTGGCGGCTACGAGGCTGCTGCCGAGGCTGCTGATCGAACCAGGGAAACGCACGCTTCGATTGCTCGCCTGATTGGTGCAGAGCCGTCTGAAATTGCCCGCTTCGGCAGTGCTGCTGAGGCATGGATGGCAGCCTTCTGGTCGATCCCGATGGCGGCCGGACAGCGGATCATCGTGCACGATCACGAGTACGGCGCCAATGCGATTGCCTTCATCCACGCCGCAAAGACCCGCGGCGTCGTTATCGATCGTTTGCCAAGTGACGAGTGCGGCCAGGTGTCGGTCGACGCGCTGGCCGAGCGGCTGCAGCGTGCCGACGACGTCGCCCTGGTATCACTTACTCACGTGCCGACAAACGGTGGGCTCGTCAACCCGGCTGCAGCGATCGGTCGCCTGACGCGAGCGGCTGACGTGCCATTTCTGGTCGACGCCTGCCAGAGCGTTGGGCAACTCAATGTCGATGTCGATGAAATCGGTTGCGACTTCCTGTCAGCCACCGGTCGGAAGTATCTCCGTGGCCCACGCGGGACCGGTTTTCTCTATGCGCGTCCATCGATCCTCGACCGAGTGACACCGTCGCAGCCGGATCATCACGGTGCAAAATGGTCGAGCACTGACGACTACACATTCGCTGCGGGTGCGCAGCGATTTGAGTACTGGGAGTTCAGTCATGCCGGTTGGCTCGGCTTAGGCGCGGCGGTCGATGTTGTCCACGAGCTGGGGATCGATCGAATCGAGGCGACCGTAACTGAGCGGGCCAATCAGCTGCGAACGATGCTTACCGATCTCGGACTCACGGTTTACGACGAGGGGCTGCAGCGCTGTGGGATCGTGACGACAGCATCACCAAACGTCGCGTCAGCCGATCTGAAGGCAGCGCTGAGCAGGTGCTCGATCAACGCCTCGACGACCTTCGCTGGTTCATCGCGCTACGACGTCGAACGACGGAACCTACCCGACATGCTCCGGCTGTCGGTCCATTGCACCACCACTGTCGACGAACTCGAGTGGACCGTCGCTGTATTGACCTCAATCCTTCGAAACTGAGATCGTTACTTCGCTCAGGTGCAGTGATCTGGTTTCCATTTCGGCACGGGCGGGGGCTGCGGTGGGGGACGGGCCAGGTGAGCGCGTCTGGCTTATGTTGGGCACGCGCCCTACAATCTTCGTATGAGCGTTCCCACCAAGAACTGGGCCGGTAATCAGCAGTGCCATCCGCAGGGCATACACGAGCCGACCAGCGCCGCCGACGTGTCGCGTATCGTCACCGCGGCGCACGCTGCCGGCGAACAGGTCAAGGTGATTGCTGGTGGGCACTCGTTCACCGACACCGCAATGACGCACGGCCACCTCCTGTCGCTCGACAAGATGAAACAGGTCATCTCGACCGACGGCCATGACGTCACGGTGCAGGCCGGCATCCGGTTGTTTGACCTCAACGACGAGTTGGCAAAGCGCGGCCTGGCACTCCCGAACCTCGGCGACATTGCCTACCAGTCGATCGCCGGTTCGACCGCGACCGCGACCCATGGCACCGGGGCGGGTCATGGCAACATCGCCACCCGGATTGTCGGCATCGAACTGGTCACTGGTGACGGCACGATTCGTCGCGCCGACGAGGCCAATGATCCCGAACTACTGCGCGTGGCACGCGTTGGTGTTGGTTCACTTGGCATCCTCACCGAGGTCACGGTTCGCTGCGTTCCAGCTTTCAACTTGCATGCTGTCGAGACGATCGAGACACTCACCGATGTCGTTGCCGACTTCCGCGGCGTGATGCACTCGACTGACCACGCCGAATTTTTTTGGATGCCAGGTGCCCGCAGATGCATGGTCAAGCGCAACACGATTACCGACCGCCCTGCTGCTCCACAGTCGAAGATTGATTACATCAAAGACAAGTGGATCGCGGAGAATCTGGCATTCGGCACCGTCTGTCGCGTCGCCAGGAGCTTTCCTTCGCTCGCACCGAAGGTCGCCAAAGCGATCACGTCGTCGGCCAGCGGACGCGAGACGCTCGACCGGAGCGACAAGGTCTTTTGCAGCCCGCGTAAGGTGCGGTTCCTTGAAATGGAGTACGGCGTGCCATTTGATGCCGTGCCGGATGCACTCGGCCGTATCGATGCGCTGATTAAGACGTT
>Ga0115003_10002589_pt1 | contig 14828 bp, 17 predicted proteins | sample ArcticOcean_MG_C_7_FD_88736 | JGI IMG/M metagenome (GOLD analysis project Ga0115003, IMG submission 88736) | Marine microbial communities from western Arctic Ocean - ArcticOcean_MG_CB11_88 | ecosystem: Environmental > Aquatic > Marine > Oceanic | place: Arctic Ocean: Canada Basin | collected... | reverse complement strand
TGTCATCAATCGTTTGGTTTTTTGTCATTTGGTTCATTGTTTCAATTCCCGCCGGAATTTTGTGTGGGAAGTTTTTAAAAAAGGCTAGCAGCAACTATGGCAAAGTTAGGTGATTTCTTAAAATCCGTCAATCAATCTAAAATTAATATTATGGATAAAGATTCTCTGACTGAAGGTGAATATCTTCCGTTTGTGATGAATCGAACCCTATCTTATTTCTTAGATACAGTGATGTATGCAAATGAAATAAACACCAAATCACATGTAGATAACAAGCTACAATTTGATTTTCTTCTAAATACTATTAGGGCGAACAAAAGATTCTCCCGATGGTTGAAACCTGAAGAAAACAAAGATGTAGATGCTATTAAAGAATATTATGGATATAGCAATCAAAAGGCAAGAGAAGTTTTAGACATTTTCCCAGGGAGTCAACTGTCATTAATACATGAACATCTAAACAAAGGTGGATTGAAAAATGGCAGAAAACAAAGAACCAAGAAAGGTAGTTCAGCTTGACATTGCCGATTTGGTCGAAGTTGAGATAGAAGAAGATGATGATTTTCTAAAGGTTCGAGAAACACTCACCCGAATAGGAGTGTCTAGTAGAAAAGACAAGGTACTGTTCCAGTCGTGTCATATTCTACACAAAAAGGGCAAATATTATATTGTTCATTTTAAGGAGCTTTTCTCGTTGGATGGAAAGCCCACTAATATTAACGACAATGATCTTGCGCGAAGAAACACGATTACCAATTTGCTGGCTGAGTGGGGATTAGTTTCTCTAGTTGATTCTCAAAAAACAAATGAGCCAACAGTAGCATTGAATCAAATTAAAATTATTGCCCATCGCGATAAAGGCGACTGGGATTTACAAGCGAAATATAATATAGGTAAACGAATAAATTGACAACACGACGATACACTCACAATCCTCTAAAATTTTATAAGCTAAATCCTGACGCAAAAGCTCCCGTATTTGCGACTGAAGGTTCAGCTTGTTTTGATATTCATGCGTCGTTGATTGAAGGCGCAGAAGTGGAACTATACGCTCCAGGAAATTGGAAGGCCGCGGGAACTGTAATAGATCGGCAGTTTAAGATTCAACCAGGCGAACGAGTTATGATTCCTACCAATCTAATTTTTGATATTCCTGGGGGTTGGTCGGTTCGTATTCATCCCCGTTCAGGAATATCATTAAAGCATGGGTTGATTCTGGTTAATCAAGAGGGCATTATTGATAGTGATTATGTAGAGCCTGTGTTTATTCTATTGACCAATACAAGTAGCAAAGACTATACAATTCATAATGATGATAGAATCTGCCAGGGAGAAATGGTAATTTCTCCACTTTATCATCTAGAAGAAATTAAAGAAAAGCCCACACAAAAAACTGACCGAGAAGGTGGTTTTGGATCTACGGGTACTAAATAGCTATTGACATTATGATTACGTGATTACATTTATAATATAACACCGAGAGGGTGCCGATGTACGGGCCCACTCATAACCAAGCAACTTGCTTAATACAAGGAGATGCGATATGACACGCATTACTACGTCCACTTTTGACTCCGTTCTCGATGAACTTCGCCGAGACCCATTCAACGTCGGATTCGACAGCCTGTTTGACAGACTTGTTGATTTCCAGACCACAGTCAACCCCACCCAAAAAATGAGCTATCCTCATTACAATGTCACCAAGGTCGGTGATGATGAGTTTGCCATTGAAATTGCCTTGGCTGGATTCTCAGAAGAGAATCTTTCTATTACGGCTAAGGAAAATATCCTTGAGGTAAAGGGTTCGGTTCCTGATAGGGATGCCGAGACTATCATTCATCAGGGAATTTCGACTCGTGCATTTAACCGTCGATGGAATCTTGCAGATACCATTGAGGTTACTGGTGCATCCTTCACGAACGGTCTTTTGACTGTTAATCTGAAGAACGTCATTCCAGAGGAGCAGAAGCCTCGGGTCATTTCCATCAACACAGACTCTCCTGTCCAAAAGGAATTTTTGACAGAGAGCGACTAAACCCAACAATACCTATATTAAGGGATGAGAAAAGGAGGGCTTAACGGCCCTCCTTTTTTACTATATATTATATGTTTACAAAACCAAAACGTAAAATTGATCGAGTATTTTTGCATTGCTCTGCTTCATCTAAACCAGAGCATGGTGATGTTGATGTAATTCGTGAATGGCATCATCAGCGAGGCTGGGCTGATATTGGGTATCATTACTTTATTCCTTTTAATGGTAAACTTCAGGTTGGTCGCGATATAGAATCAATTCCAGCAGCACAAAAAGGACACAATACCGGAACGATTGCCATTTGCCTTCACGGGCTTTTTACACACAACTTTACACTAAACCAATACGAAACTTTACAGATACTATGCAAACAGATTAATATTGCATATGAAGATAAGGTAACTTTTCATGGGCATTCCGAAGTATCAAATAAAGCCTGCCCTGTATTTGATTATAAATCTGTATTAGAATTAAATGATTCTGGACGTATTATAGGGCTAGAACGACCAAAAATTCTTGATATGTTTGATACTGGAGTAGATGTAATGAATTTACAAAGACGGCTGGGTATATTCCTAAAACAACATTTTGAAAATATGGACGTGGGGCTTGCTATTGATGGTGTGTTTGGGCAAGATACAGCCCAGGCTGTTTTGCTTTTTCAGTGGGCTAATGTAATCACACCCGACGGTGTGGCTGGACCAAAAACTTTATTATTACTTCCCACACTTGAATAGAGGATATTATGACAGCATTTCAACGAGAATTTAAAGACGAGATTAAAATGGTTACTTTGGTGAGCGGAGGGCCCATTATTGCAAAGGTGTCAACTCAACGAAAACTTGAAGACGACTACTATATTCTAGAAGATCCGTTCAGTGTGGTTTGGTCTGAATCCGCCGACGAAAACAAAGGACCAAAATTTACTGTTTTTGATGTATTGGCGCTTTCGTCAGACACACAAATAGAAGTGGCAACAAAACATGTTTTATTCTTTCAGACTCCTTTGCCCGAAATTGTAGATCAATACAATACTATGTTGCTGAATAATCTTACTCCAATATCAGATAACGATTGACAACCAGACACAAGACTGCTATACTATAAACATGAATGAAAACTTTTATACGAATGTCCAGGTGTTGGGCGACAACATCCTTTTTCGTGGCGTAGTTGATGGTAAACGCCGCACCGAAAAGATACCATATCAGCCTACTGTCTTTGTTCCTACCGATAGCCCATCCAAACACAAGACATTGGATGGTACACCTGTAGGTAGCATGAAGCCCGGTGGCATTAAGGAGACGCGAGACTTCTTTCGACAGTACAAGGAAGTCAGCAACTTTCCCATCTATGGTAATCGCAACTTCCACTATTGCTACATCAGTGATGAATATCGGGGTGATATTGGCTACGATAGGGACTTAATTTCGATTATCAATATCGACATTGAGACTGACACGACAGATGGATTCCCAGATCCTGAAATTGCTCAGAGCCCCGTGACTACGATTACATTGAAACATAATGAAATCTATTGGGTGTTTGGCTATGCCTGTAATCGTGTAGATGCCAAATACAAACACGGCGAGTTCACAACGACGCGAAAAGATGTGCGATATATTAAGTGTGTCGATGAAAAGGACATGCTTGTCAAGTTCGTTGGGTTGTGGCGAGAGATTGATCCTGACATCGTTACAGGATGGAATGTACAGTTCTATGATATTCCATATCTAGTGAATCGCCTTGCGCGCGTATACGACGCAAAGTATTCAAAGATGTTGAGCCCATGGCGACACATCTCAACGCGAACGGCCGTCATCTACGGGCGTGAACAAACTGCCATAACACTCACGGGCATTTGCATTCTCGATTACATGGAGATGTATAAAAAGTTCACATACACACAGCAGGAGAGCTATAGGCTAGATCATATCGCTCATGTAGAGTTGGGCAAAAAGAAGTTAGATTACTCTGAGTTTGGTTCGATGAATGATTTCTATGAAATGAACTATCAGAAATATATCGAATATAATATTCAGGACGTTGCAATTGTTGATGATCTCGATGCCAAAATGGGATTCATCGACATGGTATTGGCTCTTGCGTATTCAGCAAAGGTCAACTTCAACGATACGTTTGCTCAAGTGCGAATGTGGGACACCATGATCTACAACCATCTGCGAGAAGACAACATTGTTGTTCCGGTAAATAAAGGTGAATCTAAGAATGAACAATACACTGGAGCTTATGTAAAGGACCCTCAGGTTGGTATGCATGAGTGGGTGGTGTCTTTCGATTTAAACTCATTGTATCCTCATTTAATTATGCAGTACAATATTTCACCTGAGACTCTGAATAGCTATATGCCGCAAGCAGTGAACATCGAAGGGATGCTAGACAAGACATTCTCTACTGACGATTACACTAAACACAATTGTACCATTGCACCCAATGGCGCTGCGTTCACTAGAAATCATAGAGGGTTTCTTCCCGAGATGATGGAAACATTATACAGTGAACGTAAGAAGTACAAGGGCATGATGATTGATGCCCAGAAGAAGCTCCAAACATGCAAGCCTGATGATAAGAAAGCCATAGAAGATGAGATTGCTCGTTGCGATAATATTCAGCTCGCGCGCAAGGTACAGTTGAACTCTGCCTACGGAGCTATTGGGAATCAATATTTTCGTTACTATGACATTCGGCTTGCCGAAGCAGTAACAATGTCTGGTCAACTTTCGATTCGTTGGATCGAAAACAAGATGAATCAGTTTCTTAACAGCACACTAAAGACGGACAGCGTGGATTATGTTATTGCGAGTGACACAGACTCCATCTATGTGAATATGGGACCATTGATTAATGCAGTGGGTGTAGAAAGAATAGGAGCTGATGGTGTTGTTGACTATTTAGATAAGGCTTGCCGAGAGCAGTTTCTTCCCTTCATTGATAAGTGTTATGAAGAGTTGGCAGAATATGTAAATGCCTATGAGCAGAAGATGGTCATGGCAAGAGAAGTTATTGCAGACAAGGGATTGTGGACTGCAAAAAAGCGTTACATTCTCAATGTACATGACAGCGAGGGTGTGCGATATACAGAGCCCAAGCTAAAGATGATGGGCATTGAAGCGGTCAAGTCAAGTACACCAGGAGCTTGCCGTGAGAAGATTAGACAAGCAATGAAAATACTAATGACTGATACCGAAGATGATATTATTGATTTCATTGAAAAGTTCCGAGAAGAATTCAATACCCTATCGCCCGAAGATGTTGCGTTTCCTCGGGGCATTAATGGGATCGAAAAATATAAGGGCATCAAAGACATTTATATTAAGGGCACTCCGATTCACGTAAAGGGAGCATTGCTATATAATATACTACTCAAAAAACATAAGTTGATAAAAAAGTATCCGGCAATTCAAGATGGAGATAAGATTAAATTTGCATATCTAAAGGTGCCAAATCACATTCACGAATCTGTTATTTCTATGAGCAGTATATTGCCTAATGAATTTGGTTTGGAGAAATATATTGATTACGATAAACAATTTCAGAAGGCCTTTGTTGATCCTCTTGGGATTATTCTAGAAAAGGTAGGCTGGAAAACTGAACACATTTCCACGTTAGAAGATTTTTTTGGTTAAATATTAAGGAGGCATTACGCAGTGAATATTGATATGGGTGTTGATTTTTCTTTAGAGGGAAGCGGAATTCATTTATTGATGGGAGGCATTTGTACAGAAACATGCAAGCCGGCCATTGAATGGATTTTAAAAAACGACTTGGCAGAAAATCCGTTGCCAGAACTGAAGTTGTTCGTTAATTCTCCTGGTGGGAATTTAAGTGATGCCTTTGCGTTGATTGATGTGATGCGAGGGGCAACTGCGAAAATTTCAACGGTTGGAATTGGTGAGATTTCGAGTGCAGGGCTTTTGATTTTTATGTCCGGAGCAAAGGGTAGTCGCCTTCTTACCCCAAACACTGCAATTTTGTCACACCAGTATTCTTGGGGTTCGTATGGCAAAGAGCATGAGTTGTTTGCGGCCAAAAAGGCATTTGACATAACCAGCAGAATGATGATTGCTCATTACAAGAAGTGTACCGGTTTAACAGAGAAAAAGATTAGGGAGTTTTTGCTTCCTCCAGAAGACCGATGGTTGACGGCAAAGGAAGCATTGAATTTGGGAATTTGTGATACAGTGAAGGAGATTTTTTAATATGGGTGATATTCGAGAGTTAGGGCACGCCTTGGCATCTCACAATGAGTTTGTGGATACCTATGCAGATGTAGATAGATATATTGATACGGGTTCGTATACTTTGAATGCACTTTTGTCTGGTTCTATATATCAGGGGCTTCCTGGTAATAAGATTACTGCATTCGCAGGTGAGTCTTCCACAGGGAAGACATATTTTACTATGGGAGTGGTCAGTCAATTTTTAAAGGACAACCCAACAGGTGGCGTGATTTTCTTTGAGAGTGAATCTGCTATTACAAAGCAAATGCTTTTAGATCGGGGTATTGATCTTACCCGATTGGTGATTGTTCCTGTGTCCACAGTTCAACAATTTCGACATCAGGCTCTAGTGATTCTAGAGAAGTATATGGAAGACAAGGAATCGAATAGACTCCCATTGATGATATGTCTAGACAGTCTTGGTATGCTTTCGACCACAAAGGAAATGGAAGATAGCACCGAAGGCAAAGAGACAAAGGACATGACTCGGGCCGCAGTTCTGAAGGCTGCGTTTCGGGTTCTTACCCTAAAGCTCGGGCGTGCAAAGGTGCCCATGGTCGTGACCAATCATACCTATGACATCATTGGGTCAATGTATCCGCAGAAAGAAATGGGTGGTGGGTCAGGTCTTAAATATGCAGCCGACTATATTGTCTTCCTCTCACGAAGAAAAGAGAAGGACGGTACAGAAATTGTTGGTCATGTAATCCACTGTAAGAATGTGAAATCGCGACTAACAAAAGAAAATAAAATTGTCGATGTGTTGCTCAGATATGATACTGGATTGCATAGATACTATGGGCTTGTAGAGTTCGCAGTCGATCATGGAATATTCAAGAAGGTATCTACACGAATCGAATTGCCCGATGGGACAAAAGTATTTTCAAAAGCCATCTACAAGAATCCCGAGAAGTATTTCACAAAGGAAATTCTTGACCAATTGGATGCCATTTATCAGAAAGAGTTTACATATGGAAGTGAGGTAGTAGAAGATGACGACATCGACAACGACGGAAGTGAGTGAAGAATCATTAAAGGAGTGGTATAGTCTTGTTCCAGATCCAGACAATGCCGATGCAGATTATTGGTGCATTCGTCTTGATAAAGGAGATTATACTGGGCTTGTCTATAAGTATGGCGAGATTGGCGTTTCGCCTAAGCTAAACAAAGACGGAACCCTTCCTGTAAATTTTGAATATGACATTCTTTTCATTCCCGAGGATTTGAGAAAGAAAGAATTTGAGGATGAAAAAAAGAACGAGTTTGAAAATTTTATCGGTAGCATCATGATGCAGATGATACAGGAAGACCTAGATTCAAATGAGGAGATTATAGAGGATGGAAAGACTGGAGACGACGATTCTAAGAAATTTGTTGTCAGAAGAAGAATTCGCACGGATAACGACCCCTTTTCTAAAAAGTGATTATTTTCATGATCGGCCCGAGAGGTTGTTATTCAACCAGATAGAATCCTTTATCACCAAATATAATGATCTTCCCACAACCGAAGCATTGGTTATTGAATTAGGAAACGATGTTGATATTAGTGAATCAGATTTTGAATCTGCAAGAAATATTTTAGATACATTTAAATCTGATTATGAAAAACCTTCATATGAATGGCTGATCGAACAGACTGAAATTTTCTGTCAAGAGAAGGCTGTATATAATGCAGTCATGGAAGCCATTCAAATTCTTGACGGCAAGCAAGATAAGACAAAGGAGTCTATTCCTGAAATCTTGAGTGATGCGCTTGCCATTTCGTTTGACACAAATGTTGGTCATGATTACTTGGAAGATTCCGATCAGAGGTTTGAATTCTATCACAAGAAAGAAAATCATGTTCCGTTTGATCTAGAATATTTCAATAAAATTACGAATGGCGGAATTTGTAATAAGACGCTGAATGTTTTGATGGCCGGTCCTGGTGTTGGCAAAACCTTAGCCATGTGTCACTTTGCAGCCTCATATCTTTCTCAAGGAAAAAATGTTCTGTACATTACACTTGAGATGTCAGAAGAAAGAATTTCTGAGCGCATTGATGCGAATCTTTTGAATGTTTCTCTCAATGATTTGTATGATTTGCCTAAAGCCTCGTATGATTCCAAGATTAAAAAGCTCAGGAAGAACACAGTTGGCAAGTTGATTGTCAAGGAATTTCCAACAGCGCAGGCTGGAGTTGGTCACTTTCGACATTTGTTCAATGAACTAAAACTCAAAAAGAATTTTGTTCCTGACGTATTGGTTGTTGATTATATCAATATATGTACGTCTTCACGATTCAAGCCAGGAACAAATGTTAATTCATACACATATATCAAGAGCATTGCGGAAGAGATGAGAGGATTTGCAATTGAGCGCGAAGTTCCTATTATCACAGCAACCCAGGTTAATCGCGAAGGATATGGAAGCTCAGATATTGGAATGGAGAATACGGCTGAGTCCTTTGGATTACCTGCAACGGCTGATCTGTTTCTAGCCATTATTACCAGTGAGGAATTAGAATCCCTGAATCAGTTGATGATAAAGCAATTGAAAAATCGGTATAATGACCCTACCACAAATCGTCGCTTTGTGGTAGGCGTAGATAGAGCGAAAATGCGTATGTATGATGTAGACCAATCGGCACAACAAGACGTTTCTTCTGAGGTTGATGCTCCTACATTCGATAATACCAAATTTGGCAAGAGAGATTTTTCTCAAATTGAAATTTAGGGTGTTTTACTCGCATAAATAACCATATGTCTTTTGTATTAAGACATGAGTTTAATTTAACAAAGGAGACCCTATAATGGATTTCACTGCAATTATTAATGATCTTCCGACCTATCTGGAGATTCTCACGCAGGCAGTTGGAGTATTTGCCCTCGTTGCTACGCTGACACCGAATACGTCAGACAATGCTATCGTAGATTTTATTCTCAGATTAATTAACTTCGGCGGGGCTAACGTAGGCTCGTCGAGAAATGCCTAATTAATATAGGCATTCGATTATGTGCGTTTGTGTTTGTTCATAGTATGAGCAAAGGTGTGTAGTTGTTAAACTACGGAATGGTGGGAATATATAAAAAGATTCAGTTCCCAAGATCCTGATCTTTTTATTGAAAATGTGGGTTGCCCATCACACAAAACGCATAGGGAGGAACAGGAACACAATTCCTGTTCCTCCCCGTCGAATGACTTTGGATATTATGTATCTTGCACATAAGGTCAATGCTGTACTAGATAAAATTGCCGACCAAATGATTGGCTCGGTGAATAGTGCATCTCATTGCAAAATTGTCCAAGACGCCTTTCGCCCATTTGGGGCTAAGGTTGTTGTTGCCTTAGATGATATGGTTTCTAAGGATATGATTATTGTTACTGGTGCCTATGCTCCTTGGAGACATAGGCAGAGTATTGAGGTTTACCTAACCTACAAACCTGGTTCAAAACGCATTCGTATTACAAAGACTATGTGGAATCAACTCAGGTTTGATTTATCCCAAACTTTGCAGCATGAGCTAGTTCATAAAATGCAATGTGAGCACATCAAAATTCCCAGTGAGGATTGGGAAGATCATGCATGTAAGGTTTATGCCAGCAATGCCAATCTCCCCGCCAAGAGAAATGCCCAAAAGTATTACGGCGATACAGAAGAGATTGATGCTCATGCTCATTGCATCATGATGGAGCTAAAATACTTTGCTCCCCGGACCGACCCCATCAAATTGCTACAACGAGGGAATCGAGTCCCCAAGAAAAAGTCCCCCACGTTACACGATTACCTAGAAACCTATGATAAGGATACGAGTCATCCTGTCATTAAAAGGTTGCTCAAAAAGACAGTATATTGGATCGAGCAAGAGGCATAGAGTGTCAGCGGGGTATTGCTACGTTCGAGGCATTATGGGATTGTTGTGTTCGGAGAAGGATAAGGGAGTCTATAATTTCTTATAAATAGAGATGTTGTCTTACTCAAAAGGATAGTTTCCCATGAAAAGTTTTAAGCATTTCATTACTGAAAAATTGAATGAGGGTGATGTAATGGAAGGCATTTTTGCTATTGCCATTGCAACCTATCTTCGTGACGGTGAATACAATCAGCGAGAAATCAACAAATATAGAGCCAAGATTGAACCAAATCTTTTCGAGAACGGGACTATTGTGTTTGATTTTGATCCCGTATATGATAATCTTCCGGGTAAGCCTAAAGACACATTCAACGTCAAACTTACGATCCGACTCAAGCCAAGTTCTGTCAAGGGTGCTTTTGGAAAAGATGCACAGGCTCTCTTTGTCAAGGCATCGGACATTGGAAAGTTGGATGCTAAAACCAAATCTATGATCAAGTATATCAAGAATACTAGCGCCCAGAAAAAGATTGACAAGTTCGTGGATGATCTCTTACAGAATAACACCAAAGATGAAGTTGACCTTCATATTCTTGCAGATGGTATTGCCGGCGAAAGCTCCGGAGGTATGCTCAAGGGAGATGTTGCTCTGAAGATTAAGGCTAAGGTTGGTGGGAAAAAATCAAAGAATTTAAATCTTGGAGAAGTCAACTTTTCGCTGAAGTCTGATTCGGTTACACTTGCAAATCTAAGCCCATTCAAGAGTATGGACACAATAGCAAAATACTTTCAGGTGCCATTTTCACCTAAAGATGTTCCAGACAATTTGCGAGCTATCGTCACTACGGACGCCAGGTCACCGGCTCATAAGAAACAAAAAGTAAAATCAATGAGAAAGATTTTTGAACTGCTCAAAAAGAAGATGGCTAAGAGCAATCAGAAACAACTGAAAGCTCGGGCTTTCAATCTATTGAAATTAGCTGCGTTCGGAAGTGATGCGGCTGATGTTATCAATCTTAGCCCCTCAAAGATTAGTGAAATTACTGTAGCCAATATCAAAAAGTTGGAAGCAAATAAGAACATTCAATTCAAACTCAATTTTACCGATAATGCTATTGAGGTTCTGGATAAAAATACAGGAAATAAATTCTGGCATCTTCGCACCAAGTTCCGTACCACTAGCTCCGGAGGGCTTGAACTAAAGATGATGTTTGAGGTTGGGCATATGGTGTATGACCCGCCGAGTGGGGAATAGTTTAAAATGAAAATTGTGCAATCAGGAGCCGCTATTGCTACGACCAGTAACCAAAATTTTGGAAAGTACGCTGGGGGTGTGGCCGACTTGTTCAATTCTGGAAATAGATTTAGAGTTTCTGTTAAACCTAATTGGGTAACATCATCCGATAAAAAGGCCTTGAATCAATTTTTAAAACTCGTCGAAAACGGGAAGATTATCGACGCTTTTGATTTGACTTTTGAGTCGAATGAAGGGAAAGAAATTAAGTTTAAACAAATTACTAAACCAAAAAATGGCGCAAATATGGGAGATACCGCAGAAGGTGTTTTCGCCGCCGCGATTGCTTGTCGATTTGTATTAGAATCAAAAAGAAGAGGATCAGAAGTTAATACGAATGATGTATTTAAAATGCTTCAGTCTCTACCAAAAATAAATAACGCGAGTGAAGTCCAAAAAGAATATGATGCTCCAAACAATAGAACAAGAGTAAAGGATAAGGTCACATTAATCATAAATCTGGATCCGGCGAACTTGGCGTTTTTACTTAATCCTAAAAGTGAGACTGCGCTTATGGAGTATGCTGTGGCGTCATGTAGATATGCAAATTCTACAAACGTCAAAAAATGGGCCAAGACAGTATGGGATAATGGCACAAAAGATAAAATTAAAATCAAGGCTGCGGGCCCGATAGGACAGAGAACAACTAAAGTTGATGTTAGTGTAGAAATCACAGATCATAATAACGATCCTATGCCAGTAGATATACAGGTATCATTAAAAATTGATGATGTTAAGCAGTTTGGACAAAAGGGTGGAATTAATTTTTCAAGGGCAATACTTAATGGTAAAAGTGTAGAGGGATATAAAGAATATTTTTCTAGACTGTTTGGTCATACACCACATGGCCCCATTGATTTAAATTCGGCATTTGAAAAGAAATATGTGGATCTTATTGAATCAAAAAAAGAATTCGATGCCGTTATGATGATGTATGATAAGATTTATAATCAATTGAACGATAGTATGAAGAAGTGGGGGACAGATCGCCGGGGTACCGAGAAAAGACTCCAATTATTTAATACCATAGGCAAAGCGATGGAATATTATGCTACCCTAGGTCAGGAAAAAGTAACTCTTGTTCAACTATCTAGACACGATACAAGGGTATATAATTTTAAAGGTCTTGGTGATAAATTAGCGAATGAGACTCTTAGAATAGAATGGAAAAAAGGAACTAGAGGTCCACTTCCTTCTATATTAATTGTTAAGGATAAAGGTAAGTTTGACGGCGTACCATTAGTGATCTTTAGACTGAGACAGCAATTTAGGTCTGATGGTACTTCATATTATAGAAATTTAGTAGAAAAGGGTCCTTATCTGACCAAATTAATTTCTGGAGAAGTTAAGTAACCATGCAATCATTCAACCAACACATACTATCCGAAGCCGCCTCACCTGGGAAGAACCTCCACCTTGAGCATATCGAGGATGAGATTCTAAACTTCGGTGCACCTGGGGGTCGTGCAGCAATCAACTTCATTCAGTCTCTTCGCGACATGTTCGCAGGGCAGTCAAAGGGCAAGGTAGACATCTCTGTTAAGTGGGATGGAGCTCCTGCAATCTTCGCAGGCATCGACCCAGAAGATGGGAAGTTTTTTGTCGGCACGAAAGGTGTGTTCGTTAAGAAACCAAAGTTAATCAAGTCTACCTCTGATCTTGACAAGTATGGCTATTCAGGGGGGTTGCGAGAAAAGCTCCAAATTGCTCTTGCATCTCTTCCAGCTATCGGAATCAAAGGTGTTCTTCAAGGTGACATGATGTTCATTCAATCCGATCTTGAGAAAACTACGATTGGTGACGAAGACTATATTACATTTCAACCCAACACGATTATATATGCCGTTTCATCAAATAGTGATTTGGCCAAGACAATCAAGTCTGCAAAGATAGGAATTGTCTGGCATACTACATACTCTGGCGGCAAAACTCTTGCAGACATGAAAGCCTCGTTTGGGGCTAGCGTTTCTGGATTGAAAAAGACCAAGAACGTCTGGTTTGAAGATGCATCGTATCGCGACGTTTCTGGAACCATGCTGTTCACAAAAAAAGAAACCGTGGAAATCACTAGACATCTTTCGCGTGCAGGTAAAGTTCTTCAGAAGATCAATTCTCGTAATCTTCAGAGTTTTGTTGATATGCAAAATACCCTGGAAGGAAGTACCGCAGCAGGAGGTTCATTTAAGACCTATAATAATACGCTGGTTCGGGCTGGTGAAAAGGTTAAAGATGCTCGCGCGCACACGCGAGGCTATGCCAAATACTTTGAAGAATGGTGGACGCTCAGACAGATTGGATCAGTAAAGCAAGAAAAAAATAAGAAGCAAAAAGAGAAAATAATGAAAGAATATCTTCGGGTTTTTCGACAGACCGAAGCGACGATTCGTCAAGTTGTTGAGTTTCAGAGTCATATTCTTGATGCAAAACAACTTCTCGTCAACAAGCTAGATACGGGCGCGCGGCGAATGACAAAGACATTCATCAAGACCAAGACCGGATACAAGGTTACGCCTGACGAAGGCTATGTGGTTGTTGATAGACTGAAAGGAAATGCAGTCAAACTTGTGGATCGGCTGGAATTTTCGTATAATAACTTTTCTGCAATTAAGAATTGGGATAAATAGAAGTAGAATACTTTACCCTTTTAGGAGAATTAATACAATGACGTTTAAGAAAAGATTTTTGATGTGCCTTGCGATTGTGGGGGTTTTGCTGGTTCCTTCGATGGCGAAGGCAGGGGATGCTGTCCCAGCCTATGGATGGATGAGGTCTGCTCCTAATGATAATTTAAATAATATAGCAACCGTAGGGCTCAGAACCTCCAATAACCTAAAGAGAAATCAGACATTATACTGGGCAATAAAGAATGGCAACTCCGCGGGTTCCCCCCATAGGGCGTTTGCAATAGATACATCTACAAGCCCACCAGTCGAAGATCAGTGTGGATTAGATGCGGGTGGTGCTGATCCAAATTGTGCATCAGCTCCATTGTTTATTTCAGCCCAAACTGCCACACTTTGTTCAGACGGCGATCTTGCAACGGTTGGTGCGGATCATAATACAGTAGCAAGGATGAGGGTGTGTTCTGATTCTACATGTAATGATGCTACATCCATTGATGGCACCTTGATTACCCCCGGCTCGGTCGGGACGTGTATTGAATTCTCATCGACGGCGGGGGATGATAACTTTGATGTCGGGGCAATGTGGGTTTTTATTGAAATCTCCGTAGTGCCGAGTGCCACGGCAACATCTTTATTTTGGATTGTAGGAAACTAATCTAATTTTACTATCGACGTAAAAGTAACAGGAAGTCAATAAGAATGAAATCCTTCGACGAATGGCAAGACGAATCTGAATTAGAAACCGTAGACGAAGCCTTGTCTCTATCCCAACGCATGAAGATGGGAAAGAGAATGGCAAGA
>Ga0115003_10002582_pt1 | contig 14879 bp, 17 predicted proteins | sample ArcticOcean_MG_C_7_FD_88736 | JGI IMG/M metagenome (GOLD analysis project Ga0115003, IMG submission 88736) | Marine microbial communities from western Arctic Ocean - ArcticOcean_MG_CB11_88 | ecosystem: Environmental > Aquatic > Marine > Oceanic | place: Arctic Ocean: Canada Basin | collected... | reverse complement strand
TCTGGGATTTTCTCTGTTACAACGGACGGAGTTGTACACGGGAGCCTTCGACTGTTCCGTCCACGTGGAATGGGTCTTTGAGTTACACTGGGGGATTGTATTCCTGCATTATTGAGTATATTTCCAACTCTAATCGCGGCCGATTGCACTAGTGATGCGTATGCCGTTGGGGACATCGAGCGTGTGTTTGTATTTCTTGCATGGTGCACGAAGTTAATATAACCAAGATGGTAGTAGTAGAGCAAAGAAAATATGATTTTTTTTGGGTTTTGGTTGTGAAAACTTCGATTTAGATTTAGAGCATAATCACGAGCGAGTGGATCCTGTTGGATAGCCTGTTGAATCTCGTCCCATCGTGCCGATAGAATATAATGAATGGTGTAGCGTAGTTTGTCGAACCAAATCGCAACCTCTCTGTCGCCTCTCTCCCCTGTATGTGAATTTATGAAATCCAACAATTCTGCATAATTGGTGTTTCCAATGCGCAACCATATCATCGCCACCAGACTAAATTTTTTCAAGCGATTGCATCCTCGCACTCCGTGCTGCTTCATTATTTCTACAAGTGCCGGCTTTCGAGAGTGTGTGAGAAGAACATCGGGTTGTCCATACAGGTCCAATATGGTCGGAAGTGTTGTGAAACTTGCTAGTTTTACAATACCATGTAGGGAAGAGTCCAGGACTCCATAAGCATTCATTTTTATTTATACTTAGAAAATGTTTTATAACTCTAATTTATTCCCTGTTGGGTGGTTCAACATAGTCCATATTCAAAAACTCGTATATATCTTTCTCTGACGTTATGGGTTTTTTTGTTTTATATGACTTGCTGTTCTTTTTAAATCCATACTGACTGAGACTCAATCCCATGTCTTTTGCCTTGGCCCGCATTTTTTGGTTGTGGTTACCAGAACCTGTCGAATGAAGAAGTGCGAACGGGTAAACGTCCGGTGAATAGTCAAACAAGTCAATCCTCCGGTGTGTGGAAGTGCCAGGTAGAACCGCTACAGCGAATGTTTGACTTTTTCCAGAAGATATGATATCGGTAATAATCTTTTTTTCCTTAAGATGCTTAACCATCTCTTTCCGCAGTTCCGCGTGCTTCGTATCGTGGCTGAGAAGAATATCTATATCTCCTGAGTCTTTCGCGTTTCGTCTGTAACTGCCCGTCAACATCGCGAGGTGTTTCGGAGCCTGAATGGTCCGCGCGATCTCCTTGCTCGCTCCAGTGAGAAGTTTGTTCCATAGTTCCATTTCCTTTCTCGGAATCCGCAGTAATAGATCTGCGTGATGTTTAAGACCAATTTTCTGCGCACCTGTAAGAAGTGATGGTGTTTTTGCAACTTCCGTTTTCAGTGCTTCAACGGTTTTTATTCCACTGGCCGTGAATAGTGAAAGCGCTTTGGCTTCTCCTATTCCCGATATAGTCGTAAGATTCTGTATGGCTTCCACTTTGGGGTCCGACTGGATTGCGCTCAGTCGTCCATATGTTTGGATTTCCTGAATTTTCTGAAGGATACTACTTTTCCATTCGCGTTCCTTCTGGAAAAAAGCTTCCTCACCCGCTAATTTCGAACCACACTTGCGCAACTCCTGGATAGCAAGTGGCACTGTGGTAATTTCGACCGAAGTGGATGAAATACACTTGATGGCTTTATTGTATGACCCAACTTTGAATGTCCAATTCGCTTCTTTTGTAGTTTTTGTCTGCGTCACCAATTTTTTCAATTCGGAAACCAAGAGTGCATTGATACTAGCTGGCACTTGTCTAACAGGAGTGGGCATGTCTTCCCTAACTCCGCGAAAGACTGGGTGTCGTGGGATCCCACCCTCAGTCTTCTCCATATACGAGAAATTTATCATCGCACCGATTGGTATGTAGTGCTTGCTTGTGGGATCTCTGTACTCAGTCCGCGTGATATCATCAAACCCCGTTCCGACGCCAAACTCTTTGTCCTCTACAACCTTACCATTTTCAATCATTCTACATAGAAGACTTCCTAACATTTTGTGCGTCGCCCCCTTCACAATTTTGTTGTACTTTCCGGTGCCTTCGCAATACCCCACAACCACCGCTTCGGCATCTTCGTTCAATTTCAACTTGAGAAGCAAATTCGTACGTCCCGGTATATAGGGAGTCGTTGGAGCACGCAGCATTGCGCCCTCCGCTCCCTCGGAAGTGAGCTCGTCGTAGAATTCCATGAGATGTTCATTGCTCTTGACCTTTACATTGGTGGCCACCCGAACCGAGCACTTGTCTTTGGAGAGACGCATATTGTTGACGGTGTCTTTTGCAAACGCAATTCTCTGTTCGAAGGTGCCTGGATGACTGGGTACATCGAACACGACGATAGTGACATTGTCCCAGACCTTGTCAATGCTTTTTTGCGAGTACTTGCCACCCGGTTTCAAATTCGATATTCCAACGACGGTTTGAAAATTATTGCGTCCCATCCATATCTCTCCGTCAAGGGCGACACTTTTTGGCATAAAGTCGCGAACATACTCTGGAACATAGGTGAAAGCCTTGCCGTCCCTGCTGAGAAATCGCAGACCGTCCCAAATGAAGCGAATTCCATCGTACTTTTCGCTCATCCACCAGCCTACGGGTGGCTGTGTGATGCCATATTGTTTCAATTTTTTATCTGTGAGTTTTATGGTGACGCCTCTTTTGGAGTATGTATGTGCAAGGGTGGGTTTCAAATTCTTGATATAAGTTTTGCCACTTTTCACCTCCAAGACTGGGTTGGGGGGGAACACCGCCATTTTTTGTTTGGAGAGTACGCAATTGAGTAGGAGTGTTTCCGCGTTGGTGTCACTGTTTAAAATGGTTTGAAGTTTTTTAATATTTGCCGCCGTCATTTATTATTAGGTACTGGTATTATTTTTTAAATTATATTGCGTCTGACTTTGTTTTCTCTAACGGTATTCTATTTTAGGAAATGGCCCAGCAACTATAACGGCACAACAACGATGGATTACGAGTACGAATATCTTGTGCTTTTGCAACAGAATGAGGCGCTGGCATACGATCTGAACCACATTACCCACCTGGCTATAACGTACCGCGATTTTCTTTTAGAGAAAGGTGTGTCTGACAACGAGGTCTTCGAAAATCTGCATACTATGGAAGATGGGGTGAACGACCCCCTAACGATTTGGAGAAATATTGATTTAAAAAATAGAAACATTTGATTTAAATACAATAATGCCTAAAATTTATATAAATGCTAGTGATGTCGCCGCTGCGGTCGGACTGAACAGATGGAAATCACCTGACCAATTGGTAATCGAACTGAAAGAGAAAGAAATTCTGTCGGTTAGGGAGGTTGCGGCGAAAGATTTTGTGCTTACGGAGGATGAGCATTCAAAAATAGTGGAAACATCCGGTTCGAGTGAAGATGTAGATCGCCTTCGTTCTCTTCAATGCGAAGCCGAGAAACGAGTAGCCACCATACAGAGAGAATTGGTCAATGTGTCTCAATCGTTCGATATTAAAAATAAACTTATAGTTGAAGAGATATCGTTGATCTCCGATTCCGATGAGGCCGATAAACAGGAGAAACTCGAAGTGCTACACAAAATGCAACTCAGTTTGTCTTCCGATAGTGCTTCCGAAAAGAAGGCGAGCGAGAATAAAATCCGTAGTGTTGAAAACGAGTCTCGTACGGAACAGGCACTCCTTACGAAAAAAGTGATAACCAAGGCTCTTGAACCAGCAATTGTCGGGGAATCCCCAACTGTTTCTATGGAGTTGGAGATGGAAGCAGTTGACATACTTCCTGAAACGAGCAGAGTTAAAATACAGAATAGTATTCGAAAAATAGTCAACACCGAACGAGGCATTCGCCGTGAAAATGATATTATCGGGCAACTCGAGATTGAAACGCAGCGTCGTGTTACTCGGCGCAACGACAAACTACACTATTTGGAACTCTGTGTTACCCCGAGTGACTCTTTACTTATTGGCGGACGCATCGATGGCTTTTCGGAAAGCGACGGTAAGTTGGTGGAGGTGAAACACAGACGGAACAGGTTTCTGGGGTTTCCCAGGTATGAGAAGGTTCAGTGTGAGGTCTACATGCATATGCTGGGTATTACACAGTGTGTGCATTCTGAAATGTTTGGTGGGGAACTGAGGAATCACGACTACACGTCGGATGAGTCTTTTTGGAATGAAATAACGGAGGGGTTGGAAAGTTTCAAACAAATGTTTTACAACGCGCAGTAAACCTGACAATCGGAGTTTCCAGTATACCAGTATAATGCGAGAAGGGGTAAAATTCTACTGGTGCGCCTAGACAATCTCCCATAGCGTGTCGTACGATGGCGCCTCCTATCTTATCTGCCCGAATCGATCTTTTGATGCACGCCAGTAATTCCTCTCTTGACATTTTATTCAAGAGTTTCTTCATGTTTACTTTTTTTTTATTAATTTTTAATCATATGTAAACTAGTGAACAAGGCAGAGAGGTCATTTTCTCCACTCCTTTCGGCTATTTTCTCGTTTATAAAATAATTGTCGTAGTCGCGCATAAAACCCCTTATTCGTTTCAAAACTAAGGGTATATGACGAAGAAAATCACCGTCTTCGAAAGTTACGACTTTACGCAGATGTTGTCTTATGTTTTCGTGTTCATTGATCTCGTCACTGCAATAGAGTATAGTATCGGGGGGGCAAATACACCAACTGGCGGGGTCGGAAATGAAATACGCTAAATCTTTAAATTCTACTATTTTCTCCCCAAATCTCTTACATGTCAGCGCTATCTCCCTGTGTACTTTGGCTCTTATTTTTTGCTCAATAATTCTCCTCGCCAGGCCGTCGTATTGTTTGAATTTGGTACGAGCCCAGAGAACTTGGTATCGCGGAGCATTCTCGAAGACAAAAGTGAAGCATTGGTCAAAGTCGCAATCCATTTCTCTTTTAATAATATAGTAAGTACAAAACTTTAAGGTTATATATTATCAAAAAAATTATCGATCGGTATGTTGCAGAAGTCCATGAGCGTGTCTCCCCCGTGGCTCTCGCGCATCGCATCTACGAAATCAATATCCAGCTCTTCATCGGAATACTGATTGACAGTTGTTGGCAAATCGTCATCATAATCATTGTTTTCAAACAAATCATCAAACTCGTCCTCCTTGTTCCAGATGGATCCACTCGACTGGACAACGTTGCTTTTTTTGGCTTCACTCTTCGCGCGAGGCAGAATATTTTTTTTTTCGAATTTGTAGTTACACCATTCACAATTGCGACGCGCACAAGAATTGAGATGGCCACAATTCGAACAAGCTTTGTTTCCACGACCAGTCATCTTGTGGCATGTTTCGCATTTGGCCCCATATGGTTCTAAATGCGGTTCCAAATTGGTTTTGACAGCAGCTTGTGCGCGTACCGGCCGCTTTTTGAAAACATGATTACAAATCTTGCAAGAATGAGAATTCGTCCCAATAAAATGACCGCATTGTGGGCATGGCATTTTTCCCTTCTGCGGAACACCACAACACATCGTACAACCACAATTTTTGTGTCCATATTCGTTGACATAATCGAAGTTTTGTTGAGTCAGAACTTGCCCCATCTTGTTCGCGGCAAAAGTGTTGGCGGCAAAGGTGTTCGCGGCAAAAGTGTTGGCGGCAAAGGTGTTCGCGGCAAAGGGTTGGCGGCAAAATCAGAATCCGCTGAAACTTGTTGTGCCACTTGCCAATACCTTGTTTTGGGGGGGTTTGAGTTCGACAGGTCACGCGCGGCCGCACCGACGGAGAACAAAAAACAAAATAAAAATATCGTTTTTTTTACTTCTTTGTTTTTAAAATTACATTCACAATTCATTTTATAAAATGAACAACTTTTTCATTTGACTCTACGTTTGGCTGCGACCTTCTTTGCTTTCGCCTTGGCTGCGACCTTCTTTGCTTTCGCCTTGGCTGGGACCTTCTTTCCTTTCGCCTTGGCTGGGACCTTCTTTGCTTTCGCCTTGGCTGCGGGCTTCCGCTTTTTTCGTAGGGCCTTCGAGAGTTCCACGAAACCTCCGATGTGCTTTTTGTTCTTACCGACGCCTTCGTAGATTTGAGGTATAGTGGTATGTGTTTTTAGAGGTGTCTTACTTTGGTAATCCAAATCGTGTTTCTCCAATAGTTTATAGGCTTTTCTACACCATGGGCAAGTGTCCACTCCGTAAACAATATATTTCTTTTTCGTTTTCCCGAAGGGGGAAGCCAAACTGTGATATGTCCACGAATTTGGGGCATCGGAAGAGCTTTTTCGTGGGGAGGAACTGCGACCCCCCAGAGTATGCAATTTGGCGACTGGTAGGGTTTTATCAAAATTAGCAAGTGCCGCTTTCTTAAAAAAGTTTTTGTCAGGTGAGGCCAGTCTCACACCGTCACTAGTGACTATAGCGATACCGCTGAAATTTTCCGTTTCGACTGGGATACCGATAACGCTATTTTCGTTGTACGCATATGCTTGAACACCATCTAGAGGTCTAGCAAACGGCACTTTGTTTTTATTCTTTCTTTCTCTGCGAGCAGCCACCCGAGTGGCAGTATCCGTATTGAACGGCATGAGATGTTGAGCGCCCTTCACGCCCAAGACTTCCGGTTCGTACCTCAACCTCTGTATTGTTTCCAATATCTGATCTCTGTCTCCGTAGACAGTGCTAAATTCCATGCGCTGGGGGCGTGGGTATTCTCTGAGAGAGGAGGACGATGATGAACCCGAGGTCGGTAGGTCTCCTATAAATTGTGCCTCATTGGCGCGGGGAATGAAATCCAAACGTGGAATTTGTGGTGCGTTCGGCGATGACGTGCGGCGGCGAACCGCCCGATTTAGCCTTGGAGGTGATAGTGGCCTTCTGCGACGCTGTGGAGTGCCTGACATCGTAATACTTGTGACATATATTTTTTTAGAAAGCATTTTAAGTTATTTCATCTTCTAATTGAAAATGACTACGTTCGTGGTGGATAATAGGGAGACTATAAAAGATGTGTTAAAATCCCGAATACCTTCTGTACAGTACGCAAACTTGGATCTGGGTGACTACAGATTTGATATTGATGGAGAGCCTGTGCTTATAGTGGAACGGAAGACACTTGCCGATCACGCAGCAAGCATAACGGACGGTAGGCATCGTGAACAGAAGGCAAGACTTCTGGGTACATATGGGCATACGGATACTATTTTATTGTACCTGATAGAGGGCGATATAATGAACGCGAAACGAGACTTACGATATTCCAGAATCAAAGAAACGGTGCTTGTTTCATCTATATTCAACACCATGTTCAGAGACAACATTCCAGTGCTTCGTAGTGGTTCGCAAGAAGAGACAGTATTCCTGTTGGAATGTCTCTATGAAAAATTGAAAAAACAGGGAATCCCGGGAAAAACTGCATCACTGAAACTGGTTCACGATCAGAGTATGCTATCGGGGATAAAAAAATGCAAAAAAGACAATATAACTCCAAAATTAGCTTTCCAGATGATGCTGAATTGTATACCAGGGGTATCCAATACAATCTCAGGTAGGATAGTCGAGCATTTCACCTCGATGGGTCACTTGACAGTAGCGTTGTCAAAAATAGATAATAATTTGCGTCTGGAATTTCTTCAAACAACCCTGACGGGGAAACGAAAAGTGTCGACTTCGGTGTGCAACAAAATAATTGAGTTAATTACATTTTGAGAATTTAATTTTCCTATGACTCTTGAAAGTAACACTTCCGGTCTCCCGCCCCTTCTCAAGATTGCTAATAGGGGTGTAACAGATTTTCAGATTCGGTAGGTTCTTATATTTCGTATGCTCGCGGCACATTGACGCTGCTGCCGAAATGATATAACTTTCCGGATTAGCCGACTCGATAACAATATGTGGAGAACTGAAAGAGTTGAGATGCAGCCAAATCCAATTCGGCTGGGAGGTATCTACGAGTTCCCAATTATCGAAGGCATTTTCGCCTCTATGGATAATGTAGTCATCGATTTGAACAGTCTTCATTGTGTTATTACTAGCACCCTTCCTTTAATTATTTTCTCCCTCTAAGAATTCAGAAAGCAATGACATTATTGTATTATTTGTTTCTTGTCGTTCCTTCTCTTCCATATGTTCGAGGCAGAATGAGTTCAAAATCATTCTGTATGGGAACAATGAGTACTCTTGGTATTCGGGTGCCCTACACATCGGACACACCATATCTTTGAAATTTGCCACCGAGTGATGTTTCAGTTGCGAATTACAGTCAAAACATATACTATGGTTGCAGTGGAATGTATGAACGTGAGAATCTTTGTCTGTCAGGCAAACTGGACATTCCTTCATATCCGAACTTACACCTAGACAACTTTTTTAATTTACACCAACGGACGAGTCCGTTCTTGTACCGCGGTGCTCCATTATCCGAGAGCGTCAGTATTTCGATCAATAATTATTTGTTTTAAAATCTTTATCTTCTATAATGGAGTTAGATATCGTAGCAGGGGTGTTGTCATTGTGCATTGTTCTCTACCGGGTGATATATATTATGATGCCCATGGTATCTCAGGCACAGACAGAAAAAAATTGGGGTCTATTCTTCCGCGCATTGACTCAGATGGTATAAAATACTGAAAAGTATTTTTCTAAATTTTGTTTTTTTAAAATGACTTTAGAGAAATGGGACTACTTATAATAAGTAATAAAGAATAACAAACAAACACAAAATGTCACGCAACGTTGAGAAAGAATATGTCAAACTCTCTCCCGAACAGGCTGTGCTTCATCGCCCCGCGAGTTACATTGGCTCGATCAATTCCACTCGGATTGAAACATGGGTCCCTGACACCGCAGGTGTTATGAGCCACAAAATGGTCGAGTACAACCCCGGTCTTTGGAAGATTTTTGACGAATGTGTCACCAACGCCCTCGATGCCTCCAAACGGGACAGTTCGGTTTGCAACATCAAGGTTAAGGTGGACGATGATTCCTTCTCCGTTTGGAACGACGGTAAGATGGGAATTCCCATCCAGATTCATAAGGAACATAACGTGTATGTCCCCGAGCTCATTTTCAGTCATGTACATTCGAGCAGTAATTACGATGATGACAAAAAGCGGGTGTGGGCTGGTACCAATGGTGTTGGAGCAAAGGCTGCCATCATTTTCAGTACCTCGAGTACGATCGAAGTGGTAAACAATAAGCAAAAATACGAACAGACGTTTGAGGACAATTTGACTAAGCGTTCGAAGCCCGTCATATCTAAGACTAAGGAAGCCAACAGCGTTTTGATTAAATGCTTGCCCGATTTCAAACGTTTCCGGATGACCTCCTTCGCGAGCAATATGACGATACAGATGATGTACAAGCGTGTTCTAGAGGTCGCGGCTATGACATCTCGGACCGTGTCGGTCTTCTGGAACGATACTAAGCTTCCGGTCAACTCCTTTGAGTCTTATATCGATCTCTTCATTGGGAAAGATCGCAAGGAAGTACCCCGGGTTATCATTGTGGATGCTCCATGGACGGTTGGAATTTGCCTCAGTCCCATCGATGGGTACAGTCAAGTATCTTCTGTCAACGGCTGCACTACCTTCGAAGGCGGGTCGCACGTTGAGCACATTGTGGGACCCCTGGTCAAGCAGATCGCGGAAAAAATCCAAGCGAAGAACAAAGACGTTACTATCAAGCCACAGTACATTCGAGACAATATGATGGTGTTCGTCGACACAGAGCTACCGAATCCGAAATTTTCTTCGCAGACAAAGGAGAAACTCATTAGTACGGTACGCGAATTTTCGTCTCGGTTCGAACAGTCGGATGATTTCGTGCGAAAGGTCGAAAAATTGGGAATTGCTGACAACATCCTAGCTATCGCCAAAGCCAAGGACATCAAGAATCTCAAATCGAGCCAGAGGAAGAAGAGTCGAATTACCGACATTCCTAAACTGAACGATGCCAACAAGGCTGGCGGGGCGCAGAGTTCCAAATGTACATTGATTCTGACTGAGGGAGATTCGGCAAAGTCTATGGCTCTGAGTGGCATTCAGAATCGCGATCTGTTCGGTGTTTTCCCGCTCAAAGGGAAGCTTCTGAACGTTCGGGATGTGACTGCCAAGAAACTGAGCGCAAACGTGGAGATTCAGAGTGTGATTCAGATTTTGGGACTTCAGTTCGGCAAAGAATACGCCAATGCCGATGGTCTGCGCTACGGCAAAGTCCTTATCATGACCGACCAGGATGAAGATGGTTACCATATCAAGGGTCTGACCATCAATTTGATCGCGTGCTACTGGCCATCGTTGCTGAAGATTCCGGGTTTCATCAGTGCAATGTTGACGCCTATTGTCAAGGCAAAGAAGGGTTCAGAGACAGAGGAGTTTTACAATTTGCCTGACTACAACCGGTGGAAACAGGCTCATCCTTCGAATGCGTGGAAGATTAAATACTACAAGGGTCTGGGCACGAGTACAACAGCCGAAGCGAAAGAGTATTTCCGTCGGATGAATTCGCTCACCTATCAGTTTCAGACAGATGCAGACCCCGAAGCGGTGACGTTGGCATTCGGAAAGGACATCAAGAACGGTGCCACCGATAAGAGAAAGACATGGATTCGCAATTTTATTGAGTCGCCCAAGGATATAGACTACAATCAGAAGGTGGTCCCCGTTTCGCAGTTCATCGATCGTGAGTTGGTCCTGTTCAGTATTGCCGACAACATGAGGTCTCTGCCGTCGGCTATAGACGGTCTGAAGGAAAGTCAGAGAAAAGTGCTCTTCTCATGCTTCAAACGCAATCTGGTAAAGGAAATCAAAGTCGCGCAGTTGTCTGGCTATGTCTCTGAGCATTCCGCCTACCATCACGGTGAGGAATCTCTGAACAAGACCATTGTCGGCATGGCCCAAAAGTATGTCGGTCACAACAATATCAATCTGTTGTCGCCCAATGGACAGTTCGGCTCAAGACTTTCGGGCGGTTCGGACAGTGCTTCGCCTCGTTACATTTTCACCCGGTTGAAGCCCAACAAGCTGTTCAATCCCGAAGACAATGTTTTGCTCAACTATTTGGAGGACGATGGCACTTCTATTGAGCCAGTCTGCTACATGCCAACTATGCCATTGCTGCTGATAAACGGAAGCAAGGGGATTGGAACTGGTTTCTCTACGAACGTTCCCTGTTTCAACCCAGCGGACATCAAGAGCAATCTTCTGAAGCTGATGAATGCGAAGGACCCTGGCAATGTCGCTTTGACCGAAATGGTGCCATGGTACGATAGTTTTTTGGGAAATATCAACAAAACTGACAAAAACAAATGGTCTACGCATGGTATCTACAAAGTCACCCGCAACAAGGTGCATGTTACGGAGTTGCCTATCGGTACGTGGACAAACGACTACATTGAATTTTTGAAGAAGTTGGAGACCAATGGTGAAATTCAGAGATACGACGATTACAGCAGTGATTCGAAGGTAGACATACAGGTTACATTTGGTCCCGCTGCCATTCGAGAACTGGTTCATACTAAAAAGTTGGCGGGGCTATTGAAGTTGCAAGGTAGTCTCTCCGCAACGAACCTACATGTACTCGACTATACCAGGCAGATTGTGAAGTTGGACACCCCCGAAGATGTGATCAGAATGTTTTACAGCGTCCGTCTGGAGTTTTATGTGAAGCGCAAGGCCTATTTGGAGAAACGCACCAAACACGAGTTGAACATTTTGGAGAACAAGATACGGTTCATCGAGTCGGTCTCGAATAATGAGATTGTACTATATGGTGTCAAAAAAGTCGATACTTTGGCCAAGCTCACCAAAGACAAGTACTATCTTTGGAAAAAGGACAGTGACAAAACGGGTCTGCAGTATCTCCTGGATATCAAATGCGATGCGTTTACGAAAGAAAAGGTAGCACTGTTGGCACTGGAAATTCAGAAGAAGCAAGCCTACCTGGAGAGCACCGAAAGCCAAACGCCGAAGGATATGTGGAAAAAGGATCTGTAGAAAATAAATTAATACTAAACTAAATAAATTAAACAAAGCTATTTGGCAACACATTGGTGTTGTCAAATAGTTTGGAATTGATTCTGCGGATTTTGGGTGTTCAGAACCCCATAGTTGTTATTGGTACAACGACTATGGACGCTTCCACGCAAACTCAGATCACTAACAATGAGTTTGCGTTTAATGAAATCTATAGACTGATTTACACTATACACGACCGACAGTTGGATGCCGTGGCAGAGATTGACGTTATATCATCTAATACCTGGATTGTAAGAGCCTTCATGAAGAAGGTGTATAATTTCTTCTCAACGGTTGGGTCACTCACAACAGGTTCGGGTGACATATTCTGTTCCATATGTCAAGAAACACATCGTTCAGATCATCCTGGTATTATTCGTTTGCCATGTGGTCACAATTTTTGTCGTTCAATGTTATCAAAATGGGCGCGTGAAAACAATAGATTTACATGCCCCGTATGTCGTGATAAATTTTAGGTCACTATATTATACCTCTAGAAATTAAACTTTGTATTTTAAACAATAATACAACACACAAAATGTCACTCCAAGTTGAGGCGTGGGACCTGTTCGTACATGACCATCGGGTGAAAGGCTACATTGCGTTAAACGAGGAGCTTTCAAAGATTGATAATTACACCGAAGCCGCCATCATGCTCTGGAAAAAGGTCTTGAAGCATCCCAAGGGTATTGCCGAGTGGAAGAGCCGAGCAGACCATATAAACGAGAATAGGAAAATCTTGCAAACGAAGACTAATAAGAAGCCTCGTCTGGTTTCGACCGCGAATCGCGATGGGACCTACACCGTTGACTTTTTTGAAGCAGACTCATGTGTGCGTTGTTCGGTAGGACCTGCCAGAATAATTTACAACGGCGAAGGGCAAATATTGAAAGTATTTATGAAAAATAAGAGTAATTAATTAAAATATACATATGTAATAAATGCCTTCGCTAGTTCAGAAAGCTAAGAAAGCATATGGTGGTGCCGTAGAGAAATGGAAGGAACGTAATTATATGCAATGCATTTCGTGTATGGAACATTTACCACCCAAATCTTGGAGTAATCTAAAAGAGTTCCATCTTGGACGCAATCCACATGCTGTCTCAATGCCGGTCTGCAAGGGGTGTGAAATAATCTGGAAAGATAAACGCGAACAGGAGGGGGAAAAGGTAATATGCCCTGCGTGTAGGGGTATGTCCTTTGCCCCTGGAGAGATCGAAAAGGCCATGGGGCTGGATCGCCTATTCATGCGTTTCGGAAAGAAAAAGAGGAAAGTTTATATGGGCCCAAAAGGCGGATTATATTACAAGGTAAATGGGAAGAAAATTTATATTAGAACGTGAAAACAAAACCTGACTAGATTTGTTTATAAACTGCAATTTTGCAGGAGCGATTGGACTTTCTGATGAAGCACTAGACTTTTTAAATACAAATCAAAACGATTTTGTAGACCGGTTGTTCATCACAAACAGTATTTTAACTGGAGAAAACCCACAAGACGCTTGATTTTACGTTTTCATTCCAACCTAGCTTCCAAGTGAATACACGCCCCGCCAAACATCAGACTAACATACAAATGGTTCCAATACGAGCACCACCAGTCTTCGTATCTGACCGAAATGTAGTTAAGAGAACTCTTGCATCGCTTCAATGTCCGCTCTAGGGAGGCTTCGCCTCTTTGACCAGCCCGAACCCAGTCCTCAAGCATTCCCAGTATGGTGCACTGAAAATAAAGGTCCTCGTCGGTGTCGTACCCCTCGTAACATAGAAAGTCATCGTATTTCTCTGTGAGTGTCTGACGCAGCACTTTAATACCCACCCTCATCCTGTCGTACACCGCACTGGTGTAGACCTGACAAGACTCGCGAACGGGGTGCGCTTGAAAATCGCGTACTCTCCCGACTATATCTTGCGGAATGAACTGAGTGAGCACATAGCCAGAATGTACATTTGAAGGATGCATTATTTACTTTAATATTTCATTACCGATATTTCTAGGCTCCCGAGAATCTCAATATCCTAATGTTCAAACTTTGAATTACATTTTCCGCATACCATGATCAACAGTACGTTATCAATGTGATACTGGATGGCCTTTTTGTAAATTTCGAGAAAACTGTCGTTTGGGTGTGTGTTCACCACTTTTTTCACGATATCGTTCATTCTTTCATCGCAATGTGCGTTGTGCATTTCTCCCATTTTTTTGTCCTCTTTCTTACACATTGGACATTTGTATTTCCCATTTGGCAATTTGTATTTTTGTTTGTGCTCTTTGCTGTGCTTTGAATCTTTGATTGCAGTGTGCAACAGCTTACCTATGGCTTTTATCATAATGTGATGAGGATGTTCCTTCTTAATCTTTTCTTTGAAGTTTTCGAGATACGGGATGAAAACTTTACCTGCGGAGAACTTGTTCTTGTCTATTTCCGTTTGTTTGGCGGATATTACCAGGCACCAACACTTCCAGATGCGGCGGAGAATTAGTAATTTAAGTTTCTGCTCGGTGCGTTCTAATTTGAGTTTGTACCGCTTCTTACATTTGGACATCTGTCCTCCACAAAAGGGGCAAAGCTTTCTCCCAGTAGGGCGACCAGACTGGTCTCCCCATAAAAACGGTTCACCATCTGTGCCAATATATCTTATCCCCACCACTTTTCCTTTCGCTGGTTCTCTAGCGATTCCCACCAGGGAAATCTCCCTGGTGCTACAACCTCTTGGACTTCTTAGCATCTTGATTCATTTAACTTAATAAGAAATATCTTTCTAAACTTTATTTTTTCAATATTTAAATTACACTACCATTTACCGAGTAGGCGCCTGCTGCAGTCGCCATTTACCGAGTAGGCGCCTGCTGCAGTCGCCATTTACCGAGTAGGCGCCT
>Ga0115003_10002573_pt1 | contig 14921 bp, 10 predicted proteins | sample ArcticOcean_MG_C_7_FD_88736 | JGI IMG/M metagenome (GOLD analysis project Ga0115003, IMG submission 88736) | Marine microbial communities from western Arctic Ocean - ArcticOcean_MG_CB11_88 | ecosystem: Environmental > Aquatic > Marine > Oceanic | place: Arctic Ocean: Canada Basin | collected... | reverse complement strand
TCTGCCTGCCCATCCGTCAGCAGGTAGGTCGGATTCGACTGCCCGCCCATGAATTGACGTACCACGAGCTTCCCGTCGAACTCCGCGATCTGGCGACGAACGTAGGCCTCCAGCTTCGGAACATCGAGTTCGTGTCGCGGGTCGACATCCTGTATCCCTGTCCGAATCTGCGCAGCCATAGCCGTATCCCCGAAAACCTAAACGAGCCAGTCCGGCTGGCGGTCTTCGACCATCCGCCTCAGTCCATCTTTCCATTCGACTTCCGCAGGTCCCACTAATTCGCGCATTCGACTGTTGTCCGTCATGACGGTTTCGAGGGTTTGGTCAGTGAAGTCGAATTTCGGCTCGACCCCAATCAACTCTCCGAGATAGGCGCACCACTCTTCGATCGCGACGTGCTGCTGCCCGCTCCAGTTCACAATCCGTGCCGGTACGGATCCAGACTCAACCAGTCCGGATACTGTGCGATTGATATCGTCTTGGTGCAGGAGGGTGTACTGCGATGGTTTATTCGAATGCACAGGGATCGGCGTTCCATTCTTGATCATCATCAAATGGAAGAAGGGCCATCCGCCGTTTGAACCATAGGGTGTGTTCAAGCGCGTAATGATCGTCGGCAGATTGAACTCCCGTGCCGCATAGCGCGCGACCACTTCCGCGCCGATCTTGGAAATGCTGTACGTCGGCATCATGACACGATGGTTATCGCCGAGCGGACTCGTCTCCGTGAAGGGATTGTGATCATCCGCTTCGTAGACACCCGTCGTTGAGCAGTGAAGGAATCCCTTCGCCCGCCGGCAATGGCTCATCAAGAGGCCGACGCCCTCCCCGTTCGCGCGCAAATCCGTTTCGAAGTCGGGAGATCGCGAGCACGCGAAGTGCAGTACGTAGTCGAAGTCCTCGGGCAACTCAGAAAAGTTCCCCTCACCCAGATCGCTCTTCACACAAGTGATCCCCTTCGCTTCGAATCCCACCTTCTTGCTCTCATCGGTGAATCGGGCGGTTGCCCAGACCTCGTTATCCTGCGCGAGGTGGGTAGCGATGGGGCCCGCGACCTGCCCGGTCGGGCCAGTGACGAGAATTTTCTGATTCTTCATACGAATTGTCCTATCTGCGTTAGGCGGCTAGTGAGGCACTCAATTTGACACTTAGTTCGGTACGGGCTGGCTACCGCGGATTACGTTCCCGTTGAGCTTCCCCGTCGGCTCTCCCTCAATGAAGGCGACCTCGCCGGAAACGATCGTGTGTTTATAACCTGTCGCGCGCTGAATGAGGCGGCGACCTCCTGCAGGCAAATCATAAACAACCGTCGGCGGGTGCAAGGTAAGCCCCTCAAAGTCGATCACGTTCACATCTGCCTTATACCCCGGCCGTAGCAAGCCGCGATCGTAGAGCCCGACGAGCTCAGCGGTCTCCTTCGTCTGCATCCGAATGAGGCGCTCAAGCGGCAGCTTCTTGCCGCGCGTGCGATCGCGTCCCCAATGTTGAATCAAGGTCGTCGGGAAACTTGCATCACAAAGCACGCCGCAATGTGCACCACCGTCGGAGAGCCCGAAGACCGTATGCGGATGCTCGAGCATCTTTTCGACATAGTCGAGGTTCCCGGGCATGTAGTTAAAGAGCGGGTGATAGAGCAGCGCCTTCCCGTCTTGTTCGAGAATCAGGTCGTAGGCCACTTCTTCCGGCGTGCGTCCCTCTCTTTCCGCGATTCCGGCAATCGAATCTTCCGGAGCCGGCTCATAGTCAACCGGATCGGACATAGCGAACATCTTATGGAAGCTCGTAACGATCTCGGCGACCAGGTCGTTCGAAGCCTCCGCTTCCCCAACTTCTGCAAGAATTTTCTCTCTGATCTCTGGCTTCCGAAGATTCGCTACGCGTGTTTCGAGAGGGAAGGCCTCGAACGCAACAAGATCGAAAATCGCATCCCGGAAAGTCGGGCAGAAGGTGAAGGGATTGAGCGTCGCCGTGAGGCCTAGCAACACGCCCGTCGCACGGGGCGGAACCTGCCCTCGCATCTCGAGACCATCCGCCTGCGCTTTCGTCACAGCGTCGAGCAGCTGCACCCACCAATCGGGTCGCGCGTCCTGTTGCTCGACCGTGATCGAACAAGGTCGCCCCGAGGCTTCCGCCATACGCCGAAACATTTTGAACTCGTTGTCGAACTCGTAGAAATCCGAGATGCCCTGCAGCACGCCCTTGCCGGCTTCTCCCAAAGCTTCCGCGATCCCAACAAGTTCATCTTCGTGCGCGGTAATCGACGGCGTCGTTTCGCCCCGCACGTCACGATGCTTTTCCGTCCGCGATGTCGTGAAGCCGAGTGCGCCGGCCTCGATGGCCTCACGCACAATCTGCTTCATCTGCGAGATCTCTTCGGCCGTTGCAACTTCGCGCTTCGCTCCGCGGTCGCCCATCACGAAGGCGCGAACCGCGCCGTGGGGCACCTGCGTCCCTACATCAATCGCAAGCGGAGAGTTACCTAACGCGTCGATGTATTCGGGGAAGGTCTCCCAATTCCATTTGATCCCTTCGTGCAGGGCCGTTCCCGGAATATCCTCAACGCCTTCCATGAGACCGATCAGCCAATCGCGCTGTTCCGGCCGGCACGGTGCAAAACCGACGCCGCAATTGCCGGTCACGATCGTCGTCACGCCATGAAACGTGGACGGCGATACATAGGGATCCCAAGTCACCTGGCCGTCGTAGTGCGTATGCGCATCGACGAATCCCGGCGTCACGATCTGGCCGGCCGCATCGATCACTCGGGTCGAAGAACCAATCTGTTCCTCATCGACAGTCCCGACGGCAGCGATCTTGTCAGCCTTAACCGCGAGATCCCCGTCAAAGGGTGCGTCACCGCTTCCATCATAGATGCGGCCATTTCGAATCACGAGATCGTACATACGAGAGTCTCCAGCGAGGCGTGGGGCGATTCCGAACGGACCGAATTCTACCACCGGCAACCCGACCGGACAGGGCTCGATGTAGCCCCGTGGGCGACAGAAACGCCCAGACTCCGCAGGTCAAACCTCTCGCAGGACGACCAAAGGCAACTCTCGAGGGGCGCACATCTGCTGGTACTGCGAGGTCGATCGGCTCATTCCGTCGAGCTTCTCGAAGAGCGCGACACGCTCCTCGCCCGTCGATACGTGTGCATGGACATGCTTCGTTCGACCCTTTACTCGAATCTTTGCCTCGGAATCGCCGCGCACATTATGACACCAATGCGGATCCGTCGGCCCACCACCATTGCTTCCTCGCACGACATAACAACCGTCAACCATGAAGTAGGGAAGCCCGCAGCGTCGCTGCGCCCCAGTCTTCGCGCCCTTGGTGTAGAGCAGAAGCGTCGGCTGGTACCCAGTCCCATTCGCCAAAGCGTATTGCTTCGTCATCAGCGAGTAGCCCGTCAGCCAGAGTACGAACGTATCGATCGCGAGTCCGGTCTTGCCCCGCAATATAATCATGTGACGATTCCCACCCGAGGAGAACTCTTCCTTCTCGGCGGTTGAGGTCGGTCGCTCGTGGTCGGTACTACCGGAACCTGGCAAATTTTTCGATGTCATATCAATCCTCTCCTGGCGACCATTTCGCGGGCTTCGCGGCGTGAGGGATAGCCTCGGCGCTAAGCAGCAGTCGCGCTAGATTTTTTCCTTCACGCGCACACCCTTGATTGCAAGGGTCGCGCTCCAGCCTGATAGCAAAACCAACCCAACTGCTTCTCGGGGCTCCTCATGAGAGGCGGCCTGCATCTTGAACGACGTAAAGGCTTCACTCGGCGCACCCAGCAGACTCGCTGCTATCGACACAAACCACACCCCAAACACGATCGCCGCCACGGCATTAGGCAGGATGACTACGTGGCCAAGCAGCGCCGCTACAGAAAGGCTCGAAGCGACAACATATGCGGCGATCCAAAGATAGGGGTCGGGATCGTTCCACTGGACGATTGCCCCAACTAAAAACAAAAATGCAAAGAGCGACGCGAATATGCGCATCCTGGCCGACAGCTTCTTCTGCATCCTACTCCTCGACTCTCCTGCCTAGCACTAGCTCGTCAGCACGGGTATAACGAACATCCCGGCGCAGAGGACAACGCTACCCAATGCAATCGTCGGCAGGTAGGACCATCGCCCCGTCCCTGAAATCCCTCGGCGCTCAGCACGCATCCCGCGCCAAGCTTCGAGTCCAGCAATTGCTGACCAAAGCCCGGGGACAACCGACCACCAGGGCACGAACGTAAAAAGGTAGGCCGCCAACGCCGCCAGACCGATCGCGGCAGTCGCTGCCTCGATCGACGAGCCTCCAACCGGCAACAGCTGATTCCCCGGACGTCTAAACATCTCGCTGAGCCCTAGTTTCAACACCCAGAAAGCGGGCAATGCGAGGACGCAGGCAAGTGCCGTGGACGCTTCCACGTCGAACAGCCCGAGCCCCTCGGAGCGCAATAGAGCGGCGGCACCAATTGCGGCCGGGCCGAGGCCGATGCCAACGATCCTCGCGTATTCCTGCCCCCGGGCGAGGCCATCGTTTTCGAAGCTGAAATGGCCGGTCACGTCCGCCGCCGGAAAGACGCCGCCGTTCGGAAAGAGGCGCGGTACGAAGCTCACATAACGTTCGAATTCAGCGGGAAAAAGCGCGGCAAGCTTGGCCTCTTCTCCTTCGATCGTATCGCGATAGGCGAGCGCCCAGAGCACGAGATAGATGATGCCGACCCAGAGCTGTCCGATCACGAAACACGTTCCGAGATCGATGAATAGATTTGCGAGGTAGAAGGGATTGCGGGAAAATCGATAAGGCCCCGCGGTGATCAGGCGGCGGTTCTGTTCGAGGCACCCCTTCGACCATAGGTGCAGAATGCAGCCAAGTGTGATGAGGGCGGCCCCTGCGGCGGCGGGAAAGCCCGGCGTGCCAATAAGGCAGCCCACGACGACGAGAATTTTCCGCAGGCTCCGTCGACTAATTCGCAATGGCACTCCCCTTTTTTGGCAACCGAGTCTATCGGCCGCAGTCCCGGATGCCACGTATTGGGGTTGCCGCTCTCACCAACCGCGATCTAGGCTTGGGCTGAGGTCGTTCATCCCCGCGATTGCAGGAGCATTGATGTCAGAGGCCGAAATTAAAATCACCGTACGAGCGCCGCGCTTCGAGCACGCTTCGACGCCGCATAACTGGCTGCCGAATAATCCCGAATTTGGATACCGGCTCAATGGCGGCTCGCTCACCCTCCCCTATCTCGAACCCTACCTGATCCGCGTGATGCGAATGGCTCGGGAACAACTCGCGGATGGGTCAGCGGAAAGCCTCGAGCTTCCCCGGCAAGCGCTCCTGCGAGACATCGACCTCTTTAACGGCCAGGAAGCCAACCACTTCAAAATTCATCGCGCCTACAACGCTTTCCTGCGCGATCGATACGAAGGACTCGAAGCACTCGAAGCCGAACTCGAAGCGGACTTCGCACGGTTCTTGCGCGAAGAATCCCTCGAATGGAATCTCGGCTACTCGGCCGGATTCGAGACAACGGGGATGATGATGGCGGAGCTTTTCTTTGGCGAAGCCGAGCCTGGCATGAAGGATGCGGATCCTTCAGTCCATGGCCTCTGGGCATGGCACCTCGCAGAAGAATATGAACATCGATGCGTTGCCTTCGAGGTCTTCCGTGCGATGGGCGGCGGATATTTCCGTCGCGTTGAACTCTTCTTCTATCAGGCTCGGCACCTTGCCTCATTTGGAGAAAGAGCCGCTGCGCTCATGATGGAGCAGGACCGTGCAGCTGGGCTCTTACCAGAAGCCGCCGAAATCACGCCGGCGCGAAAGCGACTCGCCTCCTCGATGTCCCGAGCCACGCGCTGGCGCGTATTGCGCGGGGTGCTGCCGGGGCACAACCCCCGACGTCACGGGCCGATCGCCGCAGCCGATGCGTTCCTCGACACCCTCGAGTACGCCTAGCCCCTCCTAGCCCCTCCTAGCCCCTCCTAGCCCCCCTAGCCTCGCTCGAGATTCAAGCGCACCGCAGCGATTCTGAGTCACGCACCCAAAAGGAAACGGGGCCGGCGAAATCGCCAACCCCGTATTCGAGATCATCCTACGCACTACATACGCCTAGCCCGTTAGGCCGCGCGTAGCGATGCGCTATTTCGGGGGCATACGGATGCCACCGTCCACGCGAATCGTCTCACCGTTCATGTAGTCGTTCTGGAAAAGCTCAATGACCATCGATGCGAGTTCTTCGCCGCTGCCGAGGCGCTTCGGGAAGAGCACGCTCTGTCCGAGGTGCGCTTTGAACTTCTCGGAGCCTTCGCCCTCGCCGTAGATCGGCGTGTCGATGAGGCCGGGAGCGATCGTGTTCACGCGAACGCCGATCGCCGCGAGATCTCGCGCGACGGGCAGCGTGAGTCCAACGACGCCACCCTTCGACGCCGAGTAAGCCGCCTGGCCGATCTGACCGTCAAAGGCCGCGACCGAGGCAAGATTCACGATCGAACCGCGCTGGCCGTCATCATCGACGGGCTCGGACTGCGACATCGCAGACGCCGCGAGTCGAAGCACGTTGAACGTACCGATCAGGTTCACCTTAATGACGAATGAGAAGGTCTTGAGGTCGAAAGGCGTGCCATCACGACCCACCGTACGGGCAGCGCTGCCGAGACCGGCGGCGTTCAGAACAGTGCGAAGTGGGCCGAGCTCGAGTGCTGCGTCGACGGCCTTCTGAGCCTGATCTTCATCAGAGACGTCTGTCTTCACAAACACGCCACCAAGCTCCTTGGCGGCGGCTTCGCCCTTCTCTTCGTTCAGGTCGGCGATGACTACGCGGGCGCCGAGTGCCGTTACGCGCTGTGCAGTCGCGAGGCCAATCCCCGACGCACCGCCGGTGATGATGGACGACGTTGCATTCAAATCCATGTTCTTGCCTTCTCCTGACCGCAATCGCGCCGTTCTCCGGCGGAAATTTGCGGTGATGCTTTGGCCGTAAGTGGTTTGGCCAGGTTCGCTCCGCTGCGCGGAGCCGCTCGTCGGCGACGTCACATCTGAGCAAGGTGACGCCACAGAGCCGCCTGCAAGCCCCCAATCGGGACCCGGGCGGCGCCGATCATAGGCGTTCGCCGGCGGCTTGTGTAGCGCTCTAATCGTGTACCCGGTCCTCGCGCTGAACGCCGCGTTCAGTTCCCACACAGGAGCTTATGCCTTGGATCCGATCCCCCCGCGCTCCGCGATTCTAATGATCTCAAGGGCGGCGCCTTAGCGCCATACCTCGAAATGATCGAAGAGGGCCTCACGCGATAGGCGTCTCCACTCTCGACCCTCCACCATTTTATCGCGGGCCTATCCCGCCCCTGCCGATCGGCGTGAATAGCTACCTAAGGCCCACTAGCAAGAGGGCTCGCGGTCCGGGATGCCCGGCGCAAGCCCGCGGGGGGATCGCAGCACGGCCTGTGATGACCGTGCCGCGACCCGGGTCGCACACTCGCATCAAGTGCGGTGACCCGTCCTCGCGTTCTACCTGATCGCACCACCGAATGCGTCCCCCAGCCTTGCTGAAGCACACCCCTGTATCCGGCGACGCGAGCAATCCTCCCTCGCGCCTCATGCATAACAACAAGTCGCGAACCAAATAGATACAAAAATCGTAAGCGCGGATAAATTCTACGAATGGTTTACTTTCGGCGATCTGTGCGCGCCTGAGACTCTTCCTGACGGAGACCCGGGTGACGATGCGTCATTTTCGAGTCATAAAACCCACTCCTTATCCCCCACGTTCCCACCTAGACTAACAATTGGATTGGAACCCGGTCGGAAACCGGCCCCAAAACGAAAACGCCCCAGCCGAGAAGGCCGAGGCGTCAATCATTTTTCGTGTGGCCTAAGCCACCCAGTATCTTTGCAGATCGCTTACTGGATCGTAGCGATCAGCGGGGCAATGAGCAGCGAAACAACACTCATCACCTTGATCAGGATGGCCACGCCCGGGCCCGACGTATCCTTGAAGGGATCGCCGACCGTGTCGCCGACAACCGCAGCCTTATGCGCGTCGGAACCCTTCGGATGGCCTTCGAGGTGGCCCGCTTCGATGTACTTCTTGGCGTTGTCCCAGGCACCGCCGGCATTCGCCATGAAGAGCGAAAGCGAGGCACCGACAGCGACAGAGCCCGCGAGCATGCCCGCGAGTGCGGCCGGGCCCATCAAGAAGCCAATACCGACGGGAGCGAGAATCGCTACGCAACCGGGAAGCACCATCTGAGAGAGCGCTGCCTTGGTGGCGATGTCGACGATTGCCGCGCCTTCCGGTTCAGCTTTGCCTTCGCGGAGACCAGGGATCTCGTCGAACTGACGAATGATCTCTGTAATGATGGCCTGTGCAGCCTTGCTGACCGCGATCATCGTCGAGGCGCCAACCGCGTAGGGCAGACATGCGCCTAGCAGAAGGCCGATCAGGATCGGTGCGTCATCAAGCTTGAGTACGAGAGCTTCCATGCCCTCGACTGCTCGTACGTGGTTCACTTCAAGGATGAAGGCGCTGAAGAGCGCGAGGACCGTCAGCGTTGCCGAACCGATGGCGAAGCCCTTACCGATGGCCGCCGTCGTGTTGCCGACAGAGTCGAGCTCGTCCGTGATGTCGCGAACCTCCTTGCCAAGGCCACTCATCTCCGAGATACCACCCGCGTTGTCCGAGATCGGACCATACGCATCGACCGTCATCACGATCGCCGTGCCAGCAAGCATGCCGACCGCGCCCATCGCGATACCGAAGAGACCCATACCTTCCGGCATGACCGCGTTGGCGACGAAGCCGACAACAGCGACGATGAAGAGAGAGACGACCGTCGATTCCATCCCGACCGCGAGGCCCTGGATGATGCCGGTGCCGGCACCCGTCTTAGTCGACTCGGCGATTCTCGTCACCGGAGCCCAAGCCGTGTAGTACTCGGTGACCAAGCCGATAATGGCGCCGCCAATGGCGCCGGCTGCAAGGGCGTAGGTCACTGCCTGGCTAACACCTAGCATCGGCATAATGATGTAAGCCACGATGCAGATGATGATCGAAGGAACGATCAGCGCCGCACGAAGGACCATGGCCGGTGCGTTCTGGCGAAGCGCGCGAGCGATAAAGATGCAGACAATCGAAACGAGGAGACCAACGCCTGCCAAGAAGATCGGGAGCGTCACGGCGAGTGCACGTGCGTCGCCCGCGTTCTGTCCGCCGGTGAAGATGCTCATCACGTGGGCCGAGTCGGCGGTGAGTGCGATCGCCATCGTCGCAACGATTGCGGCCACGAGGGACTCATAGATGTCAGCGCCCATTCCGGCCACGTCGCCGACGTTGTCACCCACGTTGTCGGCAATGCCGCCCGGGTTGCGCGGATCGTCTTCCGGGATCCCTTCGACAACCTTGCCGGCGATGTCCGAGCCGACGTCAGCAGCCTTGGTATAGATGCCGCCGCCGATGCGCGAGAAGAGTGCGATCGAGGAAGCGCCCACCGCGAAGCTGTGAAGCACGGTCGCTAGGTGCGCGTCCGCCGCGTAGACGTAGTAGAGACCGCCGAGGCCGAGAATCGCTGTGGCTGCCACGAAGAGGCCCATCACTGCGCCGCCGTCGAGGGCGGTCAGCAATGCGTTGGGCATGCTGCCTTCGCGCGCTGCCTGACACGTTCGCACGTTGGCGAAGGTCGCAGCCTTCATCCCGACGAAGCCGGAGAAGAGCGAGAGGAAGGCGCCAAAAAGGAAGCAGAGCCCAGCCAAGAGACCGGTTCCCTGCCCCTGGAAGGCGAAGTAGAGGAGCACAAAGACGGCGGCCGAGTAGACCGCGAGCACCTTGTATTCACGAACGAGGAAGGCCATCGAGCCCTCTCGGATATACCGGGCAATCATGTTCATCGTGTCAGTGCCTTCGGGAAGGCTCTTAACACGGAAGTAGAAGAACACGGCCACTATCAGGCCGAGCACGCTGGCTCCAAGGGAGATCTGCGTTAGTTGTGCGATCAAATCACTCATCGTCGATTCCATCCTATTTTGCGTGTGCACAGCGGGCGACGCGTTCGCCTCACCATGTCGTCGCGGCGGGTCGGTGACCCGTCGCGTCGTGTCTTCGCTCAGTCGCCAGCTCGTGCCGGTTCCCTTCGCGGGCTCATTCTGCTCGATTCTTGCTCTGCCCAGCTTGCGCCGAACCCCTAGAAACCGAAGTAGGCCGAGGTTCGGAACCATCCGATTCGGTCACTCGCTCTTGGTGAATCGCAGCGCCAACAGGGTCCGAGGTCGCTCTAGATCGAATACAGGGTCGGCTTCGATCTGCGAGTCCAAACTAGTTGAGGGCAGTTGAGTCGCTCATTCAACTTCGCTGACCCGGAGCCCATGCTTCTCTTCTTCGCCATCCATCCAGCAATTTATGCGGCGAGAAGTCGGTCGAAGCGGGTCAGGTCGGACAGTGATCTCCGAAAAAAACCATCCCAGCGGACAGGGTGGTGCGGTTCCGGCGGGCACAATATGGCGCAGGAGATGAACGATCTCGGGCAGTTGATTAGCGATTCCCGGGGGCGGGGGCAAGAAATTCGCCTTGAAATTTCAAGGTGTTGCGATGCCACCGCGCGAGCGGCGTGCATCCTGGACGGCCGAAGCCGGCCCCATTTGGCGGCTAGGAAAGCCGACGAGTCCCCAAAGGGACGCTGGCCGGATCACCCTGCCCGAGAGCGGAGAAAAGCGCTGCCTCAAACGCGACTGAGGAGCCCTTCGGACGAAATAGTCCGAGGCGGTGCGTAGCCCCCTATCCCGCGGAGGAGCTTGCCCGAGAAACAACTATCCGCGACGACCATTTCATGCTTCGCCCGCAGCCCCGGAATCTCTCGGGCGTTCGGGGACGGGGAGTCTGAAAAAATCGAGCCAAGCGCAGAGCAGTCACCGCGAGCCGCACCCGAGAACCCAACCCAGGCGGTTCGGCTGGACCTTGGAGCGCAGGCAGTGAGAGAGCTAGCCTGGGGCACCTACCAGGAGCCCCGATGACCGCTGCAGCTGCACCCAACGCCCCCGGCGGATCTAAAGGCTCTGGGCCAGACCTTCACCATCGCGTGACCGACGCCCTCCTCGGTTATGGCGCCCTCTACCTCATCTCCATCCCCTTCGTCCTCTGGCTGGCCGCGCGCTATGAGCTATCGAGCTGGCCGATGTGGTTCGCCACGACGGTCGCGCTCCTTATCTCGGTCCCGCACTACGGGGCAACGTACCTGCGCGTCTACGAAAAGCGTCACGACCGAAGACGTTATGCGGTATTCGCCATCTGGATCACCCTCGCCCTGATCGCCTGCTTCGTGGCCAGCCTGTACAGCGTTAGGCTCGGGTCCGCGTTTCTCACGATCTATGTTTATTGGAGCCCCTGGCATTTCGCCGGTCAGAATTTCGGTGTCGCCATGATGTCGCTGCGGCGAAAGGAAGTGCCTATTGACCCGGTCGGAAGGCGGTTGCTCTACGGGGCCTTCCTGCTTGGATATTTCCTCTCCGTGCTGGCACTCAGCCGTCTCGGTTCGAGTTACCAGGCCGTCGTCGGGACGGGAGACGGACGCGTCTACGAGTTCTATCGGCTAGGCATTCCGGAAGGCGTGGCAACGACGCTTCTCTGGATCCTCGCGCCCGCCTATTTCCTCGTGATCGTGGGCGCAATTGGTCGCCTATCAAGAGGCGGCTACCTACGCGCGACGGTTCCCGCGATCACGCTGCTCATCACACATTCATTCTGGTACGCGCTGCCCGCGGTTCTGACGGAACAAATCCCTCTCCTCTACGCCGGCGTCTGGGTCTCGGCGATCCATTCACTGCAATACCTCTGGATCACCAGCTACTACGCGAAACAAACCGACGGCGCGCGCATCCCGGCATTCATCTTGAAGTGCCTACTCGTGGGCTCGGCGATCAACGTGCTGCCTGCACTGTTATTCGCACCGGGGCTGCTGGGACCACTCGCGCCGCTCGCTCTTCAAGCGGGCGTTGTCTCGTTCTCGATCCTAAACATTCACCACTTCATCCTCGATGGCGCTGTCTGGAAACTGCGAGATGGGCGCGTGGCGCGAGCGCTGCTCGGCACGAACGGCGATGAATCCACGACGGACGATGCCCCGCAAGGGCGATCATGGGTCCGCCCCGCGCTCTACGTGATCGGAACCCTTGCACTCCTTATGCCGATCTATGTAACGATCGAGGTCGCTCGGGCCGCCTCTTCGCAATCCCGGGAAATCGTCGAATCCGCCAGCGAACGCCTCGCTTTCTTCGGAAACGATCATGCGGACGTCTACTTCGTCCTCGGCCAACACCGGGCCATCGAGGACGATTATGCCGGCGCTGAAACCGCCTACCGGAAGGCACTCGGTATTGAACCGTCACATTATGGCGTCACCTACCGACTCGCAGGTCTCCTTCTCCGTGATCATGACGGACGAGACGAGGCGCTAGAACTCGCACAGCGCGCCGCCCAACAAAGCAAATATTCGGATCCCGCTTCGATGCTCGTTCTCGGACGCGCGAACCTCGCAACCGGCAATGTGGACTCAGCAAAATCCGCCATTCAGATCGCGGTCAAGCTAGCCGTGCAACAGGGTGACAATGAACTTATGCGAATCGGAAACAACCTACTCAGCGTGTTGAAACGATGAAAGCGCCCGTACATTACGTTCGAAACACGGAGGTCGATGCGGCCTCGGCGCAATTTGCCCGGGCCCTCGATGAGGCGGGCGTGCCGCCTCGCGGTCGGGTCGCCTGCCTTACCGCGAATACCCCCGAAACCCTTGCCGCCTACAGAGGAACGACTTGGTCGGGTAGGCGCTTCACGCCGATGTCGAGCCGATGGACGGCGGACGAGGTCGATTATGTGGTCGGCAATTGTGAAGCGGACGTACTTGTCGCCGATGTGCGATTCAAAGACCGGCTGACCGCCGCGGGTGCGCAGATAGCGAACGACCGGCGTTTCTCGGTCGGTGGTCACATGGAAGGCTTCCGGCCCTGGGCTGATATCGAAGCTCAGCCAGGTGAGCCTTATGATCGTCCGCTATGCGGCGACACTATGCTCTACACCTCCGGAACCACCGGACGACCCAAGGGCGTCATAAGAGCTCAGCCCTGCGAGGGTCCCCCGCCGACGCTCGTCGCGAACGCCGGCGCGGCCATGCTGTCGGCCTTCATGCCGGAAGGCGCTAAGGACGGCGTGCACCTCGTCTCCGCACCGCTTTACCACGCTGGCCCTAATACGTATTGCGACGGGGCTATTCTGTTAGGCGCCGATGTCGTCTTGATGGAAAAATTTGATCCCGAAGAACTCCTCGCCACAATCGAGCGCTATCAAGCTACGTCGACCTTTCTCGTGCCGACGCATTTCGTCCGTCTATTGCGACTGCCTAAAGCGGTCCGTGAGCGATACGACCTGTCCTCTCTCTCCCTCGTCTGCCACGGCTCGGCTCCAATTTCCGTTCCGGTCAAGCGCGCGATGATCGAGTGGTGGGGCCCGATTCTCTATGAATTCTACGGCGGCACCGAAGGCGGCGGCGCCATGATTAGTTCCCAGGAGTGGCTCACTAAACCGGGCTCGGTGGGGAAACCACGACCGGATGTCGAGCTCGAAATTCTCGATGATGCGGGGCAACCCGTCGCCCACGATGTCGAAGGGACCGTCGCATTCGCGCTTGGCGAATCGCCTTTCGAGTACAAAGACGACCCCGACAAGACGGCCGAAAGCAGAATTGGCTCGGGCTACTTCACTATGGGTGATATTGGGTACGTCGACGAGGATGGCTACCTCTTTCTCTGTGATCGACGCGCCGACGTGATCATCTCCGGCGGCGTCAACATCTATCCGGCGCAGATTGAAAGCGCTCTGCTCGAAGTCGCTTCCGTCGCCGATTGCTGCGTCGTCGGCATTCCCAATGAAGAATGGGGCGAGGAAGTCCGCGCCGTCATCCAGCTCGAAGACGGATTCGCGGCGAACGACGCGACCACCGAAGCCCTGCTCGCTCATTGCCGAGCAAGCCTCTCGGGATATCAGGTCCCGCGCGCCGTCGACTATAACGACGCACTCCCCCGTACAGAGACGGGCAAGCTCGCGCGACGTTCGGTTCGCGAGCGGTACTGGGTCGGCCGGGATCGACGACTCTAAGGCCTCGGGCCTCACGAACTTGTCTTCTCAGCCGGGCTTTCACGAAGCACGCGCCGCATCTCTGCAACCCGACGCGAACTAGCGCAGCATCAGAGTCGTTGAGGCCTGCGTTCGTTCAACGACCGACGGGTCTACGGGAGCGCGTGTCCCATGCCGCCCCGCCCCACGAGCATGGGGAGATCGCGGGTCGAGAGAATTCCCGGCGCGGCCGCGCAGAGGGCCGGAATCGCGTTCACGGCGCGCATCCCCGTCGCGAGACAGCCTCCGGCATTCCCGTCTCCAGTGAATTCGTCAGCGAACACAGTCTCCTGCACGAGGTTTGGGCTCCCCTGAATTTCGATGCGATTCGCGTGCGCGGGGTCCGATGCAGGACGTGGCCAGTCGGGAGCGACATCGGGAACAACGCGATGGATATGATCGATCGCGATTCGCTCTACGCCATCAACCAATCCGACTAACTCGATTCGATGCGCGGCGGCGTGACCCGCCTCAACGCGCCCCATTTCGAAGTCGATCGGCTCAGTCGTTTCCCATCGCGCATAACGTTCTACGGTCCCGCTGATTTCGACGCCGAGGGCCTCCGCGATCATATAGAGCGGCCCACCCCAGACCGAAGTCATGAGGCCCTTCGAATCGAGCAACGCCGGGTCCGCCATCGATGAACATAACCCCATCATGGCCAAGCTCGCCTGATCCGGGTAACTCCCCGCATCCAGGAATTCCGTCGTGCGAATATGATCGACTCGACCACAGAGGCCTAATAGCGTGAGCGGCAGAAGATCATTACCGAACCCCG
>Ga0115003_10002570_pt1 | contig 14931 bp, 9 predicted proteins | sample ArcticOcean_MG_C_7_FD_88736 | JGI IMG/M metagenome (GOLD analysis project Ga0115003, IMG submission 88736) | Marine microbial communities from western Arctic Ocean - ArcticOcean_MG_CB11_88 | ecosystem: Environmental > Aquatic > Marine > Oceanic | place: Arctic Ocean: Canada Basin | collected... | reverse complement strand
TCCGTGTCGTGGGCATCAGGAGAACCGAGCAGTTCTCCCAAAACCTCCTCGACGAACTCGTCCCACCGATCGGCGAAGTCGTACGCACGGAATTCAACGAGCAGCCTTGTGATCATGTACGTCGACTTCACGAGCGCGACGCTCGAGCCGCCCCGCAAATTCGAAATCAAGCTATCACTCGAATCATCTTGCGAAGAGTGTGATGAGGCTGACTGCACGATCGAAACATATCACGGTGGCGACGGCGCGTGGCACTCGATCTTGAATTCACAGATTCCAACTCGGCGAAGGGCTTCGACGCCATAATGATCAAATCCGCGTGAGAACGTACGTTTGGATACACAGTTGCGCCCCGCTCACCTAATGCAGGCAGAACAATATCTCGCACTTCAAAAGTCGGTTGGCTTCCCAACGACACAAAATCAGCGTCGATGCATCCTTAGGGGATGAGGGACGCCCATGCGCATTGGGCATTCCACACACCGGCAGCGCCAAACTGGTAACTTTCCCATCACACCCGCTACTCTTTATACACCGCACTTTCCTTTCTCAAACTTGCACCGGAGAGGATCAGCCTTTGAAGCGCTGGCTCAGATCGCGGATCAAGAAGACTGCGGAGTCTGTAGATCGACGCGGCATCGAGTTACTTGCGCTCACAGGCGTCGATACGGGACAAAAGTTTACGATCGACGCCGACGAAGTCACAATCGGTCGGCTGCTCGACGACAGCGAACTCACCGGCGGAGTCCTTTTGCGCGACTCAACGGTGTCGGCACGTCAGGCGCTCATCCGATACGAACGCGGGAACTATACCGTCGTCCATCTGCAAGACGCCACGAACCCAACGATGGTGAATGACGTTGCGGTGGACTCCGCAATTCTGATTCCGGGGACGCGGATTCAAATCGGTCGAGTCTTGTTGGACGTGCGCGCAAACGACGGAACCGGCTTGACCGACTTCACGCAACTTTACGCCCCGGCCGTCCCTTTGGAACAGCCCGGAAAAACAGACACCCTGTCTGTGCGCGAGGTTTTCGAACTCCCAACCGCCGAACTCAAACTTGACGACATATTAGAGGGCCCACACCCGGACAGAAAACTCGGCTGGGTTGAAGTTCGCGAAGATCCGGAATCCAACGACACCGTCCGTCACTCATTGCGAACCGGTCGCACCGTCATTGACCGCAGCGCTGAATGCGACCTGCGCGTTGCTGAACTCAGCGTGTCGCGTCATCACGCTGAGATCACGTGGGAAGGCCAAAACCTCGTGCTCGTCCACAAGAGCGACACAAACATCACGATGGTGAATAGAGAGGCCGTGACCGGCCGCATGGTGTTGCACCACGGCGACGAGATCGTACTGGCCGGGCGGGTCACTCTGACAGTTCACCTCGAAGCGAGTCATCGCAAAGCGGCTGCAAAGAAGACGACGAATGTTACTTCGGTCGCCCGGGGCTCATCCCTCGAACCGTCCGGTTTGAGAAGTGCGATCGAGCAGAAGGCGGCACTCGAACAACGAATCGCCGATGATTTTTCCGTGTTCGGAAGTTTCGTCGACATTGACGTTGTCAATTCTATGGGCATGAAGACGAACATCAAAGAGCCCGAACGCATCATCTTGAGTTTCGAACGCTTCAGGTCATTCGTTGCGGAGATCGTGAGCGAGTTCGAAGGCCATGTACTGAACAGCAATGGCGACGAACTGATGTGCTTCTTCGAGTCGAGTCACAATGCGGTGCGCGCGGGAAGCACGGTCTTCGCCCGGCTCGCAGGCTTCAATAAAACCGAAAACATCCTCGAGTCACCCTTTTGCTTTCGCATCGGTGTTCACACAGGGCAGTCCCTCGTCGATCTAAAAAAGGGCATTGCTTATAGCGCGACTCTCGACTTGGCGGGGCACTTGCAAAAGGTGGCACCGACCAACCGCATGGCGATTTCCGAACCGACGATGGCCTCGCTCCCGGCGGGCCTGCCCTTCAAGCGCGCAGGCACCCTAGACCGCGAAGCCCTTACTTACTATTTGCTCGAAGGCATCCTCGACTAAACGGGGTCCAAAGCGCTGCACCAAACGCGACCGACTAGTCCTCCTCGCGTTCGATCTCCGCACCCAGCGCCTGTAGTTTCCCGACGATGTCCTCGTACCCACGATCCACGATCTCGGCGTTCTGCACCACGCTCGGCCGATTGCTTGCGCACAAGGCTGCGATGATCATGGCCATGCCTGCACGGATATCGGGACTGCGTACCGTCTGACCGACAAGCGGCGTCTTGCCCGAGACGATCACGCGATGTGGATCGCACACAATGATGTTCGCGCCCATTTGAATCAGAGGATCGACGAAGTACATCCGGCTTTCGAAGAGCTTCTCAAAGAAAAGCACTGAGCCCTGTGCTTGGGTCGCGAGCACGAGCATGCTGCTCATGAGGTCCGACGGAAACTGCGGCCACGGGCCGTCATCGACTTGAGGCGTCTTGCCACCGACGTCCTGACGAATGCGCGGGACCTGCCCCCCTGCGAGATAGATCGAGTCGGGGCCGACTTCGAGAACGAGGCCGAAGCGTTCGAAAACCCGATTGATCATCCAGAAGTGCCCTCCGCGGATGCCTTCAACCACCATCTCACCGCCGAGCGCAGCACCTAAGGCGAGATAACTCCCAGCCTCGATGTGATCGCCTTCGATGCGATGTTGGGTGCCATTCAATCGATCGACGCCGGTCACGACCAGGGTATTGGTCCCCACCCCAGAAATGTCGGCACCCATCTTCGTCAGCAGTGCGGCGAGGTCCTGCACGTGAGGTTCGCTCGCAGCGTTCCGAATTTCGGTAACCCCCTCAGCGAGGACTGCGGCCATCATGATGTGTTCGGTGGCAGTGACACTCGCCTCGTCAAAGAAGAGGATGCTACCTCGCATTCCTTCTTCTGCAGAAAGCTTGAAGGTCTCGGGGTCGACCTGGCACCCCAGCTTTTCGAAACCGTAAAAATGGGCGTCGAGCCTGCGGCGCCCGATCATGTCGCCGCCGGGTTGATGTACGTGCGCCACCGCAACGCGATGAAGCAGTGGCGCGACAAACAAAAAGCTCGTGCGGTTTTTCTCGCACAGCGCCCAGGGGATCTCGTGGGTCGCGATTTCGCGGGCTCGAATCCGAACCGTCGAGCCTTCGCGGTCGACTTCAGCCCCCAGATAACGCGCAATTTCGAGCATCGACGCGACGTCCCGAATGCCCGGTACGTTTTCGAGCACGACTTCTTCGTCGGTCAACATCGCAGCAGCGATCATTGGCAGCGACGCATTCTTATTCCCACTGACGCGGACATGCCCCTTAATGGGCCGCCCGCCGTGGATCACGAATTTACTCATGTCCCCCCCTCTCTCGCGGCGCACCGCGCGTTCGGATAATGCGCGCCCGATGACGACCCAGCAACCTTTATCCCCGCATTTCCCCGCACCGCGCTACCCTCGAAGCGCGCTCCCCCCGCGCAGTCCCCATTTTGAGCGATCCATGACCGATCGTTACGGCGGAGCATAAAGAACACGTGATCCAGGCCAGCATCACGGACTTGGGTGGGACGCGATGACGGTCGCAGTCATCGCCGAAAAACCGTCCGTCGCACGCGACATCGCCGAGGTACTCGGTGCCCGATCCCGAGGCCAGGGGTCCCTCTCCGGCAATGGCTATGTCGTCACGTGGGCAGTTGGACACCTCGCGTCCCTCGCGCAACCCCACGAGATCCAGCCGCGTTGGAAGCGCTGGAACTTGAACGAACTGCCGATGATCCCCCACGCGTGGCCGGTCCGCGTCTACGACAAAACCCGCGATCAATTCGACGTCGTACAACAAATTCTCTGCGCGCCAGACACCGAGCGGATCGTTTGCGCAACGGACGCCGGACGCGAAGGAGAGCTGATCTTTCGTTTCATTTACGAAGCGGCCGGGGCCGACAAGCCGGTTCAACGCCTGTGGATTTCCTCGCTCACCAACCAAGCAATCGAGCAAGGCTTTGCCAACTTGCGGCCCGGGAGTGATTTCGATGGTCTAGCCGATGCGGCTCGCGGACGAAGCCAAGCCGACTGGTTGGTCGGCATGAACCTCTCGCGCTTTTACACATTGCACCAATCGAACTCGCGCGAGGTGTTGTCCGTTGGGCGAGTGCAGACGCCGACGCTTGCAATGGTGGTCGAACGCGAACTCGCGATTCGCAACTTCGTGTCGGAAGACTACAAAGAAGTCCGCGCCATCTTTCGTCCACAGCTCGACTCCGGGACGTCCAACCCCGAAGCTCCAACTTATCAGGGGCTGTATTGGGGGGGTGCGGACGAACCTGCGGTGCCGAAGCCTAAGTCGCCTAAGAAAGAGAGCGAAAGCGATAACGCGTCACGGGCAACGCGCTTACCCGCCGACGGAGAGAAGGCCGCGACGATCGCTGCGCGCGCGCTAGCGGGGAACGCCAAGGTGACGTCCATCGAGGGCCGCCAACGCAAAATCCCGCCGCCGCTTCTTTACGATCTCACCGAACTGCAACGTCACGCAAACCGGCTCTACGGCAACTCGGCCAAGAAGACCCTCGATGTTGCCCAGACGCTCTACGAGAAGAAGTTCTTAAGCTACCCGCGAACCGACAGTCGAGCGTTGACCCAAGACATGGCGCAGACCCTGCCCGAGATCGTCGATACCATTCGCGAACCGTTCAACGACTTGCTTGCCGCGGGAACGGGATCGCACCCGCTAGGCCGACGCTTCATCGACGATTCAAAAGTCGGGGATCATCACGCATTGATCCCAACGTCGAACCGGGTTGGTCCCACTTCGCTCACTCGCGACGAAGTGCGCATCTACGATCTTGTTTGCCGACGCTTGCTCGCCGCATGGCATCAAGATCATCTCTACTCGACCACTACGGTGACCACCGAAATCACACAACCCGAGAACGCCGCAGCCGATTCAGGCGTCGTCGACCGCTACCGCAGTACGGGCACCAAGGTCGACCAGCAAGGTTGGCGGATGCTCGAGGCGCCCCACCCTTCGACTGAAGCGCGCGGCGGCACGCCAGCGCGGAGTGCTCCGGCGCATGCTGACCAGGAACTTCCCACAGCGCTGCGCAAGAACCAGCCGCAGGACGTACTTGAGAGTCACGTTGACGACAAAGCGACCCGACCGCCCCGACGCTTTACCGAGGCCACGCTCCTGACCGCGATGGAAACCGCGGGTAAGACCGTCGACGACAAAGAGCTTTCGCAAGCGATGCGCGAGTGTGGGCTCGGAACGCCTGCGACCCGAGCGGGCACCATCGAAACGCTTCTCGCGCGCGAGTACATCAAACGCGACAAGAAAGCCCTTCTCGCAACGGACAAAGGCATCAGGTTAATTGAACTGGTGCACCCTCACGCCAAGAGTCCGGCCATGACGGGGCAGTGGGAAGCCGAGCTTCAACGGATTCAAGATGGCAAGGGGACCCTCAACAAGTTCACCGCTGAGATCGAGGCGTTCGTACGCGATGTTGTGGCGAGTGACCAGCAACCGCCACCGCGCCCCTCACCGAAACGCCCCACCGGACAACAAAGTGTCGACACAAGAACCGGCGCTGGACATGGACAGGCGCCCGCAGTTCCCCGTCCGCCGAGCCACAGTGCAATTCCAAGCCGCGCCATTCGGCCAGAGCCGCCGAAGCTGGCCCGCATGGCGCAAAAGCCAACGTCGCCCGACAACCTCGGAAAACTCCTGAGCACGCGATTTGGCTTCGACGCATTTCGACCGCATCAAGAGCAAGCCTGCCGGACGATCTGTTCTGGCGAAGATGTCTTGCTCGTCATGCCCACCGGTGCGGGCAAGTCTCTTTGCTACCAGCTCCCAGGCATCGCGCGCGCGGGAACCACCTTGGTTGTCAGCCCGCTGATCGCACTCATGGAAGACCAGGTCATCAAGCTGCAGCAGCAAGGTTTCGCGGCCGAACGCATTCATTCGGGCCGCAGTCGAGAGCAATCGCGTGAAGTCTGCCGGGACTATCTTTCGGGAAACCTCGATTTTCTATTCATCGCCCCTGAACGCTTGAGCGTGCCGGGCTTCCCCGAGATGCTTGGCAAGCGAAAGCCCACCCTTATTGCGATCGACGAAGCCCATTGCATTTCGCAATGGGGGCACGACTTCAGGCCCGACTATCGGATGTTGAACGAACGACTCCCTCTTTTTCGCCCGGCACCCATTGTCGCGCTCACCGCGACCGCGACGCCCCGGGTCCAGAACGACATCATCGAACAACTCGCGGTCCCGAAGGCTCACCGGTTCATTCACGGCTTTCGCCGGGACAACATCGCGATTGAAGTCGTCGAGATGAAGCCGTCTCTTCGAAACGACAACACCCAGCGGTTGCTCTCCTTAAAAGAGCGAACACCGGCCATCGTCTACGCACCCACACGCAAGAAAGCCGAGCAGCTCGCCGACGAACTCGGGGAAGCATTCCCGACCGCTGCCTATCACGCTGGGATGACACCCGATCGACGCGACAAAGTTCAGAGTGCTTTTTTATCGGGCGCACTCGACGTCATTGTCGCCACGGTGGCATTCGGCATGGGGATCGACAAAGCCAACGTTCGAACGGTCGTACATCTCGCCCTGCCCGCGAGTGTCGAAAATTACTACCAAGAGATCGGGAGATCGGGACGGGACGGAAAACCCGCGCGTGCGTTCCTGCTGCACGGTTTCATAGATCGCCGCACCCATGAATGGTTCTTCGAACGCGACTATCCCGACATCAAATTACTTACAAAGCTATTTTCCCTACTGAGTGACAAACCGATCTCGCGAGATCAACTCCAGAAAAAGGCCAAAATGGACGGGGACACCTTCGAGAAGGCCCTCGAAAAACTCTGGATCCACGGCGGTGCCATCGTAACGCCAAATGAGTTCACGACCCGCGGCCCCGACGTCTGGCGAGAGCCGTACTGCGCACAAATTGAACATCGCCGCGGGCAACTCGAAGAAATGGCGCGCTTTGCTGACAGCCACAGCTGCCGCATGCAGCGGCTCGTGCGGCACTTCGGCGATCAGGCAGATTCCGGCGAACCGTGCGGCCAGTGCGACATATGCGCGCCAAACGAGACTCTTGCGCAAGAGAGCATTGAAGCGACGTCCAGACAAATCGAGGCCATGGAGCGCATCTTGAAAACCCTCGCGGCCGATCGCGCTCCGAGCAGCGGACGCCTCCATTCCGAACTGTTTGGCACAAAACTCGATCGCGACGAATTCGAGATTCTCTTGGCGGCCCTTCACCGCGCAGGTTTCGTTGACATCGAGGAAGACCAGTTTGAAAGCGACGGCCGAAAGATCGAGTTTCAGCGGCCCGTGATCACGACGTCCGGGCGGCGCGCCAAGGCGGGCGACGTTGCAAACGTGCGCATTCCATCGTCGGGCAAGTCGGGACAGAGCAAGAAGCGCCGTTCGTCACGAAAGAAGTCAGGGGCCCGCTCGAAGGCAAGCCCGAAAGCAAGGACCCGAAAATCGGCTTCGCCGACCCGCGCCGCCGGAGATTCACCCTCAGTGCTCGCCCAAGAGCTTCGCGCCCTGCGCCTCAGCGAAGCCGAACGTCGGGGGATTCCAGCCTTTCGCATCTTCAACGACAAAGTCCTCCAAGCCCTTGCCGACGCCAAGCCGGCCACATCGGACGAACTGATGGAAGTCAAAGGTGTTGGCCCTGCACTCACGAAAAAGTACGGAAGCAGGATCTTGCGCGTCGTCGCGGGCGCGTCAAAAAAGTGAAAACACCTCCCGACATTCCTGTGGAGATCGAACGAAAGTTCCTTGTGCACAACGACGGCTGGCGCGTTGGCGCACGGCCGCTTTCGATTCGGCAGGGTTATCTCGCCCGATCGGCAGCCACGAACGATCGAGCATCCAATGCAAAATTCAACGCAAAATTCAACGCAACACTCAACGCAACACTCAACGCAACAACAGTTCGGGTCCGCATCACCGACGGGGTCGCGACCCTTACGATCAAGACACGATCAAAGGGCATCACATCCCCCGAGTTCGAATATGAGATCCCAACCGACCACGCCGAGTTTCTCTTGGAACACTGTGAAGGCGGATTGATCGAGAAGACTCGCCACTGCGTAGAGCACGAAGACCACGCCTGGGAAGTCGATGAGTTCCTTGGCGACAATGCGGGCCTCGTTGTCGCGGAGATCGAACTCGGGAGCGAAGACGAAAACTTCGCCAAGCCCAGCTGGCTTGGCAAAGAAGTCACCCACGACAAACGCTTCAAGAACTCGCGGCTATCGCTGCTCCCGTACCGCGATTGGTCCTAGCGGGCACGTGCCATCAATTATGGGATAAGTGAAGCAAGCCTCAAAGCCGACTCAAAGTCATCGCTGAGACGGGTCAAGTTGTCGCTTGAGCGACGTGCGACTGTCGTTCACCAACTGGGTTGGCGCCCCCGACGCGGAATTCCCACAACTTCGGGGCTGGGAATACCGATAAATGGGATGCTCCACAACGCTACGAGCCCTACAGCGCGATACGCCCCACACTTCCTTTCTTGATTCGGGCACCAAGCAAGCATCGCTCGACCACGATTGTTTCACCCCGCAATCCCATGACAACCGGAGTCCACCATGTCTTCCTACCTACACGACGGTATCCTTCTTTATCTCGAGCGCATCGCAGACTGGGAGTCGTACTTCAACTTCACCAAAGGCGAAGACAGCGACATTGAGGGCGAACGCGATGCCCTGCGCGGCGTCCTCGAAACCGCAGCATCGATTTGCGAGAAGATCGAAGGACCTTGCCGCGAGACCTGGGACCAGGCGGCAGAACTCGTCGATGGCGAAGTCATTCTTCCCGAGTCGTCTCAAAAGGCTTACGAGATGCTCAAAGAAGCGGGACTCGTCAGTCTTTCAGTCCGCGAAGAATACGGCGGCTTCGAATTGCCGGGCTTCGCGAGCAACGTTGTCATTCAAATGATTTCCCGAGCGAACGCAGGGCTCATGACGATTGTCGGCCTACAGTCCGGAACCGCCGAAGACATTCAACGCTACGCGTCCGAAGAACTGCGCAACGAGTTTCTCCCGCGCTTCGCAAGCGGCGAAGTCCTGGGCTCAATGGACCTCACTGAACCTCAGGCCGGCTCCGACCTGGGCGCCATCCAAACTCGTGCACGAGACGAAGGGGAGCTCTCGAAGATCACGGGTGACAAGATCTTCATTACCAACGGCGGAGCCGAAGTTCATCTCGTGCTCGCCCGCGACGACGACAACTACGAAGCGTCCAAGGGTTCGACCAAAGGACTCTCGCTGTTCATCTGCCCGCGCACCCGACGGGACGGAAGCAAAAATGGCGTCACCGTTGAGCGACTCGAACACAAAATGGGCATTCACTGTTCGCCTACCGCGGCTGTTCACTTCGAAGACGCCGAGGCGTACCGCATCGGTGACAAGGGGGAAGGCTTCAAGGCCATGCTCGACTTGATGAACAACGCTCGGGTGGGCGTCGCCGCGCAGGGAATCGGCATTGCCGAAGCCGCGGTCGGAGAAGCCATCCAATACGCCAAACAGCGCAAGCAGTTTGGCGTGGCGATCGGCGACCAGCCACTCATGAAAAACCTGCTATCGCGCATGGTACGTGACCTCGAAGGCAGCCGGGCCCTGCTCTATCGCTGCCTACTCCTCCTTGACCGCAATCACTCGATCGAACAACACCTCAAGAACAACCCGGGGCTTTCGGAAACCGAGGTCGCGGAATTGAAACACATCGTGGAGCGCAACAGCGTGCGCACCCGTCTGCTCACACCGCTTTCCAAGTACCTCGCAACCGAATCCGCCGACTGGATCACCCGGGCGGCCATTCAGGTCCATGGCGGCATCGGCTTCATGGCCGAGTCTACCGTTGGCAAGCTGCACAACGACGCCATCATCACGACGATCTACGAAGGGACATCGGAGATCCAAGTGAGCTTTGCGCTCAAGGAGATCGGCAAAGGAGCCCTCGCAATCGTCTTCGACGAACTGCGGCGTGAGCTAGACGGCTTGAAACGGCCCGAACTAGCGGAGTACGCCAACAAAGTGCGTGAAGGCATCAAAAGGATCGAAGGGGCATCGAGCGCGCTGCTCAACGACTTCTCTTACGCCCTGCTTTGTTCAAGGCCACTCGCCGACATGGTGATCGGTGTCATCGTCGGGAGCGAGCTGCTGCTCCAGGCCGACGTTGCACCGGAACGCGAAGACCTTGCTGCGAGTTGGGTCAACCGAAAAATGCTCGACCTCGAAACCGAGGCGAAGCGCATCGAAGCAGGCAACGTCGAGCGACTCGAGCGTTGCGAACGAATCGTTTCGATCTTCGAATAGAGCGCGCCGAGGCGCGCTCTATTCGAGTGATCAGTGCGCCATCGCGGGCGGAAAGCTAGTTCCCGACCCAAGCGCTTTACCGGCCGCAGGCGCTATTCGAGTTCGCGGCACTCACGGTAGAAGTCGTAGCAGTTGTCACGATTGCTCTTGTTACCGCGCTGCTTCATCGCGAGGCGCGGGTGCTGATTCAAGCTCCCGCTGATGCCGTAGATGTCATTGAAGCCCCACTCGATTTCCTCGCGGAGCGGTACGAAGAATTCTTGAATCACTTCGTAAATCGGCTTTACGTCGAACTTCGGGTTCTTCAGGAAATTCAACAACAACTCAATATTGCAATTCCCGGCACCTCGACCGATGCCGTTCACTGTGGCGTCGAGCAAGTTCACACCACGAATAATCGCTTCCTGGGTGTTCGAGAACGCGAGCTGTTGGTTGTTGTGCGCGTGGAAGCCAAGCTCCTTCGAAGGGGCGTGCTTGCGGTAGAGGTCGATGTAGTGAGCGACCTGCTCCGAGTAAAACGCGCCGAAGCTGTCGACGAGGTAGAGGTAGTCGGTCTCATCCGACTCTTCGACAGCCTGAAGGCCTTCGACGAGTTCGGTTTCGATTGCCACCGAAGGTGCCATGATGTTGAGGCACGTGATGTAACCGAGATCCTTGGTGCGCTTTACGAGTTCGAGTCCCTTGTCGACGTCGGCGACATAACAAGCGGTGCGAATCATGTCGAGATCGGTTTGGTCACGAGGCTGCAACGTCGACACGTCGACACGCCCCACGTCGAACATCACGGCGAGCTTGGGTCGCGTGTCCGACTCATAAGAATTGACGACGCGCTTGATGTCGTCGTCGTCGCAGAAGTTCCACGCGCCGAACTTGTCGCGCGGGTAATCTTCGCTCTCGCACAGGCGCTTCCCGATTTCAAAGAAGTCGACCGCGGCGTCACAAGCTGCGCGATACGTCGCTTTTACCAAGTCGTCTTTGAACTGATAGTCGTTGATCAGGCCTCCGTCTCGGATCGTGCAATCCAGTACCTTGATCTCTTCTCGAAACATCATGGGTCTCCTGCAGCTACGCATAGGCCGCTGTTTAGGCCTTGTTACGGCGATCTATTATCTGGGCTTGGTTAGAGGTGTTGAAAACGGCTCGCGGGTCTTACTCGAACAGTGGTTGAACACGGGCCCAGAGTCAAAAATTCCTCGATTCGTCGGCATGTTAGCGAAGAATTCCTGTGCCGCGACCGGACACGGAAAGACGGCGTCCAAACGTGCGACTACCCCGGGGGGGTCGTGTGCTAGGGTGCGCGATAATCGTAGGGCTGCCTGTATCGAGGCCGTGAGCTCCAGCCAGATCGCAGGGTTTCGCGAGTCGTGAAACAGGCGCCTGAAGTGAAAGCCGTAACGTCTCATACGAGGAGAGCCGCCGTGAAGATCGTCATCGAATACTGTTCGCGTTGAAACTATCTGCCTCGGGCCACCAGTTTGGCGGCCATCATTCGAAGTGCGTTCGGCCACGACGCGGAAGTTGTTGCGGGGGGCAATGGCGTTTTCAATGTCACGGCAGCAAATGAGCTGGTCTATTCGAAACACACCGAAGGCCGATTTCCCACCGAGGCCGAAATCGTCCAGAAACTGAGAGTCATTTCCAAGCAAGCCTCGGAATCAACTCCTTCGGGCTGACAAAAGCTGAACACAATGCACTGATCTGCCGATACAGAAGCTCAGTCATGCGCAACTCGAAGCCAGAGCCATCGGTACGACTGTCACTCTTCGGGGCACCACATCGAACCATCAAGTACACCAACGACACCCAGATGAATTATGATCCGAGTGACTTTTGGAGTGCAACTGTTGAAGCCCGAAACTAATATATCTGTCGCCACGAAGTTCGCTGCCGGATCGCTCGCGAGTTTAATTTTCGTCGGCTCGGGCTGTGCCGCGGTAGGCACATACGACGGTTCGCAACCAGCAGCACCGGTACCCACTCCGGCCGAAGCCACAGCGATACAAGATTCGCGTGATGGTCGCGTTGAGCTTCGCAACTGGAGTCAACTCACCAAGAGTGGACGAGAACATCAACTCTATGACGACTTGGGCGCCGCCGAGCAAGACCTACTTGCAGCGTTCGATATCGCGAAGAGTTTTCGAAACAGCGATGCCCGACGACGTGCAAGCATCGGCAACCTCCGAAAACTTGCCACGGACTACCGCGTCACAGGCAACCAGACTGCGGCCGCCAGAATTTTGCAAGCCGTTGCGGATGCCACGATTGGCTCAAACGAGTTCGACGTCCCGGGGTTGAGCGCCTTGATGCTCGACCTTGGCGACTTGCAACAAATGGACGGCAAGGTTGATCATGCCGCCAACGCCTACGAACGCGCCCTCGAACTCCAAACGGGGAAGAGCGGCCAGGACTCAGCCACGCTGATTCCGATCTACCACAAGCTTTCCGCCATTGAGATCAAGCGCGAACGCTTTGACCGCGCCCTGGCCTACGCAACACGGGCCCTCGCCATCTCCGAAAATCACAGCAGCGCCGATTCCGCAAAAATGATTACCTCGGAACTACAGGTCGCCTCCGCCAATCGCTACGCCGGTAACCTGGGAGAGGCCGAAGCCCAATTCAAACACGCGATCGAGGCGCAGCGCGAAATTGAAGCCTCGACACTGACCGAAGCGGTGGCGCTAAACGGCCTCGCCTATTTGCACCTGGAAGCGGGGCGACTCCAGGAAGCCCTGCTCAACGTCGAACTGTCACTCGCGATCTTCGACGAGAAGGAACACCGCGCAATCGATCGAGCCATGATCCTCGACACCAAGGCGCAAATTCTGGCCGCCGAAGGCCGAACAGATTCAGCCGAAAAACTCTTCGACAAGGTCATGCTGTCCGCAAAGTCAGCAAGCCCTGAAGAACAACGCATCTTGTATGAATCCTACGAGAGATTTTTACGCGATCAGAATCGATCCGGTGAAGCCCTCGAGATTCGACGCAAAATCGAGCAGATCGATGCCGATTCGATTTCCGAAGCTTCCTCTGCGGTGGAAGCGGAATCCGCCGAATCACAGTCGACGATGCACGAAGCCCAGCACGAGCTACCCGATGTTTCGAGCGCTCCCCGCGACATATTCTGGGACGCGCAGTAGTTCTACTGGCGCCAATCGCATAACGGTTTCGCCACGATGCATTCGTAGAAACGGGACGAATGCACGTGCGTCCGTGCATGGCGTTGCGACGATTGTGATGACCGCGTCACCAGTTCCAGCCCGGCATCAGGGAATACTCGCGCGTAATCATAGATCGGATGAAGAGCGCACAGCCGCAGCAACCACGCGGCGATGTTGATCGGCCTGTAGTACGCCGGAAAGATTGCGCGCTCGAATAGTCCCTGCCCTGGTGGCGTGAAGTCTGCGATCAATAAGACCCCTTCGGGCGACAGCAACGACTCGATATGCCGAAGCACTTCGCGCATCGCCGCCTCGGGAAACACGTTCAGAACGAAGTTGGCGACGACAACGTCGAACGGACGACCGGAGTCGTAGTCGACAATGTCGGCTTCAACGATCTCAGCCCGCATCCCCTCTTCTGCAAAGCGCCGCCGCAACCGGCGCAGCATCGCCCCGGAAAGGTCAAGGCAAGTCACATGGACTCCCGCGCGGGCCGCGAGTAACGCGTCTTCGCCGGTGCCAACGCCTACGTAAAGCACGCGCTGGCCAGCCTTCATCATCGAGGTTTGCGATGCTTTGACACGCGGAATCGCTCCGAATGAAAACACCCGAGCGACCCATTCGTAACACCACGCCACGTGGTCGTAGTGGTAGCGGCCGTGCGTGCGGCTCATGTGAGCGTCACTTCGAAACCCAATCCACTCGGAAGAACCGAATCACGGCCCCGGAGGAGGACCCGGAGGCCCCGGAGGAGCCAGAGGGGGACCCGGCGGAGCTGGAGGACCGTTCGGCGGACCAGAGACCCGAAACGTCGCTACCGTAGAGGTCCCGGAGCAGAAGCCGCCAACGGTGCAGCCCGGCAAGACGGCCGTCATGGCTGCCACAGCAGGTCGCGCCATCGGCGGGGGCCCCGCGCCTACGGGCGGTAGTTCCTGCGTCGTAAAGCGGTCGGCCAGCGCCAACGAAATGCCCATTGGGCCGCACTGGCCGCGGGCGAGAACTCCGAGCTGATCATGATTCGCCAACGCCGTGTAGAGCGGCTCTTTCGGCTTGCTGATCGTGCACTCACCGGGCTTTGAGATCATCCGCGCGCCCGAGTTGCCGATTCTTTCAACGCCGAGAACTTCTTCGCGACTGCACACCATCGAAACCGTCCAGATCTTTTCGGCGAACACGATCGCCTCGCTCGTGGATCTCGTATCTGCGAGGACGAGTCCCGGGGTTTTGATGCTCCCCGTCTGGCTTCCGTCGCCCATATCGATCATACGAACGTGGCCCTTTTGGAGGTCCAGCTCCGGCGGACCGCTGTTCAGGGTGCCGAAGGTCATCGTCGAATTCCCGGCAAGGCGCACATAAGAGTCACCACTCATGATGGCAACACCGGGGTCACCAACCGTCGTGATCAAGTCGTGACGATAGATTTCGGAGTCACACTC
>Ga0115003_10002568_pt1 | contig 14938 bp, 12 predicted proteins | sample ArcticOcean_MG_C_7_FD_88736 | JGI IMG/M metagenome (GOLD analysis project Ga0115003, IMG submission 88736) | Marine microbial communities from western Arctic Ocean - ArcticOcean_MG_CB11_88 | ecosystem: Environmental > Aquatic > Marine > Oceanic | place: Arctic Ocean: Canada Basin | collected... | reverse complement strand
GTCAACCCGTCGAGGCGAAAGAGATCTAGCGGGGTCGACGTGTCACGCTGGTCAGCCATGTCCGCAAGATAGCGAGAACAAACGACACCGTTGCGGTTGGGTCGCACAACGGCGACATCGTCGTCATCATTCCGTCATGAGTCCCGAGAAATTGTCGCCGCTCTTCGCGCGATTGCGTGACGATTTAGGCGAACCGATAACAAATCCGCGACTAAGTGCTCGATCAAGGTGTCCTCGCCATCGAGGCCACTATGCAAGTGTCATGGAAATCAGTCGACGCACCTGGATCGCCGCCATCAGACTGGCCATCGTGATGTCTGCGATCGCCGCACTCGCCGCCATCACCATCGCATCGGTCGGCAGCGTGTCTGACACGACGATCGTTGCAACCGTTGCCGTCGTGGCCTTCGCCACAAGCTGGGTTCAGACAGGTCGCCTGCAGCGCAGCGCAGCAGCGCCGGCCAACATGCTCTCGCCCGGCTGACTTGCCCGGGCTGACTTGCCCGGGCTGGCCCTCGCAACTCTCTTGGCGTTGGCTCGCTGTGCAAGCATCGGGCTATGGAATTTTCTCGGCCGGTCGTCCTTGTCCACGGAGCCTGGCACGGCGCTTGGTGCTGGGCGACCTTCCAGGCCGAACTCGATCGGCGGGGCATCACCTCGTACGCAATCGACCTTCCCGGTCACGGCACATCGCTCGAACCGCTCGGTGGTTTGGACCAGGACGCTGCACATCTCGCAACAATCCTCGATCATCTCGATCTGACCGATGCCGTGCTCGTTGGCCACAGTTATGGGGGCGCAGTCATTACACAAGCAGCCGCGGGTCGTTCCGACCTCGCTCATCTCGTCTACGTGACAGCATTCGCACTCAATGCCGGCGAGTCAGTGATGGGCGCCCTGCGCTCGCTCGACCCGCATGATGTCGACCTCGGCGCAGCAATGCAATTCCATAGCGACGGCACATCGACGCTCGACCCCCGGCTTGCCGTGGCAGCGCTGTACGGATCGTGCTCACCCGAGGCGATTGCCGCAGCACTCCCTCGCCTGTCGCCACAACCCGGAGCCACCATGACCCAAGACGTCACGGGCACGCCTCGCAACGCCATCTCTTCGACCTATGTCCGATGTCTGCAGGACCGTGCAATCCACCCAGAACACCAGGCCGTGTTCGCAGCCAGGTGCACGGCACAGTTCGACCTCGACACCGACCACTCGCCCTTCGTCAGCATGCCAGTTGCGCTGGCTGACATTGTCGACCCGATCGCCCGCCCGGCATGAGCGAACAGCTGAAAGTTCGCATCGGCTACGGCCTCGGAACTCGCACGAACCTGCATGATGAGTCGTACGGCGTCGTCGTCGACGCACTCGAGGCGCACGCCTTCGATTCGCTCTGGCTGTCGGAAAAGATCAGCGGCGAGGCACCCGACCCGTTGGTCGCTATTGCCTACGGTGCCGGTCGAACGACGAACCTCAAGTTCGGCATGTCCGTGATGGTGCTCCCCGGCCGCAACCCGGTGGTGCTGGCCAAAGCGCTGGCGACTCTTGGCCGAATGTCCGGTGGGCGCCTGCTGCCCGCATTCGGTCTCGGTGCTGTCGACCCGATCGAGCAGCAGGCCTTCGGCGTCGAGCGAACCGAGCGGGCCAAGATCTTCAACGAGTCGCTCGACGTGATGAAGAAGTGTTGGACCGGCGAGTTCTTCAGCCACGAAGGCACCTACTTCAACTACGAACACATCCGTGTCTTGCCTGCCCCGAAGCGAATGGACGTCTGGCTCGGCGGATTTGCTCCGTCTGAACTCAAGCGAATCGGTCGCGTCGCCGATGGCTGGCTGCCGTCGTTCGTCACGCCAGCAGACGCCGCTGCTGGACGCACGGTCATTGAAGGGGTTGCTGCCGAGCACGACCGTGAGATCGAAGACGATCACTACGGCGTTTTGATTCCCTACTCGTTCGGAGAAGTGCCAGAGGTGCTGCTCGAGCTCCTCGCAAAACGTCGACCCGACCTCGATGACGTCACTCAGCTGGTCCCCAATTCTTGGGAATCACTCGCCGCGTTGATTCAACAGTTCATCGATGTCGGCACAAGCAAGTTCGTCGTGCTCCCCATCGACGAGCCACGCAGCGCCGACCAGTGGACCAGCCACATTGCAGAAGCCGCCGACGCACTGCTTCACCTCGAACAGGGCTAGCTACTTCACACACCGCGGCCACATCGCTGTCTGCCCTGAGTGTGACAGTTTCACTTCTTGCGTTTTTGGATGTTCGCCCATTCGTCGCGAAGGCCAACGGTGCGATGGAACAGCAGCGGAGCGCTGGGATCAGCTGCGAAATAGCCCAGGCGTTCGAACTGGACGACATCGCCGGGTGCCGTATTTGCCAGCTCGGGCTCGAGCTTGCAGCCACGCAGAACGGTCATCGAGTTCGGATCGAGATCGTCGAAAACATCTCCGGTTTCCGCGCCAGGAATCTCGGCACTGAACAACCGCTCATACGTGGCAACGTCAGCATCAACCGCGTGTGCTGCGCTCACCCAGTGCATGGTCGACTTGACCTTGCGACCGTCAGGAGCATTGCCGCCCTTGGTGTCGGCGTCATAGGTGACGTGCACTTCGGTGACGTTGCCGTCAGCATCGCTCTCGAAGCCCGTGGCCGTGACGAAGTACCCGCCGCGCAGACGGACCTCCCGGCCCGGTGTCAGGCGGTAGTACTTCGGCGGCGGGTCGGCCTTGAAGTCGTCTCGCTCGATGTACAGCGTCCCTGAGAACGGTGCGGTCCGAACGCCGTCATCGGCGTTCTCCGGGTTGTTGATCAGCTCGACCTCCTCGACAACGGGCTCACCGTCAGCGCCGGTCGGCCAGTTCGTGATGACAACCTTCAGCGGATCGAGCACTGCCATGCGGCGTAGCGCCGTCTTGTTGAGCCGGGTTCGGATGAACGATTCAAGCAGCTCGATCTCGTGGCGACTGTTGGTCTTGCCAACTCCTATAAATGCGCAGAAGTCGCGAATCGACTCGGCCGGGTACCCACGCCGCCTGAGACCGCGCAACGTCGGCAGCCGCGGATCGTCCCAGCCATCGACGACGCCGTCTTCGACGAGCTTGGCGAGCTTGCGCTTTGATGTAACGGTGTGGGTGAGTTCGAGTCGGGCGAACTCGAACTGCTGTGGCGCCTCGAACGGCAGCTCACTGAGCAGCCGCAGTTGTTCGAGGTACCAGTCGTACAGCGCTCGGTGTGCATCGAATTCAAGGGAACACAGCGAATGCGTAATGCCTTCGATGGCGTCACTCTGGCCGTGCGCCCAGTCGTAGGTGGGGTAAATCTTCCACGCGGTGCCGGTGCGGTGGTGCGCCTCGTCACGGATGCGGTACATGATTGGATCGCGCAGCTGCATGTTGTCGTGCTGCATGTCGATCTTGGCGCGCAGTACCCGCTCACCTTCACCGAAGTCGCCGGCCTGCATACGAGCAAAGAGATCAAGGTTCTCCGCGATCGCCCGATCTCGGTGGGGGCTCTCGACACCAGGGTTGCCGTAGCCGCCACGCTGCTCGGAGATGGTCTCGCCGTCTTGGTCGTCGACGTAGGCGAGGCCGTGCTCGATGAGCATTTCGGCCCAGCGAGCAAGCTGTCCGAAGTAGTCGCTGGCGAAAAGCGGTTCACGATCGAGCGGGTAACCGAGCCACGCCAGATCTTCGATGATGCCGTCAACGAAGCTCGTGTCTTCGGTCTCGGGGTTGGTGTCGTCGAAGCGCAGGTTGCAGACGCCGGCGAACTCACGGGCCAGCTCAAAGTCGGTAGTGATCGCCTTGGCGTGGCCGATGTGCAAGTAGCCGTTCGGCTCGGGCGGGAAACGGGTCACGACCCGGCCGCCGAAGGTGCCTTGCGCGGCGTGTTCGGCCGCGAGGTCGTGGACGAAGTTGGCAGCAACCGGGCGTGCGTCGCTCGTCGTTCCGGCTGCGGGATCGTTCGAAATCTTCGGGTCGGCCATTGTGACAAGTATGGCGAACGATCGCCGGACTCTCGCGGAGAGATGCCAGACGCACTAGAACAACAGCATGAGTGTGACGATTATCAATGGCGGAACTCAAGGCCTCGGTGAGCGGGTAGCTCGCACGCTGGCCGAGCGCGGCGGCTCCTCCGGCCTTGTGCTGGCTGGAAGGTCAGCTGAGCGCGGCGCCTCGCTCGCCGACGAGCTCACCGCTGACGGCACGCCCACCATCTTTGTCGAAGCAGACATGGGAGACGCTTCTGCGCCCGATCGAATCGTCGATGCCTGCGCCGAACGATTCGGCACCGTCAACGGCCTTGTCAATGTCGCTGCGCTGACCACCCGCTCAACCATTTGGTCCGACACGCACGACCACTTCGATCGCATGATGGCGATCAACGTGAAGGCCCCTTACTTCATGATCCAGTCGGCGACGAGACTGATGCAGCGGACCGAGGCGACCGGCTCGATCGTCAATGTCGGCTCCACGTCGGGCCACGGCGGCCAGCCCCGGCTCGCCGCCTACAGCATCTCAAAGGGAGCGCTGTCGGTCATGACCCGCAACCTCGCGTACTCGCTGATGCAAGAAGGTATTCGGGTCAACCAGGTGAATCCTGGTTGGATGGATACCGAGTCAGAACACCGTGTACAGCTCACGGAAGAGAACGCTCCTGACAACTGGCTCCAGGCCGCCGAAGCCGGCCGACCAATGGGTCGCCTCGTCAAGCCATGGGAGGTCGCCAACATGATCGTCTTCCTCCTGTCGGCGGAGTCGGGCATGACCACGGGCAACAGCATCGACATCGATCAGTCGATCAGCGGAGCCGGCGACCCGCCCATCCCCCGTGCCGACGAACGGCTCGACGTTGCCGATTGAAATCGCCGACCTCGATCGCCGACCGCAGTAAAGGAACAGCGTCAGCTCGATTCGAGGCCGGCCGCGTCCTCGTCAGCGTCATGCGCTGACACATCGATCTCAACGGTCACGTCGAAAGTTTGAGCAAACAGGCGCGACCGTTCCCGTGCCGCATACATCTCGAGGTCGATGCCGCCGTCGATGTCTGGGGCGCCGGGAGCCAGTGGCTCGATTCGCACTGTTCCATCCTTGATGATGACGCGCATCGACTCGACCAGGCCCGCATGACGACGATCAAGTCCGATGGCCAGGCGCAGCATTCCAGCAAGCTGTCTGACCAACCGCTGGTCGCCCTTGCGCAGCGCAGCGAACTCGTCGTGCTTTTCGGTCGGGTGACTCTTGCGGTGGTACCGGGCGAGCACGGCGATCAATTCAACCTCGTGCTCGGTAAACCCCGTCAGCTGTTCGCTGTTCCTGATCACGTAATACGAATGCTTATGGTGGCTCGAATGGCTGATGAACAGGCCGACATTGTGCACGATCGCTGCAGCGTCAAGCAGCTCCCGTTCCGAATCGCCAAGGCCGTGCAGCAACTTCGTCCGGTCGAACAACTGCGTTGCGAGGCGCGCTGTATGTTCGGCGTGTCCGGGATCGGGGTCGAGTTGCTGAGCGAGGCGAACGAGGTTGTGACGTCGAAGATCCTGCAGGTCCTGGCCCGAACCTGACGCGAACCGGTCGAACAGCACGCCTTCCCGAAGTGCGTATTCCGAGATCGTCATCGCCTGAAGGTCAAAGGCTGCGAACACCTCCTGGAGCAGGATGACCCCGCCCAAGATGATGTCGGACCGCTTGTCGTCAAGCCCATCGACCTTTCGACGGTCTGACGCCGTGAGGACCCGTTTGCCGACGTCGACAAGCTCGGTTGACGAAAAAACAACACCATTCATCTGACGCACATCGTCGCCGCGCTCCGCGACTGCCATCGCGGCGATCGTGGCGGCTGTTCCCGAACTCCCCACGGCGACTTGTGGCTGGTGTCCGCCGAGTTCACGACCCACCGGGGCGAGCGCTGCCCGGACGTAGTGTCGACACTCGCCTACTTCGCTCTCGGTCGGCACTCGGTCCTCGGCCAGAGCATCGGCGAAGAACCGTTCGGTAAGGCGGATCGCTCCAAGCTTCATGCTCCGCGCCTCGATCGGGTCGGCACCCTCGCCCACGAGGAATTCAGTGCTTCCACCGCCGATGTCGACCAAGAGAATGCGCTGTTCAAACACCGGGAGGGCCTGCAGCACACCGAGATGGATTAATCGTGCCTCCTCGAAGCCACTAATCACTTCGACGTCGATACCAACCTCGTCGCGCGCCCGGTCGAGGAACTCGTTTCGATTCGAAGCTTCGCGTACGGCGCTGGTCGCGACGGCCGCAAGATCGACATTGCCAAAGCTGGCCGCCACCTGCTTCATCCTCCCGAGGGCTGCGATGCCGCGCTCGATGGCGTCTGGCGCGAGGAGCTTCATTTCTCCCCCGCCCTGGCCGAGTCGGACGGTCTCTTTCTCACTCGTCAGCATCTCGAACCCACCGTGGTCGGCAAGCCGAGCCACGACGAGGTGCATCGAGTTGGTACCGATATCGATGGCTGCTTTGATCGGTGTGGCCAACGGATTCTGCACAGGGTTCAGACGTCGGCGGCGTGGGCTGCAGCCAGCTCGATCGACGCGCTGATGCGATTGAACAGGGTTTCGAGATCGACGCCCTCGCTGCTCTTCTGGCCCATCCGATACCTGGCGTACACGCCGTGCAGGATGCAGGCGGTCTTAAACGCGTTGAATGCCCGGTAGTACGAAAGGTTCGACATGTCGGCGCCGGTGCGATCGGCGTAGTACCGCACCAGGTCATCGCGGCTGCAAAAGCCTGGCAGCGCAGTGGCGGCATCGGCTTCGACCGCCACAGGGTCGGTCGATTCGGCCCAGGCATTGAGGGCGTAGGCGAAGTCCGCCATCGGGTCGCCGAGTGTTGCGATTTCCCAGTCGAGCACAGCAACCATCGAGCCGTCTTGGCCGACCATCGAGTTGTGCATTCCGTAGTCGCCGTGCACGACTCGTGCTGGGCCTTGCTCAGGCAAACGCTCGTTGAGCCAGGTGTGCAGTTCGTGAATCCGTGGATCGTCGTAGTCGGCAGCCTCGGCTGATGCTGTCCATGAGCCGTACCAGGTACGGATCTGTCGGGCAACGTATCCGTCGTGACGACCGAGGTCGCCAAGACCGACGTCAGCCGGATCGATCGAGTGAACCCCAGCGAGCGTCTCCATGAACGATTCGCCGACACGCCCGCGCGCAGATACGTCAAGCCATTCGGCTGCGTCGGTTCCGGTGTAGAGCGCTTGGCCGCCGACCTTGCCCATGACATAGAAATGGCGGTCGCACACCGCTCGGTCGTCGCAGTAGCCGATCGGCTCGGCAACCGGAATGCCAACGGGGTGCAGCGCTTCGATGATCCGGAACTCGCGAAACATGTCGTGCGCCTTGGGTAAGAGCTCCCCCTGCGGCGGCCGACGGATGACGAATTCCTCGTCGTTGCTATCGGCCAGCAGGTATGTCAGGTTCGAGTGGCCGCCGGTGAGGCGCGTCCACCGACACGGCGGAACCACTCGGGTATTATCGGCCAACCAAGCTTCGATAAGTGCGACGTCAAAACCGACAGGAATCTCAGAGTGCTCCACGTGTGCAGTGTTGCCGATCCGGGCGTCTGAGAACGAGTCTGCTCAGAGCTTCGGAGCCATGGCGTCGCCCGGTAGTGCGCCGCCGGCAGCAAGAGCCGACTGGAAACGGCGCATCCCGGTGAGCCAGCGATCGACATCGGTCGCCTTGCGCTCGACGTAGGTGGCCACCTCCGGGTGCGGGAGCACATGGAATCGTTCGTCGCGCATCGCATCGAGGCACGCTTGTGCGACCTCGGCCGAGCTGAGCACGCCATCACCCGAGGCGACCCCGCCCTCGAAGTCGTCGGGGGTATCGCCGGAGCCACCGAGGTCGGGGCTGTTGGCCACGATGTTGGTGGCAACGGCTTGCGGGCAGAGTACCGAAACACGGATGCCCTGGTGGTGGTGAGTAACGCTGAGGAACTCGGCGAGCGAGACCGCTGCGCCCTTAGTCACCGAGTACGCCAAGGAGCCAATCTGGGTGAGGAGGCCAGCAGCCGATGCCGTGCTCAAGAGGTAGCCCTCACCTCGCGCGATCATCGAGGGCACCACGGCGCGAGCCGCGTAGATGTGGCTCATCACATGAACGTCCCACATGTGGTTGATCCGTTCGTTGGAGTCTTCGAGCCCAGCAGCCGTGACGTATCCGGCGTTCGAGACAAAGACGTCGATCGGGCCGTGCGCTGCTTCGGTCTGTTCGACCATGGCAATGATTGCCTGCTCGTCACGGACGTCGATGCCGACCCCGGTGCCGCCGACTTCGGCCGCGACGCGTTGGGCTGCCTCCTCGACGAGATCAGCAACGACAACGTGCCGGGCACCTGCAGCATGCGCTGCGAGCGCCAGGGCCTCGCCGATGCCAGAGCCCCCTCCTGTGATGATGACAACTCGATCGTTCAGTTCCATCTGGCGACCCTACGACGCAGCCTCACCCAGCATCCTGCCGTGGCGTCGCCAGCGACTTCACCAGCGACTTCACCAGCGACTTCACCAGCGACTTCACCAGCGACTTCACCAGCGACTTCACCAGCGACTTCGGCAGCGGGGCGTCAGAGCGCGCGCAGCTTGAAACGTTGAATCTTGCCGGTAGCAGTCTTCGGGAGCTCGTCGACCATGCGGTACACCTTGGGTCGCTTGTAGCCCGCCAGCCGCGACCGGCAGTGCTCGGTCAGGTCGTCAGCCGACGGCGTTGCCCCATCGACGGTGACGACGAACGCCACCGGCCGGGTGACGTTCTGATCATCGGCAAGGCCGACGATCGCGGCCTCAAGCACATCGCGATGAGCGATCAGAACACCCTCGACCTCGGCAGGTGATACCCACTCCCCACCCACCCGCAACATGTCGTCGACTCGGCCAAGGTATGTGTGGAACCCGTCGACATCGACCGCATAGAGATCGCCTGTGCGCATCCACTCCCCCTCGAACGTTGCTCGGGTCGTGTCGCTGCGGCACCAATATCCGGTGGCAACCGACGGGCCACGCACCAGGAGTTGGCCCGGAACGTCGACGACCTGGTCGTTGTCCGACTCGTCAACAACGCGGACCTCGTAGCCAGGTACGGCACGCCCGCTTGTTCCTGGACGGAACCCTGCCGGGGCGTTGGAGAGATAAATATGCAGCTGCTCGGTAGAGCCAATGCCGTCGAGAATCGTGACGCCGAAACGCTGTCGGAACCGCTCGAACGTCTCGGCTGGAAGTGCCTCGGCGGCCGACACGCCGAAACGCACCGACCCGAACGAATCGTCGGCCAGATCCGCTGCGAGGAGCGCTGCGTAGAACGTGGGGATGCAGAAGAACAGTGTGGGGCGCTCGCGCGTCACGATGTCGGCAACGAGCTGCGGCGTCGGTGGCCGAGTTGGTTCGAGCACGGCGGTAGCGCCGACCGAGAACGGGAAGGTGAGCGAGTTGCCCAGGCCGTAGGCATGGAACATCGGCCCGACCGAGAAGCAGATGTCGTCCGCAGTGATCCCGAGGACCTGGTCGGCGTACGTCTCACACGTTGCCGGGATATCGGCGTGGCGGTGCATCGCCAACTTCGGCTGCCCGGTCGACCCGGATGTGCAGAGCCAAAAGCCTGGCGACTCGGCCCAGGTGTCAGCGACTGATCCGTCCGAACCTGCACCAACGAAGTCAGCCCACCCCAATTGGCCATCGCCACTTGCACCGGATGTGATGACCGTCTCGACTTCGGAGGCACCGTCGCGAAGCTCGGTGAGCGACTGTTCGCGTGCGGCCGATATTGCAACGACGCGCGCACGCGAATCAGCAACGATCACACCCAGGTCGCGTCCAGGAAGCAACGGATTCATCGGCACCGGCACCGCTCCGATCCGCATTGCACCGAGGAACATCGCGACGAATTCGACCGAGTCGAGCATCACCATCGCCACCCGTTCCTCGCAACGCACACCGAGTACGCGTAGCCCTGCTGCAGCGGCCTCGACGCGATGTAGCACGTCGGCGTAGGTAAACGACTCACCACCGCTGCGAATGGCAATGCGGTCGCCGTTGCCCGCGTCGACGTGACGGTCGACGAGCCATTCGCTGACGTTGAAATGCTCGTGCATGTCAGTCTCCCTGCGTCGGCGCCAAGGTGACGCCCAAGCGATTGTAGAACTCGGCAACCAGCGCGACGACAATCGCCGGCTGCTCGTGGTGGATGATGTGGCCGACACCAGCAAGGCGCATCATGGTGGCGTTGGCGCCAATGGCGGCAGCGGTTTCGGTCAGCTGCGCACCGGTGGCGTACTGATCCTGATCACCCTGCACAACCAACGTCGGCGCAGTGATTGAAGCGAGGAGCGGCCGAACGTCCCAGGTCGCGAAAGCATCGCTGACCCATGCGTTGCTCCACGCTTCAAACAGCTCGGCAGGGGCGTCGTGGTTCGTTGCAAGGCCGGCGACGATCCGATCAGAAGACCCACGCATCGCGATAATCGCCTCGCTGCAGCACGGCTCAACCCACGAGTGGGCTGCGAGCGCAACGACTCCGCGGCACGTTCCACCGCCGGCAGCGTGGAGCAACGCTGTCGTTCCTCCATCGGAATGACCGACGAGAATCGGCTGGTCAATTTCCATTTGCAGCAAAAGATCACCGAAGACATCCGCCTCACGATGCAACCAATTGGTTGGCCAGGGCCCGTCAGGCACCGGTGTCGAGGCGCCATGTCCTGCGCGCTCATAGGCCATCACGGCAACGCCGGTTGCCGCTGCGATGTCGCCAGGAGTCTCTCGCCACTGCGATATCGACCCGAGGCCGTCATGCAAGAGCACGATCTCGACGGGGCCGCTTCCCCACGTCGCTGTGCGAAGTCGACAGCCGCTGATTGCGACAGTAGAAACAACAGCGACGAGCGGATCGGAAATCATCAGCGGTGGCTAGATCCGCACGTAGTCGTAGTCGACTGCCAGCGTATTGATGCCTGTCGACGGCGGAGCGATCCAACCTGCCATCTCGCCGGGCCCAAACGCCGCCTTCATCAACGAGCCAACATGCACTTTTTCGGCATCCGTCGGGAGCCAGTCGTCGCGCCGCTCGGCCCACTCGGCGTCACTCAAGACGCGACCGTCAGGGCTCACGTCATGGTCACGGAAAACGCCGACTTCGCGATTGAAGCCGACATGCGGCAGCGTCAGTTCGGTCGTGATGCCGTGCTCGGCGAGCGTCCGGTTCCAGCGGCGCAGGCCCTTCGCGCAATCGAGGGTGTACTCGCTACGCAATTCGTGATTGACGAGCGCACGGGCCGACAGGGTCTCGGTCGTAATCGCACCATCGGCCACCGTCAGGTACTGATCTTCGAGGTCGAGCAAGACGTGGTCGTCCTCGTACTTGTCTTCGCCGAAGCGCCCCTTGAGGCCGGCGGCGTAGTAGTTCGCTGCATTGGTCGACTTCTCGCTGCCGAAGAGGTCCAACGACACCGAGTAGTGGAAGTTGATGTACTTCTGGAGTGTGTCGAGGTTGATGCCACCGTGGCTCATGACGTCCGTGGTGTCGAACTCATTCATCAACTGAGCGGTGCGCTGGACGACACGCCCGACGCCGGTCGCACCGACGAACATGTGGTACGCCTCCTCTTTCAGCATGAACTCGCAGGTCCTGCTGAGGGGATCGAAAGCCGACTCGCGGAGTGCACCGAGCTGATACTTGCCGTCTCGGTCGGTGAAGTAGGTGAACATGAAGAAGGAGAGCCAGTCGGGTGTCTCTTCGTTGAAGGCCCCGAGGATGCGCGGCTGGTCGGCGTCGCCCGAGTTGCGTTCGAGCATGGCGTCAGCTTCGTCGCGACCGTCCTTGCCGAAGTAGCGGTGCAGTAGGTACACCATGGCCCACAGGTGCCGGCCTTCTTCGACGTTGACCTGGAACAAGTTGCGGAGATCGTAGAGCGACGGAGCGGTCGCGCCGAGCAGCCGTTGCTGTTCGACCGATGCCGGCTCTGTGTCGCCCTGCACCACAATCAACCGACGAAGGTCGGTGCGGAACTCGCCCGGTACTTCCTGCCAGACAGGCTGGCCCTTGTTGTCGCCGAAGCCGATGGTCCGATTCGGTTGAGCTTCGCTCAAGAAGATGCCCCAGCGGTACTCAGGCATCTTGACGTGGCCGAAGTGGGCCCAGCCTTCGCGGCCAACGTCGACGGCTGTGCGGAGGTAGACGTCTTTCTCTTGGAACCCTTCCGGGCCCATCTCGCCCCACCAGTCTTGGAAGCGGGGCTGCCAGTTCTCAAGCGCTCGCTTGAGGCGGCGGTCGTCGGCAAGGTCGACGTTGTTTGGAATCCGCTCGGAATAGTCGATGTTTGTCATGAGTGTCTCCGGGGGTCGGGCGGTCACACTGTGCCTGGCACAGTGTGACCGGGTCAGGTTCGATTGATGTCGTAGGTGGGGCGGGTGCCGGTGCCGTACTTGCGCAGCGCACCCTCGGGGCCGCTGGCGTTCGGGCGGATGAACACCCAGTTCTGCCACGCCGAGAGGCGGGAGAAGATCTTCGTTGCCATCGTCTCTGGGCCGGCGAAGCGGTGGTTGGCTTCCATTGCGGTGAGCGCGTCTGGCGAGAAGCTGGCGCGCTCTTCGATGGCGAGGCGAACTTCGTCGTCCCAGTCGAGATCATCGGGCGTCGACGTGACGAGGCCAAGTTCGTTTGCACGTGCCGCATCAATCGACTCGCCGACGGCCGCTTCGGCCGCCGCAGCATCTGCCGGCACACCCCAGAAGCGCGAGCTGATCCGAGTGATGCCGTTGGCCATAGGCATTGGCCCGACGCTCGCATCGGTCAAAACAATCACGGCCGGAGGCAACGGATCGTCGTCGTCTTCAAACACGCCGTCGAGCATGAAGCTCCGATCGGCTGCGAGGAGCACTTCGGCAAGGACGCCAACAAAGCAGGAGCCCGGCTCCACGACCCCAATCAAGCTGCGGGCCATCAAGTCGAGCCGCGACAGGACTCGCTTCCAGAGCAGCGCCGTCTCGCGAGCGAGATGGTCGGCGCCCGAGAGGAGCCGGTCGGTCTGGCGGACTGCTGCAGATGCGTCACCGCGGGTCTTCAACACCAGCGTGCCGAGCGTCGGTTCGTTGAATCGAAGGTGGCAGAGCACGTCGTCGAACTCGCGAGCTGCTGTCAACGCCCAGTCAGCGTCGTCGGTTGCAGTGATCGTGAGTTCGACAGAGCGACCAATTCGGTCGAGCTTCGCAGCGACGAACCGGTAGGTAATCGAGTCGTCGGTGATCGTTCGCCCGAGCGTTTCGAACTGCACTGCGGATCCGTCATCGGACCGACTCGACGTTGCGCCGAGGGTCACAACTCGTGCAGCAACTGCTTCGTCAAACTTCGATGGTGGCGCCACTTCGTCGACCAGGTTCCACTCAACCGCTTCGTTGCCCTGGATTCCTTCGGACTTCGTCGCGAAAACGTCAGCGCGGTCACGACGCACGTGTCGCTTGTCGGTCAGGCGCGTGAGGCCGCCAGTACCGGGCAGCACGCCGAGCAACGGAACTTCCGGGAGCGACACCGCGCTCGATCGATCGTCAACGAGCAGCAGGTGGTCACAAGCCATTGCCACCTCGTAGCCGCCGCCAGAACAGGCACCATTAATAGCCGCAAGGAAGCGCAATCCAGATTCGGCGGAAGCTTCTTCGATTTCCAGGCGAGTCTCGTTCGTGAACTTGCAGAAGTTGACCTTGTGGCTGTGGGTGGCAGCGGCAAGCATCCGGATGTTCGCACCTGCACAGAAGACACCCTCCACGGCGCTGTCAAGAACGACGACCTTGACGTCGGGATGCTCGAACCGCAAGCGGCGAATCGCGTCGGCGAGTTCGATGTCGACGCCGATGTCGTAGCTGTTCAACTTGAGCTCGTAGTCGCCGAGCAGGCCACCAGCCGGATCGACATTCATCGAGAGCCGAGCAACTTCAGACTCGACCTTGAGATTCCAGTGCACGTACGAGTCCGGATGCCGCTCGAACGTGATGGGCGCGTCGGTCTCGCTGCTCTGTGCTGCAGTCTGCGGATGCGTCGCAGTGTCGGTTGTGTGCTCGGTTGTGTGCTCAGTTGTGGTGTCAGTCATGTGCATGCCCCTTGCTCGCTGATTCCAAACATACCTTGCTTTCCAAGCCCAACGCAAGAAGAATGTAGAACATCATGATGAACGATGTCGCTCCTCTCGCACCCGTCCTCGGTGTACGTCGAGACGGCAGCGTCTCTGCGTCGAGCGCATCCGACCTGCTCATCACGATCTTCGGTGAGCTCATGCTGCCCGGTGGGCGAAGCGCCTGGACACAGACACTCGTGGAGACGCTTGGCCTGTTCGACGTCGAAGCCAAGGCGGCCCGGCAGGCAATCAGTCGACTCTCGAACAAGGGATGGATCACGCCCGAGCGCGTTGGTCGACGATCGAAGTGGTCGCTGACGCCCTGGGCGACGTCGCTCCTACAACGTGGCGCCGACCGCATCTACGCGCACGGCGAGGTCGATCGTGACTGGGACGGCCAGTGGCTCGTACTGCTTGCCAGCGTGTCTGAACAGCGGCGGACGCTTCGGCCCAAGTTGAACGTCAGCCTCGGCTGGGCCGGCTTCGGTTCACTTGGCCAAGGCGTGTGGCTTTGCCCATGGGCGGACCGACAACGTGAAGCCACTGCGATCCTGAGTGATCTCGACATCGGCGACGCGACGTTGTTCCAATCCACGATGACCGATGTCGGCAACCCTCGCGCTCTCGCCGAACGAGCGTGGGAGCTCGACGCTCTTGCGGTCGGCTATCGCGTCTTTCTGGAAGCCTTCGACGAACCGAGCGCCACCAACCAGCCCGACGCCCAGCCCGACGCCCAGCCCGACGCCCAGCCCGACGCCCAGTCGGCGTCACGGCTACTCGACCTCGTCGTCGCCTGGCGCCGCTTCCCGCTGCAAGACCCG
>Ga0115003_10002565_pt1 | contig 14948 bp, 8 predicted proteins | sample ArcticOcean_MG_C_7_FD_88736 | JGI IMG/M metagenome (GOLD analysis project Ga0115003, IMG submission 88736) | Marine microbial communities from western Arctic Ocean - ArcticOcean_MG_CB11_88 | ecosystem: Environmental > Aquatic > Marine > Oceanic | place: Arctic Ocean: Canada Basin | collected... | reverse complement strand
TTTTGGAGTAACAAAATTTTCATTTCTTTTACCTCTCATCTCCATCATAGCGTATCCTGTACCAACTACTGCAGCAACTACTGCTGTTACATTACGTAAAAGTTTATGTTTAGGATGGTCTTCTGATGGTTTAAAATGTCCTAACTGAGTACCACTTATTGATTTATACATCTTAGCTTCAGATGCATTTAGATATACTTTATCAAAAGATGTTTCAGGGGAGTGAAATGTAAATAAATCAGATGTACCTCCTGAAGTACTACCATTCACACCACTATAACTATTCCACCCTGGAGAACCACCAGATGCTTGTGTAGGTGGGCAACCATCTAACCAGTTTTCACCGGGTGATGGTATTGGGGGATTTCCTTGAGCTGCAGGCATGATATAAGGATCCATACCTAAATCATTAAATGGATAATTTGGCATAAAACTTCTTGAACCAGGTGTACCTTCAACTCCATTCCCATCTACAGGAACATATTCCATCATGTTTCTTATAATACCTTTTGCTATAATAGATTTATTTCCTTCTCTTCCTCCTGTAAGAATTTCATATCCAACTATATTAGTTATAACAACACCGTTATTATCAATTGGGGCAGCAATATTTGAAAATTGTGCACCCAATAAATATATCAAATCACCTCCTGAATTTAAAGCACATGTTGCATGTGTTGTCTCATCAGGCATCTTATGGTGTCTAATAGGCATTCCACATAGTCCTGCCCACCTTGATGGATTCATTGGATATTGTTCTGTAGATTGCCAATAACCCATGGGACCTCTACTTACTATTCTACCTCCATCATCTGTTGGTATATTTAAACCGATTGCACTAGTACTTGCAGTATTTAAAACTTTAAAGACAGGATCAAAACCTGTTATATTATTTGTTCCTGAAAATATGATTGGTGTTACGCCATCTACTGGATTAACTTCAGCTGGGCTTCCAGGTCTACCTGGTATATGATATGATGATGATCTTTCTCCTGTATTGTATATAAATCTAATAAAGAATGCATACTGCTCATCTCTTAGGAATGTTGGCTTACTTCCACCATTAGTATAATAATCTGCTGGGTATTCTGCTGATACCCATTCTGTAGTGATGTTGTTTGCTAATGGTTGATAGTTAAAATCAAATTGTTCTGTTGGCTGTGATCTAATTAAATAATCATTAACAACAAACATCCCTTTTGACTTCTCATACGCAGGAGTTTGTAATGGTAAATATTCTATAGGAAAATCTTTAAGAGAAGGATTTATACTATCAATATTTATGTTTGTTTGTTCAGTACTATATAAACCTAAGTCTTTTGCAATTTGTGATCCTTGAAATTTATATACAAGAACTAATCTGTAAAATTCAAATTCATTTTTGTCTAATCCACTAATTACTATATCTAATGAACACTGTGTATCTTCATGTGTCCATAATGGTTGAATATTAGATATACCTATATAATCACCAACAGTTTGTTCATTTACTGTATATGCTAAGTATATCTGATAACTACCATTTCTTAAAGATCCTCCTTCAGGTGCTTTACTTAATTTTATACAAGGTGTATCAGTAAATGGTGCTAATCTAATTTGCTCACAGTTTAACCTTAAAGGGGTATCATTACAATATACTATGCAAGGATCATTTGGAAGAGAGCAAATAGATTGCTCATAAGGTATGTTGGTTAAATTAAGAGTTCTAGATGGATTTACACCATCATCCCAATATACTTGCCAGGTGCAATCAAAATTTTCTTTGGAGACACCTGTAATTAAATTTTCTGTATTAAAAGATAAACATCTATCATTTACTAAACTTTGATATTCACAACTGCTGTCATCAAACGTACCAATTTCTGATTCAGTAGTGTTAGTTGAAAATAAAACCCATTTGTCTGCATAAAGATGTATGGTTCCTATAACTGGATAAGGTATTTCTGCACAAGATAAATTTGCAGGTTCATTACCAATTACTCCTGTATCACCATCAATTGAATTATTGATAGCATTGATTGCATGAGACCAATTTTTATTTCCTAAATAAGAAGCATCAGTATCCTTGATCATCCCACTAGGAGTAAGGTTTGTGCTTATATTAGATGTTGTTTGCCCTTTAGGTCCTGCAGCTTGAGCTTTTTTATTAGTCTTCTTTGCCATTATAAATTATCCATTTGTTGGTGTACTTTTAAACATGTTATAATAGTTATTATATTGAGCTCTTCTATTCATTTTCCATATTTTTTTATACTCAGCAAAATTAGGAGTGTTTACAAAAGATAGAGCATTGTTTCTTGAGGCTTTTAATTTACTCTGGACAAGTTGTAGTTGATTAACTACTTGTTCACCAGCAAAAATCATATTTTCTAATATTCTTTCTTTTATTGCATACTCATAATATTCGTTACAATATGGATGATCAAGAACAATTAAGTTACCTCCTTCATCTTCCATGGTACCTTGATAACTCATATAAACTTTACCTGATGTAAAATTAGTTAATAAAAAACCATCTTTTATTTCAGCTACATCTGCAGATTGCATTCTGACATTAGGACATTCACAATCAACTCCTACACCATCTTTAATACTTAATGGCATAGTATATTGATATTCTCTAAAACTTGCAGCACCTACCTTTTGTATAACCATAAATGGTTTATCTGGACAACTTTGTACAACACATACATCAGTACATCCAGGATCTTCACATGGACCAGTATCTGTTGGAGAAGGTACATACTTTGGTTGAGTTGTATCAATGTGGGTTCCGCTAGGAACTGTAGAATTTATTAAGTATGTTCCACATACAGCTGCAAAGTTTAATACATTAAAATCAGTTGGTAGTTGAGCCTTGCTATTTTCAACTTCTATAACCGCATGTCTTGTTCTTTGAATCCTAAGACCTAAATCATAGTTTACCTTAATAGCAACTTTAATAAGCTGTTGAGGTTCAATCATTCCTTCTAAAGCATATGTTCTAAAGTCAACAGTAACATCTTCTAATAGTTGATCAAACGTTCTATATTTTTGTGATACGCTCATTATCTATTTATGTTTTGTTTGTTATCAGCATCTTCTGCTGGAATTTTCATTGTATTCATTAATACATTTATTATCTGTGCTTCTATTTCAGAAAATAAAAAATCAGGAACATACATTGTTTGTAAATATCTTGGGATACAATCATCATCATCTTCACATGTCCATGATGATGTATCTGCTTCAAATACACCTTCTAGTTTTATAGCATCCCATTCAACATTAGGTAAGTATATGTGACCGTCAATAAACCAATAATACTTTGTTTTATTATATTTAAAGGTTGTTGTCTTTGTCATTGATACATATGATCCTGGAGATGTTGGTTGTACTTCAACAGAACCATCAAGTGAACTTATAGTTCTAATCAAAGGCCCCCAATAACCCTCCATAAATGTAGGTAATTTACTAACACTTTTTTTTATGGTACATCCACTTTGAATACCAACACAGTTTGCTTCTATTAAATCTACTTCTTCTAATTCAATAAACGGTAATGTTTGCCATACACTGTTAAACTTCATCAACTTATTAGAATGATCTTGCCTTCTCATATAAAGTTGGGCATATTTAAGAATAAGACTATAAATAAATCTATCAGTTACAAAAGCATCTTGAACCTCAGCCTTAAGTTGACCTCTTAATCTTGATATTGTTTCGCCTATAGTTGTCATATTACTTCTTTTTATTTTTATACATATCTGCAACTCTCATCTTACCCTTCATTGTTACATACTTCTTCCAATTCTTAGGATACATTTTAGCAACAGTTCTTTTAAATTGTCTTATTGCAATAAATTGCCATAACTCTCTAGTTTTAAAACGGTACTTAGGTGAGTAGTTTGTGTAAAATATTTTACCTACATTACCATCAGTATTCCAATTTTTGTTTTGAATAACTTTACCATACTTCTTAGATAAAGCATAATCCATATTAACTTTCTTTGCAGCAGGACACGTCCCTATAAACAAATAACCTAAAGAATCAGGTAGCTCAACACCATTTCTGTTTCCTATAACATTTTCCCAGATCTTACCATTAAAAGATTTTATAACGTTTTTAAGTTTTGTATCATCAACACTTGAATATGAAGGATGTTTATCCTTAAATTTCATTAGTGTATTTTTATTTAATAAACTTAAAACCTTTTCTCTATGTCTAGGTTTGTTTAAATCTGGTTCTTTAAAGTTATTAATCATATTGCTTACATTATAATTTACAAAAAATTAGGCAGTTATAAAAGTTTATTCGGGTGAATATGTCAATTCACATATTTCTCCTTTAGTTGGACTATGTAAAGATAATACACCAGATCTCCTAGAACCTATGAATTTGTTATGATAATGATAATAATCTGTACGTGAAAGACTTGGTAATATCTTTAACATAAAGCCAGTATTTTCATGTTCTGTTATATATTCTATTTTTTTCTTATGGTGATAATGACCCGTATATAATGTTCTATACAGAGTTTTACCCCATTGTCTAGGATATTCCATAGAGTAAACTAATAATGAATTTTTTGTATTAACATCACCATGTTCAAATGCAAAAAAGTTATCTTCATATACAAATACTTTTCTTTCTAAGTAAACTGTATCCCATACTATTTCTGGATTATCAAAACATTTAGATAAAGCATGAGCTAAGTGAAATGAAGATAATCTATCATGATTCCCAGGTATATAAATTACTTGAAGTTCATCACAAAATTGTTTAATGTAGTTAATACTCCACTGCAGTGCATCAAATGCCTGTGTATAAGCCTCTGTAGCTGTCATACAGTTGTCTAAAGGTGTCCCAGCAGTAGTAGCTCCATTCCATGTATCCATGTTGATTACATCACCTCCTACTACGTAATATACTTTTTCAAGATGATGTGAATTTGATGCTCTCTCAATTAGATCCTTAATTGTACTTTCAAAACATACATCTATAGTCTCGTTACCTTCTTTACCAAAGTGTATATCTTGTAATGATAAAACCCCAGCTGTTTTAATTTTACCTAATGTTTCTACTCTTTTTACTTCTTTATATTTTTTTGGTTTAAATCCTTTCAATAACTCTGCTACATTATCAACTTCATTGTCTTTTAGTTTAGTTACCATTGCAGATACTCTCCAATGATCTCCCATTTGTTTATTCCAATAACTAGATAACTTCCATTGCGTAGTGTCAATATTTAACATCTTAATTATTTCTTCAGGAGTTTTAGGTTCAGTTGAAGAAATTACTTCCATCTTTGCTTCTCCTTTCTCAATATTGTATTCATATGAGTTAGAAGAGTTTTCCATTAATTCTTGTCCTTTAACTATGTCTTTTAGTCTATCATAGTCTTCTATTGTCAAATCTAGTTTTTCTGCACAATAATCAGAGGTTTTTTTCCATTTGAATGATGCTTTAATTTTGCTGAATAATGATTCCATTTTAGTTTTTAATGATTAATATGATGCAAATGTATGTAAAAAAAAGTTAAGAAAAAAGAAAGAGGCCCAGTGTTAACCCTGAGCCTCATACAATTAAGTTTAGGAAAACCAATAAACCTTCACTTTCTTGTTTTCTTATGGTATTAATGTTGTTCCATATACTTCAACAGATTCACATAATCCATTTACTACTCTAAACATATAATCTGTAGCAGGTGTTAATAATGTTATCTCATGTGAAACTGTTCCAGCAGGTACACCTGTTGCTGCAGTAGCCCATCCTCCTGATGCAACTGTTTTAAATTGTACATCTACTGTAGCTCCAGCAGGTAATCCTGACCAAACAACTGTTACTGAATTTGATGTAATGCTTGATATGTATATAAGTGATGGTGCTGATCCTACACAAGCTGGATCTTTTATAAACAATGCTATGTTTTGTAATATCTCATTTAGTCTCGTCCCTGTTTCAATCATAAAGGTGTTTGATCCTACTTCAACACTAAATGTTTCATCACAATATGAAACACATTCTGCACATTGAATATCTTCACATTGTTCTGAAGTTGATGCTCTACAATTACTATATACACATGGTGTGCTTAGTGAGTGATCAGCGCATCCACATTTTAATTTATTACAATTAGTACTGCTACAATTACAAGCCATTTTGTTTTATTTTTATTTTTTATTTCTACTCTCCTTTGCTACATGTTTCACATGTTGATGGTGTTCTCCAATATGGATATGTTGTATTATATTGAGCAACTCCTGATACTGGAGATCCTGGACATAATGCGTACCATACTCCATTTATAAGTTCTTGTACTTTAGAAGAATCTAAATATGCTTTTACATTTGCATCAAATAATACTCCAGAACTATTCCATATTGCATAGCATGAAGGGGCTTCACCACCTGCTGCTGTTGCTGCACTTGTACATGCTGTAGCACAAGTTGTATTATTATAGAATAGTGTGCCTGAGTCAGGCATTCTAAGCATTGAGTTTGTTGCACAACATGTAACTTCAATATTTGCTATACGTGTCTCAAGAGAAGTTACGTAATCTCTTAAGTCATCAACTACTGCCCACGCATTTGCAAGACTCTGTCCCCCATTTGATGGAGATGGTCTATATGACGATGGCCAAGATACTTTAGAAAGAGGAACTAATCCTGCTGGTTGTGCACTAACTGCACTTTGTATATCTCCTGCTTCTCCAGTTGCATTTCTTAGTGTGCAGTAATCAGTATCTAAAGCACCTAATAATGAATCAATAGGATAAGTTTGTCCTGCAGTAGTTGCGCCACCTGCTAGATTACAACTTGAGACTCTTGTTGGTGTTACATATGCTCCTGTTGATTCTAATGCTTCTATTCTTCTTTGATTAGAGCTCTGACCAGTATTTAATGTAGTTATTGCTGCTATATTTTGAGAAATCCGTGTAGCTAGAAAACCTAAGTAAAGACCCAATGTCATCTCAGATCCAGATTTATCAGTTCTGAGAGATTCATCTACAGGTACAACACAAGCCAAAGTTTGAGTACAATCCCATCCTGCTCTTGATTCATTAGAGGAACCACTTCCAGATTTACTTGAGTTCATATCATCAATCATTAACTGAATAAGACCTTCATGTGTAGTTGCTGGACCACCAGATAATGTTGACTGATTTATATTATTTAATTGAAAAATCTTAATGCCTGCAGCATCACAACATACAACTAGTTGTTCACACATAGCAGCAATAACATCACTTATACTATCTCCTTGACATACATCAACGCATGTTAAGTCTGGTCCTTGCCACACAACACAATTAGATGATACTGCTTCACATGCAGCTGATTTATTTGATTTACTATTTGGTATCATATTTATTCTTATTATCTAGTATACATTAATAATATACAACTTATTAGTGATACAACCAAGTTATTTATTTTGTTTATTATTTTATTCATGTCTATATTGCAGTCCATGTTGTCATTGTAGAATCAATACTACCTCCTGCAACTGTATATGTAAGTGCTGCCCAAGCAACATCATCACAATTAATAGTAGTTAGTAGTGGATTAATGACTGTTTCTAAATCGGTCCCAGGTAAATTAAAATTATTTGTATTTTTTATATTAAGGCTTGTGAGTTGATTATAAGAACAATCCAACTGAATTAAAGCAGTGTTATTACTTACGTCAAGGCTTGTTAGTTGATTAAGACCACAATGCAAACGAGCTAAAGCCAAATTAGCACTTACATCCAAGCTGGTGAGTTGATTACCACCACAACCCAAAATAAATAAAGCCAAATTAGCACTTACATCAAGGCCTGTTGTAAATGGATTATTGGCACAATTAAGATTAAATAAAGCCAAATTATTACTTACATCAATGTTTGTGAGTTGATTACCATAACAATACAAATCCTCTAAAGCCAAATTATTACTTACATCAAGGCTAGTGAGTTGATTACTACCACAATTCAAATCAGTTAAAGCAGTATTAGCACTTACATCAAGGGAGGTTAGTTGATTATAATGACAACTCAAATAAGTTAACGCAGGATTTTGACTTACATCAAGGCTTGTGAGGTTATTATTATTACAATGCAAATCATTCAAAGCAGGATTTTGACTTACATCAAGGCTTGTGAGTAGATTATTATTACAATACAAAGTACTTAAAAGAATATTAGAACTTACATTAAAGCTTATGATGCTATTAGTAGAACAATCCAAATAAGTTAAAGCCACAAAATCTTCTATACCTGTCATGTCTATAATACCCGCAGAATTAACATTTAATGTTGTATAAGTATTTATTTCACTTGTATAACAATAATCACCCCCAGGTATAGTACCTGTTATGTCCCACCAACCTGAAACCAGACTTTGAACTGTTAAAGATTGTTGGAATTTAATATCAGGTACATATGTCATTTGGCTTACAACTATACAACACCCATCATCAATAGCAGGAGCAGCAGTGTAAGGATCTCCTAATGGGTTACTAAGACCTGTAAAGTCATATCCATTACAATCTACATTAAAATTAGAGGCAAGTACATTAGTACATCCAAGGTAAATACATGAAGCATCAGATACAGTTACACCTGGATTAAAATTAAATCCTCCAGGTGTGATTGCTGCAGATACGCCATTACAAAACCATCCAGCAGATTGACCAGATTCAAATATATAACCACAGTCCATACAACCATAAGTAATAGGGATGCAAGAACCATCATTACAAGTAGCTAATGGATTATAGTTTGTCTGACCTGGAGTACAACATCCTGGAACAGAATTATCTGCTCCTAATTCTGTACATCCTGGACATACTGTGTTATTTTTATAACAACACTGCGTTGTATCATTTTGACATAATATATCAGATGTAAATGTCCCTGCAGGATCTATATTACAATTACAAGGATTATTTTGACATGTACACCATTGACCAATAGGCCACAGTGAGTATTGGTTACATATGTTTTGATTAGCTTCAAAAAATTGTCTAAGTTGACTAAAAGAAAATGTATATGCAGCATCATACCAACTCTGACTATGATGACAGGTTGTAACTCCATTAATCCAATTATTTATATCAATCCAAGACATACCTGTATCTGTATAAGATACAACACCATTAGTATAATCAGTAGCACTTCTTACCCATTGCCACCCTTCTAGTTTCCATAGTTGTGAACCAAGTGCCCAATCTACACATACATCTGACGGTGCAGTAGGATCTGCTAATACTGTTCCGCCTGTTGGTATACGTGGGAAATAGTGAGGAGCAGGGAGTGCAAAATACGTAGAAGGATTTGCTGTCATTTGATCTAATGTATTTTCTATACTTAGACCAGATGTATTTAAATTTATACCATTTGCACTAGCACAACTATCTACTATAGCAGAGCCACCGTCACACGCCCACATAAGTATACATGAACCATCATCTATAGTTGCAGTTGGATCATAGTTAGTAGCTAGTGGATTCATACATCCTAAATATTCACAAGATCCATCATCAACCGTTGCTGTTGTGTCATAATTAGATGCTAAAGGATCCATACATCCAGATATATTTCCACAACAATTAGTAGCTGCTTCACATGCTGCTAGATCTGCATGTATTCCTTGACCATTAATCATTTCTACACATGTACATCCTTGTGTTTGTGTGCAAGTACACTTATTCCAAGCTAAATTCAGAAAATCACCTGATGGTCCACCTTTAACTGCAGCATAATCCATACCAGATGTAACTCCAGTAGCAGCAATAGCAACAAGAGCATTAACAAAACCATTCCATGTTTGACTATTAGTTCCTATAACAACACCACCTTGTCCATCATTATAACCAGATATAACCCTACCAAAGAGTTCACCAGTAGGTCCAGATCCAGTATCTCCACATCCACATCCATATGCCCCAACAGTAGTAAAATTATAACTACTACAAAAAAACATGTTGTCAGCTTGCCAAGTAGGATAAGTGACAGATATTATATTCATGAAGCCAGCTATAGTAGATTGATCATTAGGATTACCTGTTGTTACATTCGTACTTGTTGTTGTTACACAACTATTTATAGTTGCTGCAGCACCATTGGTACATTGACAATAGTCACTCTCAACTTCCATTGTATAGAATGTTCCGTCATAGCCATCATTCTGCATCCAATTAAGCACATAATAATATGTACTGTTTAATGTTCCTATAAAAGTACTAAGAAGTTGTAGGTCAGCTATAAATGCAGCCCATGTAAAATATCCTGATTGGTTCATACCCCAGTTTGATGGAGTGTTCATACCAAAACCTGTAATATAAGACATTTCACCTCCATTTGGTCCAATACAAGGATCACCACCTGTTGTTGAAAGAAGATCATTTTCCCATTGTAATGTAAAGATAGGAGTATATTGATAAACATTAAAGTTATTAGAAGTATGTCCCATTTGTAATCCTATATCTCCATATACACCTGTATCTGTTAAATTGTCACAAGTATTTGTAGCAGTAGCTCCTGTACAATCCCAATTATATGTACATACATCTGCACAAGTAGCTGTAGGATCATAGTTATTGGCTAAAGGATCCATACAACCATCTTTACATCCTGTACAACAACTGTCCCATCCAGGATTCATTGTTCCTGTTGTTTCACAATTACAATCAGCATTTACAGTTGGATCATAGTTAGTTGCAGCTGAATCTGTACAACCAGAATAAAGGCAACAACTAAAATCAGTGCCGCCTAAAACACCTGCACAATCATAAGTATTTAATACGTCATAATTACATGCTTGAGGAGTTGCACCAGTACATAATGTAGCTAAAGTATTTATTGTTCCTGTAGCATAGTCATTTCCTGCTGCAGCATCCCAAGTACCACCAGTAGCATCTGCAAAGACTCTCATTGGATATGTTGCTAAAGGAGTTTGAGCATTTGCTCCCGTACCAACAACTATTACTTTTATATCTTGTGCAACTAAATTAGCAGCTATAGCAGCAAGTTGTACATCACTTATACCTGCAACATATGAATTATTATCATTTCCAGCAATAGCATCTGTCATTAATATAACATACCTAGCTACTCCAGTTCTCCATGTACCACTAAAATTTTGAAGTCCTACCATGTCTGTTGCTATATCACTTGGTTCAGGAGCTGAGTGACTACTAGCATTTCCAAGCGGGAAACTAGCTGTATTTAATAAGTTAAGTTGAGTTGTAAATGTTGCACTATTGTTAGTACCAAACATCTCCATAACAGTAAAATACTGTTTCATGAAGTCTCCTACAGGGCTAGAAGTGGAAGGTGTAGTTTGAGTTATAGCTACTTTTTGAGATGCTGGTAAACTTGTATAAGCAGCTAAACCTTCATATGGTGGAGGACCATCTTTAGTAGGATCTGCATTGTACTCATCAAATAGTGTTAAGCTTAATTTATAATCACTAGTACCAACCAATGTAGCTATTTGTGATATAATAGCAGCTGCACCAGCTTTTACGTCATCAATTGCACCTCCCATACTAGAAGTCATATCAACTATAAACGCTACATCCATACCTTCATCACAAACTGTTCCAACATCCATACATCCAAAAACAATATTTGGTGGTTGTTCTATAAATACAGTTAAAGTAGCTGTACATTGTGGAACAGATGAGTCTGTCACTACTACTACATATACTCCTCCTGCTAGTGATGATAAATTTTGTGAAGTTGCTGTAAATCCGTTTGGACCAGTCCATGCAAATGTATAAGGTGCTGTACCACTACTTACTGTAAGAATTATAGTACCATCATCTGTTGTATCATCTGTTGCATCGGTTGAAATAAATGATAATGTGAAATCAGCACAGTAATCACAACATGAAGTATCTGTACCTCCTACAGTTCCTCCACAATCTGCTGTGCATTCAGGACAAAAGTTGGGTGAAAGAGGATCTAAACAACCTGATAATGTATTACCAGATGGATCAACGTTTGGATCTTCACATGCTATAAATGGTTTTGCAGGGCAAATTTCATCAGGACACTCTTCTGTTAATGTTATTGTAATATTTTGTGATGAACAATCTCCTGCTGTTGTAAAGCAATGGCATAAATCTAAAGTATGTTTTGTATCTATTGATCCATTTCCAATACAATGTCTTAGAATACCATATTCATCAGTATTTCCTACATTACCTCCATCTAATACAACACTATAATCTGGTATAGGTATACCGTTTTGGTTAACTGCTTTAAATGTAAAACAAGTAGAATCATTGCAAGATGTTAAATCAGTAAAAGCATTTAAATCAGCTTGTAATCCGCCAGCTGTAAAAGGTTGTTCTGAAGGTTCAACTCCCCATCCTTGTTGATCAAGTGCTCCAAATCCTTGAGCAAAATAAGGATTACCATCTTCAAGTCTAGATAAATCAACTATAGTATTAAAAGGAGCAACTGTCCAAGTTCCATCAAGAGTTGTTTTATCACCACTAGAAATAGCACCAGTTGCATGTAATGGAAAAGCTAAATGTGATGGACCCGCAATACCTCCAACAGGTATTTGAGGTTTAGATGGATAACAAAAGAAATTAGCTTTGAATTCAGTACCTTGTGTTAAGTATGCATTTCTTGTTTGTATAAATAAAGCATAATCCCCTTTCCAACAAGCTTGTATTACTGCATCTGAACCATCATTTGCCGTTCCTATATTAGATGTTGCATCAGCCCAACTACATGGTGTACCAGGTCCTGAAGTTTTTCTTCCATGATATGGTCCAACAGTACCAGTACTTGTAGTTGCTTCATCAATAAATGTTACAGCTAATAAATTTTTAGAAGATGCAGCTGGAGGTATTCCATTAGAAATTGTTGTAGCAAATATACCACCTGAATTATCTGTAGTTGCAGTAGAAGCAACTGTTTCACCACCTACTCCTGCTCCAGAATACATTAATACATTATTAGTCTGTGCCCATTTTAATATCCCCCAAAATTTACTATTTGCATTAACAGTTGGTGGAAAAATAGAATTGGCAGCAGCACAATTTCCTGTATTATTAAAAGCTCCTGTCATTGAAGATATACCCCAATCTAACCATCTTTCTCCAAAAACTACTGTATGATATTCTGTTATGTTTTGTGAACCTGTTGCTCTACATGATGTATCAGATTGAGGTATAGATGCACTTTCAGCACGTATTAAATTTACCCAACCATGTGCAGCTGCATATGCATCTTGAACTTGTGGTATACCTAATGAAGTGGCATCATAGTAAAAATATATCTCAACTTCACCTTTATCCATACCACAAAGTTCATTAACCCATGCAGGTCTATCAGGATCATCTTTTGCACCACCTACAGGTGGAGTATATGTTTCTGAAGTAATTTTTGTTGATAAGTATGTTGTTTTTTTATTTTCATCAAAATCACAAAGAGCTTTCTTATTTACATTGCTGTCGTAATCACTCCCACAACAATTTCCAATACCATACCTTTTGTGCCTGTATTTTTTAAAAACATCATCAGCAAAACTACGCTCTATCTCAATTTTCTTAACGGTAAAGTTCTTATTATTCATAATTATTTCTTCTCTGCTGCTGATTTACAAGTTTTATGAACTGTTCTACCATCTGATGTTGTTGTTTTTTGACAACCACAGGTAAAAGGTCTGCTGCAATGTGCACAATTAGTCATATTATTAGTTTTTCTGGTTTATTAACATACTACACATGTTACTTTTTCTAGTCTATTTTTTGCAAATTCAAAAAGTTCAAGACCTTGACTTGGACTACCACAATATTCTACTTTTGATTTAGCAGCGTCAATTAAAGTTCTGATAAATGACATTTCACTCATTAACTCAGATTGTTCAGAAGATGGTAAACATGTAGTTACATCAATAGAACACATCTTATCATAATACATATTCATTAAAGATGTAGTTCTTAACATGTTATATTCAACATAAACTTTATCATTTGGTGCAACACTATACCTTACAATATAAAGCCCATCTGGAATATCTATTCTAGAAGAGCCACAGTTTGACGTTTGTATGTTTAATGAACATGCATTAATTGTTAAGTCAAATCCAGGAGAAACCTCAATCAATGCTGGTTTATTATAACCAGGTACTGTTATAAGAAGTTCAGTACAATCTATACTAAGATTCTTAGCATATTCACTTGTATCTTTAAGATGAAAAATTTCTGGATTAGAAACAAAATATGATTCTAAACTTAGTATGTGTTTTGCTGCCATATTATTTTTTATTATAAGTATATATTACTACCTATTAACAATATACAAAAAAAGCTACATATAAAAAACAAAAAAGGGTGAGAACTTAATCTCACCCTCCTTAATAAATATAAATAGTTTTAAGACTACTTAGCTGCTGCTGCTTTGATAGGACCTAAAGGTGTAATACCAGAAGCTACACTACCACTTGCTGCAATAGTTGTAAAAATAGTATCAAGTGTAGTAATAACCGCTGTATCAGTACAAAGAACAGCAACTGAAATAACATATTGATCATTGTCAAATACACCTGTTGGATTATTAAAACGAGGCACAGTATGTTGTACATAGTAAACTTTGTATAAAGCTTGTCTATTAACTGCAGCAATTAATTTATCTCCACCTTCAATATCTCTAAATCTAGCAGAATCTTTATTACCTTGATTATGACCACCATCTTGACGGTATCTTCCATCTAGGATAAGATCTCTCAATACTGTTTCCCCAGAAGTTTCTCCTGGTTGAACAACAACTTGAGTAGTACCTGGATTAGCCGTATTTTGCGGAGTCATAGTAGGACAAAAATCTGTACAAGCATCTCCATCATCATCAATTCCAGAAACTATCATAGTAATAGGAGTTGTTCCATACCAGTCTCTTGTGTCAAATGAACAGTCATCAAAATACGTCTCATCTGGACATTTTAAAGTTAATGTTAAAGTTGCAG
>Ga0115003_10002561_pt1 | contig 14962 bp, 16 predicted proteins | sample ArcticOcean_MG_C_7_FD_88736 | JGI IMG/M metagenome (GOLD analysis project Ga0115003, IMG submission 88736) | Marine microbial communities from western Arctic Ocean - ArcticOcean_MG_CB11_88 | ecosystem: Environmental > Aquatic > Marine > Oceanic | place: Arctic Ocean: Canada Basin | collected... | reverse complement strand
CGGCGACTCTCGTGATGCCGACGCTGAGGTCGGTGTCGCTGGCAGCCAACGAGACCCGGGCGAAGTTGCCAGACGCCGGGCCGAAAGCCGACCCGGGCACGATTGCGACGCGCCGCTCGGCGATCATGCGTGAGGCAAAGTCCACGTCGGACATGCCTGATCGACTCACGTCAATCATCGTGTAAAACGCGCCTGTCGGGCGCGAGTAGGCCACATCGTGCGAATCGAGGATGTCCGTCACAAGGGTGCACCTGCGGGAATACGCCGCGCGCATGTCGGCCACACAGGTCTGGTCGCCATCAACAGCTGCAACCGCTGCCTTCTGGGCGATCGCGTTGACGCAGGAAACGGTTGGTTCCTGGGCACGCAAGATGTGCTGGATGATCTCTGCGGCGCCAACCACGTAGCCAACACGCCAGCCCGTCATCGAGTAGCTCTTTGAGAAGCTGAACGCGCTGAGGACGCGGCCGTCAGTGTCGAGCGGCTGGAGGGAGGGTGGCGGTTGGTCGAAGTAGATCTCGTCGTAGACCTCGTCTGAGATGACCCAGAGGTCGTACTTGCGGGCAAGTTCGAGGATCTCGCGAAGGCGTTCCTCGGGGATAATTGCGCCGCTCGGATTGCCAGGCGAGTTGATCATCAGGACTTTGGTGAGTGGGGTGATGCGCGATTCGATGTCGTCGACCGTTGGCACCAAATTGTGCTCGAGGCGGAGCGGGTAGTACACCGCCTTAGCCTGCAACAGCACGGTCATCTGGAGGTAATTGGGCCAGCTCGGATCTGGGAGCAGTACCTCGTCACCTGGGTTCACGAGGCTCGCCAGCGAAGTAAAAATCCCGGCGACAGCACCGGAGGTGACAATGATCTCATCGGTCGATGCCGTGATGCCGTTGCGGCGCGACAACTTTCTGGCGAGGCCCTCGCGCAGTTCGAGGATCCCCGCGTTGGGCGTGTACTTCGTGAAGTTGGCACCCATCGCCTCGGCCGCTGCCGCCTTGATGTGTTCGGGGGTAGCGAAGCTCGGTTCGCCAACCTCGAGCCTGATGCAATCCGGGTATCTGCTGGCCTCGTCGTAGACAAGGCGGATGCCGGAACGGGGGAGTTGTCTGATTGCTGAGGACGGTAAGCGGTCACTCATTACTTCCACCCTCGTGGGAAGTGGCACGAGACCTGGTGAGCGTCGCCGACAGTGGCGAGCGTGGGCGACTCGCTGATGCAGCGTTCGTTACCCTCGCCGACCGGACATCGCGAAGCGAACTGGCAGCCGCTCGTGGGGCCGGCGTCATTGGTGATGTCACCTTTGAGCGCGATTCGTGTGCGTTGTCGTTCGAGCTGGACGTCGGGGATTGGGCTAGCGGAGAGCAGCGCCTGCGTGTACGGGTGGGCAGGGTCGCGAAAGATGCTCTCGGTGACACCGTGCTCGACGATCTTACCGAGGTACATTACAGCGATCTCATCTGCGATGTGTTCGACGACGGCGAGATCGTGTGAGACGAACAGATAGGTCAAGTTGAGCCGTTTCTGCAAGTCGATGATCAGGTTGAGTATTTGGGCTTGGACCGACACGTCGAGCGCTGAAACGGGCTCGTCGAGAATGAGCACCTTTGGCTCGAAGGCAAGCGCCCGGGCAATACCGACACGTTGGCGCTGGCCGCCCGAGAACTCGTGTGGATAGCGGTCGGCCATCGTGGGATCGAGACCGACCAATTCCATCAGTTCGCTCACCCGCTGTCTGGCTTGGTGGTGGTTCATGCGGAGGTGGACGGTGAGCGGTTCGGAAACGGTTTGATACACCGACAATCTTGGGTTGAGTGACCCATATGGGTCCTGAAAAACGACCTGTAGCTGTTGGCGGACCTTCTTGAGCTCTGACCTTCGCAGCGAGAGCACATCGCGAGCTTCGCTCGGGTCGGTTTGCAGCAGGACCTGACCCGAGGTGGGTTCGATGAGTCGAAGGATGGCCTTCACCAGTGTGGTTTTGCCGCAGCCCGACTCGCCGACGAGCCCGAGCGTTCGGCCCTCCGGGACATCGAGCGAGATGCCCTTCAGTACATCGGTTCGTGTGCTCTCCCCGAACGACAGGGCAGAGCCGTGCACATATGTGTGGTGCACGTCACGGATTGAGAGTGCATACACGACGCTTTTGTCGTCGTCGTTTTGGTTGTTGGTTTTGGCTGTGACCTGACTCACCTCCAAATGCTATAACATACTATCGGTAAAGGCAATACAGCGACCGCCGATCTGACGGCGGCGCTGAGGAGGAAGGGGATAGTCATGAGTCAGGAATATCGAGGTTCGATGGGGGGGATGGAGGAGGCCGAACTCGATGAGTTCCTCCAATCAGACGCGCTGTCGCGTGTCGCATGTTTGAAACCGGACGGATCGCCGTATGTGGTGCCGATCTGGTACCAGTGGGACGGTAAGAGTTTTTGGTTCGTCGGCCGGGAGCGGGCCGCTTGGTGCCGCTACATGGAAAACGATCCGCGCGTATCGATGGTGATCGACAAGGAACACGGTCGTCCTGACGAGAGCAGCGGTGAGATCAAACAGATCCCGAAAGTGATGACGTCGGGGCGCGTCGAGATCGTCGAGCGGCCGAACTTAGGGGGAGCCTGGGTCGACATCGCCGCGAAGATGGCGGTCCGCTACCTGGGCGAAAACGGCCCGAGCTATCTCGAGTCGACGCTCAAACAGCCGCGTTGGCTGGTGAAGCTCACACCCGACGATTTCAGAACCTGGAAAGGCATGGGATGGGCCAAGCGCTACTGGGTCGATACGAGCGGTGGCCCATCGTACGAAGAGGCGCACGGCCTCGCCGAATGACGAGCGGTTCCGAACGAGTCAGAAGCTCGTTCGGAACGATGTCATGGCGTTAGCGACCATCCCGCGGTCGCTGGTGGTGAAAAGCGATACACCCCGTCGGCGGTAGTCCGCGGCCCGGGCGACATCGGCGATTGGGATGCCCACCGGGACGCCGTGCGCCCGACCTGCCGCGAGCACTCGATCGAGGGCTGCTTCCAGATCCGGGTGGGCGTACTCGGCCGGGCAGCCTAGGGCGACCGAGAGGTCACTGAGCCCTACGAACAGGCAGTCGACGCCGGGCACCGAGGCGATTGCGTCGACAGCATCGACCCCGTCCTGTGATTCGACCTGGATCACGCACACAACACCACGATTCGCCTCGGGGATGTAGTCAGCAAGTGTCATCGTGACTCCCCATCCCATGTTGCGTGAGCCCGCAGCCCCTCTGGTGCCATCCGGTGGATACCGACAGGCGCGGGCAGCAACGGTGGCCTCGTCGGCTGACTGCACCTGTGGGAAAACGATCCCCCGAGCGCCGGCGTCGAGCGCACGGGTGGCAAGTGATTGCTGGATGGTACCGACCCGCAACAGCGGGAAGGTGCCCGAGTAGAGCGCGGCCAAACACATTGCTGACAACCGCTCCCAACCCACCGGTGTGTGCTCGGTGTCGAGGATAACGAAGTCGAGCCCGACAGCGCCACAGATCTCGACTACCTCAGGGCCGCCGACCTGGATGAACGTACCGAGCGTGAGTTCGTCCGCAACCAGCTTGTCCTTGAATCGTCTGTCGGTACGGATATCTGGGAAAGTCATGATTCCTCGCTCAATTTCTCGGGTTGGACGTCGTCGAAGGAGGCCGTCTGAGGAAGTCGAGGATGACTGCCATCGATTCGTTGGCCCGCTCGGCGTAGTGGCCGCGGCCACTGCCCTCAAAGACAGCGAGCGTGGCGTTCGGAATCATCTCGGCTACCTTGCGTGCGCCGACGCGACTGGGGCCGGCATCGAACGGCGTGAGGACGTCTGCCGAACCGACCATGACCAGTGTTGGTGATGAGATGTAGGGCAGATCCGCACGAACGTCGGAATCGATCATTACTTGGCAGGCGTCGGTGAAGACATCGGTGTCGGCATTACGGCTCGCGGAGTCGGTCATCTCGTCGACGAGCGTGTCCAGGCCGACGAGATCGATGTGCGCTCGGGAAAATGCCTTGTTCACCAGCTCCTCCGCAACTTCTCGCGAGCCGACTCCGTATGCCCGTGCCAGGTGTTGCCACACGTGAAAGTGTGACTCGGCCATGCCGTCGCACTTGGCAACAGCGCCGGCTCCGAGGAGTAGTTTGGCGACCCGTTCGGGGTGCGCCACAGCGAACGCGATCGTGATGAAGCTGCCCATCGAGCCTCCGTGCACGTGGCCCGACCCTTTCCGAGGTAGTCCAGCAGCGCGACGAGATCATCGCACCACACGTCGATCGTGTAGAGATGCGATGATCTCGTACTCAGGCCGTAGCCGCGATGGTCGTAGTCGAGCACCTCGAAGTGTTCGCTGAGGCGAGGGGTGACGGTTTCGTATCGCTCGTGGGCGCTCACCGGGCCACAGACTTGTTCGACGCACTCTCCCTTGCCGGTGAGTTGATACCAGAGAGTGGTGCCGTTGACCTCGGCTATGCCGTGCATGTGGGCTCCAGGTGGGTTGGAGGCGCGTGGCGCCCCACGTTTAATGTGTTGTCCAGCCGCCGTCGACGGCGAGGATCGAGCCGGTGACGTAACTCGAAGCGTCGGATGCAAGAAACAGCAGCGGTCCAATGATCTCGGAGATCTCGGCCCATCGTTTGAGCGCCACCTCTTGGTTGATGACACGGAGCGCGTGCTCCGAATACTGCTGGCTGAGGTTCATGTCGGTGAGGAAGGGCCCTGGCGCGAGGGCGTTCACATTGATCGGGATATCTGCCCACTCCATGGCCAACGCTCGTGTGATCTGATGCACCGCACCCTTCGCCGAGGTATACGCCGTCCGGTCGGATGCCGCGATTGTGCCGAATGTGGAGCCGAGATTGATGACTCGCCCCGCTGGGGCTTTGGCAAGTAGCCGGTGAGCGGATCGGCACATGAGCCAAGTCCCGGTGACATTGACGGCGAGCGAGCGCTCGAAGTCGGCCACGGACAGCTCGTGGATCGCGCCGCGTAGGTTGATGCCGGCATTGTTTACCAGGATGTCGAGCCGCCCAAAGGCACCCTCGACCTCGGCGACCACGCGTTCGCAGTCGGCTTCGTCGGCGACGTCGCCGACGATTCCGATGATCTGGCCGTCAGCGATCTCAGCGATCTCGGCGGCCCGATCGGTGATGTCGGCCTCGGTAGTGCTCGTGATTGCAACATGTGCTCCAGCTTCTGCGAGCGCCGTTGCTATCGCCGCGCCTAGCCCGCGTGAGCCACCCGTGACGAGTGCAGCGCGTCCGCTCAAGTCAAAGAGTTCATGGAGGGGCATGCGCCGGGTGTCCCTCAATCCGACGAATCAGTGAGCCCGTGGGCCTCTTCATATGAAATCGTCTTGTCGTTTTCCACCCAGTACTTCTTGGCCCAGCCAGTCCCTTCCCAGGTCTTCAGCACTGTTGGTTCGACGCGAAACAACCAGCGCGGCTGGTTGATCGATTTTTGGATGTATTCCGGACCGTTTGGGCCGAGGTAGCGGACCGCCATCTTCGAGGCGATCTCGACCCATGCGCCACCGACGTTAGGTTGCTCGATGATCTCGGCCATGCCCTGCGCCCATACCTTCGGCATCTCGAAGAAGCGGTTGTTGGCTTCGTCCTTGACCGATCCTTCGTCGATCACGAGGCCGCAGCGGCGGTTCGTGGCGAGGATCGCGGCGATCTCGGCGCGCTCGCGAAGTACGAACCAGAACGCCGTGCCATCCCAGTGGTACCACGCAGGGACGATGTGGGGAAAGCCGTCGTCGTTGATCGCCGAGAGGCGCACCAAGGCGTTTCCCTCCAGGTAGAAGTCCCTCCGGTGGGGATCCATTGCGCCGATTTTACCGCGCCAACCTTCAGCCATTACCGCTCCTCAATTGCCCTTGTATCCGGGTCTGCGCTCTGGAACAGATCGAAATTATATTATTTTGACCATACCGACGAGCCCGAGGGTTGTCAATCAGGCCGCATGGATGACATTTGGCCGCTGGGCTGTGCATCGCGTTGCCCGGTCGTGGCTGTTGCGGGGTCGTGCCAGCGTCAGTTGTCTGGCACGTCGTAGGCCTGGGCTGTGAGCGCGCCGTCGACGATGAGGTTCGTTCCTGAGACGTAGGCGGCGTCGTCCGACGCGAGGTACAGAAATGCACGGGCGATGTCGTCGACCGAGGCGAGGCGGTTCATTGGGACCACCGGAAACCCCTCTGCTCGCCACTTGTCCATCAACTCCGCGCTGGTGAGGTCGATGGATTGCTGCGTATCGGCCGGGCCGGGGCTCACACAGTTCGCCCGGATGCCGAACGGAGCACACTCGACAGCAATTGCTTTGGCCAAGGCGACGAGGCCCGCCTTTGCAACGCTGTACGAAGTGAAGCCGCGGCCATGGCCCAGCGAAGCGACCGAAGAGGTGAACAAAATCACGCCGCCTCCGGTTTCCTTCATCGCTGTGACGGCACTGTGGGAGAGCGCGAAGTAGGCGTCGAGATTGACCGACAAGATGTGTCGCCACGACTCGTCGCTTATGTCGAAGAAATGGTCGTCGGCCCACGCCGCGGCATTGCTGATCATCACGTCGAGCTTCGGGTTGGTTGCTAGGGCGTGGGCGATGGCGTCGCGACAGTTGGTCATCGAGCTGAGATCGGTGCAGATCGAAACGGGCACCGCTCCGGCGGCCGTCACTCGCTCGGCTGTGGCGTCAAGCCGTTCCTGGATGCGATCGACGAGGTAGACGTACGAGGCGCCCTCCTTGGCAAATAGTTCCGCGGTCCGTTGGCCGAAGCCACTGCCGGCCCCGGTGATGAACACGTTTTTACCGGTGAATCGACTCATGGAACGAAACCCCTAATGTTGCGGCCTCGCCATTCTGGCTGGCCTCCGGTTGTGCTTGCATTCGCTGTGAGCCTTGGCGGTTTGATTGCGCCGTCAGTGACACTCTTGCGAGGAACAGAATTCAAATACTATAGTAAATGTTCTGAACCGCAAAGGAGTCCCGGTGGTCGAGTTCGAGCAATCCCACTACGTCCAGGAGAACACGGGAGCAGGCGGTGAAGGCCGCGGCGGGTGCCGATCGCTCCGGGCACTCTTGGCATGGTCCGAGCCTCGCTGGCCGCCGATGCCGGCACGATCGAAACTGGAATCAATCGAATCGCTGCACATCTGCAGCAACGGAAAGGATGATCGTGTTATTCGATAAAATCGAGGACCGTCTGGACGATGAGTCGCAACGAAAAGTGGCAGCGTTTATCGCTGACCATGCGGATGATATTTTCGAGTTCACCTGCGCGCTGATCCGCACGCCGTCGGTGAACCCGCCGGGTGATGAGGTCGCAGTGAGTAAAGTGGTCATGGATCGACTCGCCCAACTTGGGATCGAGGACTGCTCGATTGCCGCATGTCTCCCCGAACGCCCGAACGTCATGGCGCACGTGGCAGGCACATCGCCAGGCCCAACCCTCATGCTCTCAGGGCACCTCGACACCAAACCGGCCGGGAACATGGATGAGTGGGAGACCGATCCGTGGGTTCCGATGGTGGTCGGCGATCAGCTCGTTGGCCTCGGCTCGGGCGATATGAAGGCTTCGATCGCGGCGATGGTCTACGCCGCCGCAGCGCTGCGCCACCTCGGAGAGTTTCCAGGTAAGTTGTCGCTCGCGCTGACCGCCGACGAAGAGAACGGATCTCAGTACGGATCGAAGTGGCTCGCCGCCGAGGGGTACCTCGAAGCCGACGTGTGTGTGATTGGCGAACCGGCCGGCGTGCACGAGGAATGGGAGTCGATCCACCTCGTGTCGCGGGGAGCGGCGTTGTTCAAGGTCGTCGTACTCGGAACCCAAATGCACTCCTCGATCTCTGACCAGTTGCCCGCCGTCAATGCGACGCTCAAGATGGCCGAGCTGGCATTGAAGATGCAACGCGAGCTCCGTGGCTATCTGACCTTCGACGATCATGAGTACTGCCGCCTGGGGCCGACCGTCAATGTCGGTGTGACGGCGGAGGCCGGCGTGACCTATGGGGTGTTTCCCGGACGTGCCGAGTTTGGGGTCGACGTCCGCACGATCCCCGGTATGACAGAGGAGCAGGTCCAGGCTGATGTCCAGCGGTTCCTCGACGATGCGGTGGCCTCTGACCCCGAGCTCGATGCAGAACTCGAGTGGAACCTCATGGTCGGCGCTACCGAGATCGACGCGTCCAACCCGATCGTGCAATCACTGGCCGATGCGTCCCAAATCGTGCTTGGACACACACCCCGTCTCGACGCATTTCCGGGCGCGACCGACGCGGCGTACATCCAGATTGTCGCCGGCGTGCCGTGCATTGCTTCATTTGGGCCCGGCTTCCTTCCCCGCGCTCACAGCCCGAACGAGTCGATGCACAAGGACGGTGCAGCCGAGGCAGCGATGATCTACGCCCTGTCGGCGCTCGACTACTTGACCACACAGACCGCGAACACCCCATGAATGAGCGGACGGTCGCTGTATCAAAGGTCAAGACCGGCGTGGTGCTCGCTGCCCCAAGGCTCGATGTTCGGCGAATCCTGAACCTCTGATCCGGTTGTTTCGTTCAGGTGGTGCTTGCGTCGAGCAGCCAGTCGAGGGTGAAACGGTTCCACTCGTCGGGCATTTCCGAGAACGCTATGTGACTCGACCTCTGACCAGCGAACACGTGCAGTTCGGAGCCGGGAATCCGGCGTTGCACCTCGCGTCCGTAATGCGTCGGCACCTGCCAGTCGACCTCCCCGGACGTGATCAGAGTCGGCACCGAAATCGAGTTCAGCCGATCCATCGTGTCGTGGGTTTTGTCGGCGTGGAAATGGCCGAGGATGCCTTGCTGCGACGGTGGGTGGGGATTCTCGAGGATGAACGCCCGTTCGAAGGCTTCGAGTTGCTCGGGTTCGTCATTGACAAAATGGGGGCTCGCGACCCACATCAGCGCCAGCCGGATGTACATGGCCATGTCGTTCTGGAGCACCGGCACCTCCATCGTGTCAATCATTCGACAGAACCACGTATCGGACAAACCCCAGGTGCAGTGCAACTGCAACGTTGTCAGAAGTTCAGGATGGTTGATCGCAAACTCCTGCGACGTTGCAGAGCCGAGCGAAAGCCCTGACAGGTGTACCGGCCCGCAGTCGAGAAAGCGTGCGAGCGCGGCCGCGTCATCGGCCAGTGACCGCATGGTGTACGCGGTTGGATCCGAGGTGTGCGTCGATTGGCCGGTGCCGCGAGCGTCGTATGTGATGACCGTGTACGAGTCGCGGTACGCCTCGACCTGAGACGCCCAGTTGTCGTGGCTCGCAGCAGTGCCCATAATGAGCAGCAGCGGAGGGCCGGCGCCCTCGACCTCGTAGTACATGTCCATGCCAGTCGGGAGCGCCGCGAAGGGCATTGCTGAGCCTCTTTCCAGGTCGAAAATCGGCGCACTCAGACCGAGTGGCCACCCGGATCGTATAATATCGTAGAGGTGGTGGTAGCGCTAGCGCCTTGTGCGCTTGTGGCCGTTGCCGCTGGAGATTCTCGATGAACCCGGCTGGCAGGTGCTGCTAAAGAATTGCGAGGTTAGCCACATCGAGATCGGCTTGATTGGAAGCAATCTCTGGGCGGATCAGGTCAATGGTGTTCTGTAAATGATTCTTGAGCGCGTTGGCAGCGCCGACGTGGTTTCCGCTACTGAGGTTCTCGGCGATCTCGCGATGCTGGGAATCAGCGTCACCGCGGTAGTCGATCGACAGTCGCTGGTATCGCGCCGAGTGAAGCCAGAGTTCATTGATGACTTTGAGCCGGCGCGGCGAGTTGGCTCGCTCATAGATGAAGAAGTGGAAATCGCGGTTGAGGGCGAGCTGCGACAGTTTGTCGTTCTGCTTGTTCGCAGTGGTTGAGTAGGTGAGAAGGTCTGCAAGGTAAGCGTTGTCGTCACTGGTGAACGGTGTAGCGCGCCGGACGGCTTCGCACTCAAGATCGATCCGGAACTCGTAGATGTTTTCCAGGTCTTCGATCGACAGCGAGGTCACGAAGGCGCCTCGGTTATGCACGAATTTGACGAACCCCTCGGCCTCGAGCACGCGCAACGCTTCGCGCACTGGGATGAAGCTTGTGCCGCAGCTCGCCGCGATCTGATTGGGAAGCAGCTTCGAACGAGACGGAAAGCGTCCTTCGATGATTCCGTCTCGCAGATGCTGCAGAACATGTTCGACGATGCTAGTAGCGAAGCCTGAGCCCTCGCGTCCGTCGATCTTGTCAGTGTGCATAGGAGCTATGATCTTATAGGCGATTTGGCGTCAGTAGTTCTGACTATTTCTTCTGCTCCGCGGATGACTACTGCGTCCGCTCCTCGTATGCGGCAGCGGTACGAAATGCGAGGCACCGGTGCCGGCACGGGCGGCGATTTGTAGCCCGATCGGAAGCCCAGAACGACGAGGCCGTAGTGAGCGCCGCCACTCCAGACCCAGTCGAAGTACCCGACGCCGTTGGTCTGGGCCTGTCGGAAGCGGAGACCATTCTCGAGATTGTCGAGACCGAGGATGCAGCCGGCGAGTGGAGTCCCCCCGCTTTGTGAGGCAGGGGTTGTTGTGAAATTTTATGCGACGGCTGAGGCAGCGTAGATCTCGGCCGGAGTGTGATGTTGCAGTCCGGCCTGGTGTCGTTGCCGGTTGTAGAACGTTTCGATGTAGTTGAACAGAATTGTCCGCAGCTCGGACCGCGTGATGTGTTTCCAATCGCCGTGAATCGGCAGCACGTCACGCTTGACCGTCGCCCACGTCGACTCCATCGCGGTGTTGTCGAAACAGTCTTCGGTCGACCCGTAGGACGCTCGGAGATTCCAATCCGACAGTCGGTTCGCGAACTCGAGCGAGGTGTATTGGGTGAATTCCCTCGATCCGCATGGTGCACCAGTTCTCCGTCAGGCTGACGACGAGCAAGCGCCATCACCAACGCGTTGACAACAAGATCAGTGGTCTGGCGTTCGCCCATCGACCAGCCGACCATCGACCGGTCATGAAGATCGACGATCCCGACAAGGAACAATTTCCCGGCCAAACATTTGAACTCACTGATATCAGCCACCCAACGCTGATCCGAACGCTCCGCTGTGAAGTCGCGTTCCAGCAGATCAGGAGCGTGTGCGGTGTTCGGCCGGCCACGCCGCCAACGTTTGCGGCTGTGCGCCCCGACGAGTCCCGCGTCGGCCATCAGGCGGGCGACGCGGTTCTCACCGATCCGCCAGCCGTTACGTCGGAGCTGTCCGAACAAGCGCGGTGATCCATAGGTGGATCGCGACGCGACATGAGTGTCATAGATCGCGTTCGTCAACCACGCATCAGCCAGTTCGCGGTTCGAGATTCGTGGGCGTTTCCACCGGTAGTAGCGGGCGCGGCTGACGCCGACCAACTCGCAAAGCCGCTTCACCTTCAACAGGTGACGATTGTCATCAACAAACCAGCAGCGACTCACCTGGTCGTCTCTTTCGCAAAATACACAGCCGCCCGTTTCAAGATCTCACGATCCTGTTTCAGCTCGGCGTTCTCCTTGTGGAGCCCCTTCAACTCAGCACGCTCGTCATCACTGAGCGCTCCTGGCGTGTTGTTGCGCTCATGTTCCTTGACCCACGTAGACAGCGATCCGTCGTGAATGCCAAGCGACTCTGCGACCTTGGATCGCGGTCTGTCGCCCGACAAGAACAACTCGACTGCCTCGCGTCGGAATTCCTCGGTGTACTTCGATGGTCGACCCATCCTGGCCTCCTTCCCTGAGACACTCTCTCAGAAATCGGTGCCTCAAGAAATGGGGGAACTCCACGGGGCGCTTCACATCGTGTGGTCACCTCGTCACTAACTCATCGCACGCGACTTTGAGAAACGAACCAAGTCGACCCTCGATTTCCTGCGTGAGAACGGGCTCCCCGTGGAAGTCGTCCCGGTGTCGATCTACGTCGAGCCGCAAGGCCGCCGAATCGGTGACATCGAATCCGACCATAAGCCGACGGCTGCTGCAAGCAGGGCCCGTCTCGGCTCGCCCCAAGCCGCACGGACTGCGGGTGCAGTAAGTGTCCGAGCGGTCAGACACGACCAAGAAGCGATTGCGGCGCCCGAAGCCTTGCGGATGGCGAATCGGACGGTTTCGTCACCTTTTTGCACGACTGCATCGCATGTGTGAGCCGGCTCCAATGGCCAACGCCGAATATCTGCTATAATATTTTATCGAACTTAAGTGCGAGACTCTGCGTCATGCGGCGCCGTTCAGCGCCAAGGGAAAGATGCTGGTTGGCGATGCCTGATTTGATCGCTGAGGAGTTCGCACAGCGCGGTTACTGCGTTGTCCCGGCGTCAGATCCCGACACGCTCCGCCGTCTGCGCGTCACGGTGACCGATCTGTGCTACGAACTCCTCGGACTACCCGCTGCTCGTGCCCAGGATCACGAGGCTGAGGACCTCGACCAACTACACCGTCACCTGCTCGGTGCAGCGTCAGCGACCCGGTTGCGCAACGACCTGACCAGAGCGCTCGTCGAGCGGATGCCGGCGGGTCGTGCGGTGTTCGACTCCTTCGAGCAGTGGATCCGTCTGCTCGTGGGCAACGATGTGCTCTCACAACGGGTGGCCAACGTTGTGCTGCAACCGCCCGGCGACCCGCACCCGACCGAACTGCACCGCGACGCCCCGGCGAACTCACCGTACGAAGTGGTCGCCTGGGTGCCCCTCGTCGATTGCTACGCGACCAAGAGCATGTACCTGCTCGACCGCGACGCATCGGCGCTTGCGCTCCGGCACCATCGGGAGCACCCTGACGACGCCACCGGCCTGCAGCGACTGCTAGACGAGCACGCCGAGTTTGTGTCGGTGCCCTTCGGCCACGCGTTGTTGTTCTGGTCGGGCCTGTTCCACGGGTCGGTTGCGAACGCCGAACCCACCACGCGACTGTCGCTTAACACCCGGTTCAAGCATCTCTTTGCGCCTTTAGGCATGAAGGACCCCTTCCGCTATTTCGAGGTGCTCGAGACGACCCCGCTCACCCGTCTGGGGCTGGCATTCCAACGCGAGGAAAAGTGAGATGCGCCGATTCGTCGGGGTGTTACTGGAGTTCGATGCGGCGGTCAATCCCGAGCCCGGTGTAGCGCGGGCGCCGACGATTGCCGAGCAGGTCACGGCCCTGGCGCGTCTGGCTGAGCGTCTGGGAGGCCGCTTGGAGCAAGAGTTACTCATCGCTCGACGCGGTAAGGGCCTCGATTCCGCAGCGCTCGACCATCTGGTAAGTTTGCCGGTCGATGGGGTGCTGCTGTTCTCGCTCGACACCTTGCGTGATGACAGTCGGGTGGACCTGAAGGGGTTGCGTCGCTGCTGGCAACTTGGCGGGCGACTCGCCCTGTTGGTCGAAGATCTCCAGTTCCTCGACGCCACCGGGTTTGCCTCGTTCATAGACTTCGTCTTGGCGATGAACCTCGTGCGACGTCGTGATTCCTCGGCGGCGTGGTTCGCACTCGTGAACGAGGTATCGGCTGCATGAAGCTGAAGCTTCGTACGTGGTGGATCGCCAGTGGCGTGCTGGTGGTGCTGATGGCACTGGCGCTGCTCGGCCCGTTTGTGTATTTGTGGCTCAGTGACGAGCCTCCGGCGTTGGTGTCGCAGCGCATCGTCAACGACGGGATCATTACCGCTGCCGAACTCGATGGCGTCTGGCGCATCGGTGACGGCTCGATCGTCGGCTACCGGGTGCAGGAGAAGATAGCCCTCGCCGACCTGATGGCCGTAGGCCGCACCTCCGGTGTCACGGGTGAGTTCACGGTCCTGAACGGAGTGCTCGAGACTGCCGAGTTCACCGTGGATATGGACAGGTTCGCAAGCGACCGCAGTCAACGTGACGCGCAGTTCCGCACCAGGATCATGGACGTGGCCACCTATCCAACCTCGACGTTCCGGCTCACCGAGCCGGTGACGGTGCCGGCGTCGACCACCGTGGCGACGATGGACCCGTTCATCGCCATCGGCGAGCTCACTTTGCGCGGCAGCACGAAACCGGTCGTGTTCGACATCTATGCCGTCATCGCCGATGGCCGCCTCCGGCTGACCGGCTCGACCGAGATTATGTTCCGCGAGTGGGGCATCCCCAATCCGTCAGTGCCCGAAGCGTTTGTCTACACGGGCAAGACTGGCATCCTTGAGTTCGATCTCGCCTTCGATCCTGTTCGGTGAGGGCGTTGTACCCTTGCTTGGTCACGCCACAGCGGCTGAAACGCTTGATACCTGCGGGCATCTGTGGCCGGACGACGACGATCAGGGCGGCAATTGACAGTGTGTTTGGCGAAGCTAAGGAACCGTTGAGGAATATCGGTGGTCTGATGACCTCGTAGGGAACGATAAAGCCCTGGTCAGTGGTGTGCGCAATGGTGAGGTGGCCTATAAGCGGGATTCTGTAGATCGACCGAAGTCGACCCGGCAGCCATCCATCTTTGCGACCTACCCGAGGATGTGCCGTCGAAACGGTACGAACGGGCCGTTCATGTCCTCTGCTCGGTCTTGCTCCGGGTGGGGTTTACCAAGCCAGCCACGTTGCCGTGACTGCTGGTGCGCTCTTACCGCACCGTTTCAGCCTTACCTGTAATGAGCCATCCTCGAAAGGCGGCTCATCCATCGGCGGTCTCTCTCTGTTGCACGTCCGTCAGGTCACCCCAACCTGGCTTTCGCCAGCACCCTGCCCTGTGGAGTCCCGACTTTCCTCGACGGCATCACCCGAAGGCCCACCGCCGCGGCTACCCGGCCACCTCACCATTGCGATGAGGAGCCTACGGGGTCAGCTGAGTTCTTCGTAGATGAATGAGTTGGCCGCTGGCGTGGCGAGGAGGAACGTCGTCCGTGAGCCATTCTCGTCAGCTTCACCGATGATCAGTTCTTGCTGGGCAAGTGAACCGAACGTGGAGTTGATGGCGTACATGGCCAGCGTGTTCTCCGGTGTGCGCTCGACGTCTTCGTTGACAAGCGCCGGGCT
>Ga0115003_10002559_pt1 | contig 14981 bp, 10 predicted proteins | sample ArcticOcean_MG_C_7_FD_88736 | JGI IMG/M metagenome (GOLD analysis project Ga0115003, IMG submission 88736) | Marine microbial communities from western Arctic Ocean - ArcticOcean_MG_CB11_88 | ecosystem: Environmental > Aquatic > Marine > Oceanic | place: Arctic Ocean: Canada Basin | collected... | reverse complement strand
GGTATAATTCGTTCGTCGTACCTGTTCCTTGGTTATACAGAATTTGCGAACTTCATAAGCAAGAAGTCTGCTATTGGAAGCGACATTAAGGGGCCCAAGCGTCGCGCAGCCCTGATTAAAGCCAAATTAAAGAAGTTTTTCAACAACCGTCTGATTATCATTGACGAGGTTCACAACATTCGGACAACGGATGACAATAAAGACAAGCGCGTGGCAACGGAACTGTTCAAGCTTGTTCGGAACGTAGACAACTTGAGGCTTCTCTTCCTGTCAGCAACACCAATGTATAATACATATAAGGAAGTTGTGTGGTTGGTCAACATCATGAATCTCAATGACAACCGTCCTGAAATCGAGGTTAAAGACGTGTTCGACAGCGATGGCAGCTTCAAGACATCTGAAACTGGCGAACAGATAGGGAAAGAGTTACTAGAGAGAAAAGCAACAGGATACATATCATTTATTCGGGGAGAAAATCCTTATACGTTTCCATATAGAATCTGGCCTGATGAGTTCTCAAAAGAAAATACGTTTGAAGAAAACGTGTCGCCGAAATTCCAGCTGAATGGGAAGCCAATAATACAAAACATTGACATATTATCTCTGTACTTGGCACCGGTCGGCACCTATCAGCAGCTCGGCTATGACTACATTATTAAGCGACTCAAGGAGACTGGCGGTGATGGCAATATGCCATCGTTCGAGAACATGGAATCGTTGGGATATACACTTCTCCAGAGACCTTTGGAAAGTCTTAACATAGTCTACCCCGACGAGCGCCTGACGATGTCTGAAGACGCAGTGTTCGACCCAAAGGACATTGTTGGGAAAGTGGGATTAAATCGCATCATGTCCTATGAGGAGAACGCATATCCACCATCTCGCTACGATTTCGAGTATATAAGTGACGAATTTGGGAGGATTTTCTCTCCCTCTGAAATTGGAAAATACAGTGGAAAGATAAAGAACATATCCGAACAAATAATGAACTCAACTGGTGTCGTTCTTGTCTATTCACAGTATATAGACGGAGGTCTGGTGCCTGTCGCTCTTGCGTTAGAGGAACTCGGCTTCAAGAGAGCAGGCTCTGTGAAATCGCTTTTTAAAGACCCACCAACGCCCCCAATCGATGCACTCACTTTCAAGTCGAAGGAAGCCACAAGCAAGAAATTCGAGACCGCAAGATATGTTATGATTACTGGCAATAAATCTCTTTCCCCAGACAACGTCGCTGACTTAAAAATGGCAACCAATGTTGACAACAAGAACGGTGCAAAGGTTAAAGTAATACTGATTTCGCAAGCGGGTTCGGAGGGCCTTGATTTCAAATTCATACGCCAGGTTCATGTTCTTGAGCCGTGGTATAATATGAATCGGATAGAGCAAATCATTGGGCGCGCGGTGAGAACATGTAGTCATAAGGACCTTCCTTTTTCTGAGCGGAATGTTGAGATTTTCTTATACGGGACTCTTCTGAAAAACGGAGAAGAGGAGGCAGCAGATTTATACGTGTACAGGCTTGCTGAGTTGAAGGCACTCCAGATAGGCCATGTAAGCAGAGTTCTGAAGAAGGTGTCAGTTGATTGTCTTCTCAATCTGGAGCAGATGGGGTTCACTGTAGAAGAGGTAGACCAGACGGTCGAGCAACGACTATCAAACGGGAAGACCATAGCATACCGGGTGGGTGACAAACCTTATACCGCAACTTGTGACTACATGGACAAATGTTCTTACACATGCAAACCAGATAAGGATATTAACGAATCCGATGTGAGCCTTGACACTTACAGCGAACCATTTATTATGATGAACACAGACAAAATTACACAGAAGATAAAAGACTTGATTAAAATTAGACATTTCTACAGAAAGAAAGAACTACTCGTGTTGATCAATTCAGTCAAATCGTACCCACTCATACAAGTAAATGCTGCATTGAACCACCTTGTCGAGGACAAAAATGAATATGTAAGCGACAAATATGGGCGAATAGGGAACCTTGTGAACATAGATGACCTTTACTTGTTTCAACCACTGGAGCTGAACAACGAGCATATATCTGTATATGACAGGTCGGCCCCAATCGAATTCAAGAGAACGAGTATGGAGTTCCTGCTTTCCGATGGGTCGAAGAAAGAGGCATTAGCACCTGTGAGCGCCCCTCAGAGAGAGGAAGGAGGGAAATCCATCATAGAAAGCATGCAGAAGAATTATGATGAGGCGACAAAAAAGCATGATAAGGTTCAAGGTGCGGACAGTTGGTACAGGTACTGCAGTGTCGTCATTCCCAAAATGGAGAAGGACGGCGTAAGCAGAGATGCGTTGCTTGACTTCCTTGTGTCCCACATAGCTGAAGAGCTCCGTTTCCTTGACATATTGACGGTTCTTGATTACCTGGATACGCACTCGGAAAGCGAGTTCGAGAAAAGGTTGAAGAAATATTTCGACGACAGTATCATTACCAATAAAGGAATCACTGGTATGCTTCTCCAGAACACGGGAAAGCAGCAACTCGTCATAAAGAAGGAGGCCTGGCAGGTTGCAGAGCCGGAGGACTATGAGGATCTTTCTCCCCAGATAAAACAGATTGCTTCCCGCCTTGTTCCTGCTGTTGCGAAGCTCAATAACATTATAGGGTTTATGGCCAACTTCAAAAACGATTATATAGTATACAAAGTGAAGCTTATGACCAGGAATAGACATAAGGGAGCACGCTGTGACCAGTCGAACAAGAGAGACGCCGTTCAGATTACAAATGATATACTTGGAAGGGACGAGTACAGCACCACGGACAAGAAAATGAATCACAAACAGATCTGCGTCACACAAGAATTGACACTGAGGTTGTACGACAAGGAAAACAAAAACGGAAAACGTTGGTTTTTGACGCCTGCCGAGGCGGTTCTCATTAATGTCGAAAAGATAAGTTTCAACAAAAATTGAATTTGGATTTAAGAATAATCTTTATATACTATAATATGTCGACGTCCACCATTCAAGAAAGTTCAAAATCCAAAAGACGCAGGGTGGTTGGAATATACAGCCCAATGCTTATCACACGAAAAGTTTTAATGAACATAGTCAATGTAGGGAGCAATATCAAACAAACGCTTGAAAATGTCATTGCGAAGCAGGTAGAGGGAAGATGTGTGGTAGAGGGTTTTGTGAAACCATTGTCTTCTAAAATCCTTACCTACTCTTCCGGAACGCTCAAAGGTTCCGATGTTGAATTCGAGGTAGTGTTTGAGTGTCTTGTTTGTTCTCCTGTTGAAGGGATGCACATCACCTGCGTGGCAAAGAATATCACCAAAGCAGGCATCAGGGCTGAGACTTCTGAAGAACCGAGTCCGGTGGTTATTTTCATCGCAAGAGACCATCACGTAACGTCAGCGTACTTCGCCGATGTGCAGGAGGGTGCCTCAATAAACGTAAGGGTTATTGGTCAAAGGTATGAGCTGAACGACAAGTACATATCGGTTATAGCAGAACTCCTTGAGCCAAGAGAGGAGAAGGCGAAGCGCCGTAAGAAGCCCAAATTGATTATGGTCGATTAATAGTTAAATAGAAGACTGTTATATACGGATATGGACAAGGTACGAGTATTGAAGGAGAAGATTGAAAATATGTCAAAGCATCACCAGGTCGAGGTATTGCGACTACTGGTAAATGCAGAGGGCGTTCACACTAACGAGAACAATAATGGAACCTTCATCAATCTCACAGGACAGAGCCCCGAAGTGATAAAGATGCTCGATGACTACTCAGAGTACGTGAACGAGCAGCAAAGCCATTTGAGCAATATGGAGAACGAGAAGAACCGTATAGAAAAAACATTCTTTAAAGATAATAAAGACACAGACAATATAAAACTAGCAAATGCAAACGCATAACAACTCTCGCAAAGCGAATTTCGAACATATATTCAACGGACTTGAGGAATATATGTTTTCTGCTGGGAACATGATTAAGTATCTCCCGAATGACGCAAAAAACGCCGCAGTGGACCCGAGGAAGACTAAGAAGACCCATGATAAACCTGTAGACCTGTCTTATGTGCCTCACCACAAGGACAAACTTTTTTGGTCGTTCTACATCCTTCTTCACGGGTTTGATAAGTATGAGTTCGTCAGGAATGATAGTTTCAAAACGGAAAAGATGTTCAAAATTGCAACTATTGAAAAACTGAGAGGGATGAAGAACATTTTAAAGGATGCAAAGCTAAAGCGCAATGACATTGAGGATGAACTTGTCAACCGACAAAAGATTACTCTGAAGGGACTCCATGCCCTGTGCATAGTGTACGGAGTCTCGGTAACTTACGTGTTCGACAGAAAGTTCTGTGAATTTCTCTGTGGAGACACTGTGCAAGGTGTAATTATGCGCTCTGGCAAGGGTGATGATGGTGTTAAGTATGACACCGACGAAGCGTATATGACCCATATACGCAACAATTATTGGAAAATATCGGATCCTGGGTCACCTGTGAAGGGGTTTTCACAATACACACTGAATGAGCTTCAGGATATCTGCAGCCGTCTTGAAATCAACCTTTCAGACTTAGGCGGAAAGAAAAAGTCTAAGAAGGAACTCTACGAAAACATACTTGGTAAACTATAAAAATTGATCTAAGACAGTATAAATATTATCATCCAGATATATATACATGCCGACAGATTCTGAAAAATCTAAACAAGAACAGTTAGATGCCCTCCTAAAGGTGTATTTAGACAATATATATAGTTTCGCCGCACAAGGGGAACTCGAGTTCGAGATTCGGTTTGGGACAAGGGGGATAAAACCTATAACCAGGATTGATTATGACAATGTTATACAGAAACTATTGTCCTCAGGATTCGAGATCACAGGTGGGAAATACCTGCTTCGGATAAATAACGAGTTTTTAGACCCAAAGACTGGTGTAGTCAGGATGTCAAACATAAGAACAGAGATATCTGGACTGTCGGAGATAGGGGCATACTGTAAATCGAACACAGTGGGAACTGCCACGTATACACAAAAGCAATACTTCAAGAAGGACAATAATACGTCATACCCTGTGAACTTCGACGAATTCAACTTCAGAGCGTCGTTGCAAGGTGAGAAAGATTGGCAGGGCACGTCTGGACTCATACGCAGCACCCTGAGCAAGTGGTCCGACAGCAAGAAAACATTCCGTTACATCAACCGATACACACTTAAGCATCCTGATTTGCCCGTCGCTGTTGAGGTGAGCATCGTCAAGGACTCAGACAAGAGAGGGCGTTTCATGATACCAGTGTACAACATCAGAGACTCAGGTGTGTTCAATGGTCAAGAGAAGTATGAGGTCGAGATCGAGTCTGTCAATCAGATGGTTGGTGTGGGAACGTCTTTTGCGACACCGAAGTTGTTGGGAGACGCTCTTAAGAAAACCATTAAGCTCGTTCTCTCTGGGCTGCAAGGCACAAACTACCCTGTAGCATATACAGAGCAGGCTAATGTAGCACAAGATTACATGAGGCTCATTTGGGGAGGAGAGTATAGAGAAGAGAGGCGAATTTATCCAAAGAACTTCATCGGTCCTTCTTCGTATACCCTGCAAGTTCAGAACATAGCTCCAATCAACGACGATGCGATCATCCCGAACATAAGGAAAAACTATACAGTTACAGACAAAGCTGACGGTGACCGGAAGCTGTTGTATGTGTCTGATAAAGGGAAGATCTATCTCATTAACACGAATATGCAGGTCCAATTCACTGGTGCGATTACGAAGAACAGTGATCTGCTGAATTCTCTGTTCGATGGTGAGCACATCATTCATGACAAAAATAAGAAATTCATCAATCTATATGCGGCATTTGATGTGTACTACATCAATGGCAAGGAACTCAGGGCGTTAGGATTCACACCAACGGACAAAGAAGACATCCAGTCTAATTTCCGATTGCCATTGATGGTGAATGCTGTCAAAGCTCTGAAGCCTGTATCTGTTGTGAAGGGAGGACTGTCCCCAATACGCATTTCGAACAAGTCGTTTTACTCGGACAGTCCAAGTCAGAGCATATTCCAGGGATGCGGATTCATCATGCAGAAGGTAAAAGACGGGCTATTTGAATACGAGACGGATGGTCTGATATTCACGCCTGCAAACATGGGAGTGGGCACTGACAGGATTGGTACAGCAAGCAAGCCAATCAAGACCACATGGGCGCACTCATTCAAGTGGAAACCCGTGGAGTTCAATACCATAGATTTCCTTATTACGATTAAGAAGACACCAAGCGGGTCAGACTACATCGGAAACATATTTCAGAATGGAATAGACACAAGCTTGGGAACGCAGCTGACTCAATACAAGACAGCTATATTGCGGGTGGGTTTCGACGAGAAGAAGCATGGATACATCAATCCATGTCAGAACATAATCGACGGTGATTTGCCATCAGTTGGAGACATCGATGAGTCTGGCGACTACCGTCCTGTGCAGTTCTTCCCGACAAATCCAGCTGACGTGAACGCAGGTGTGTGTAATATTTTGCTAAGAGATGGGGCAGGAGGCGACAAAACAATGTTCTCAGAGGAAAACGAAGCGATTGAGGACAACATGATTGTGGAATTTCGTTATGACGTTGATAAGGACTCGGAGTGGCGATGGGTTCCGCTTCGCGTGAGATACGACAAAACTGCTGAGTATAGGTCTGGATTAAGGAACTACGGAAACGCATACCATGTTGCCAATAGTAACTGGCACACGATACACAATCCAATAACCAACGAGATGATATCAACTGGACAGGGAATACCCGACGAGCTTGGAGATGACGATGTCTACTACAACAAAGTTTCCGGCGCATCGCAGACAAGGGGGCTGCGGGATTTCCACAATCTCTTCGTCAAAAAACAGCTTGTAACAGGAGTAGCGAAGCGAGGCGATACTCTCATAGACTTCGCTGTAGGAAAGGGTGGCGACATCTCGAAGTGGATTGCGGCAAAACTGAGATTCGTGTTCGGAGTTGATATTGCGCGGGACAACATAGAGAATAGGTTAGACGGTGCATGTGCCCGCTTCTTGAACTATCGCAAAAAATTCCGAGTCATGCCTGACGCTCTGTTCGTTCACGGAAACTCGAGCGTGAATATCCGCGATACGAACGCCATCTATTCCGACAAGGGAAAACAGATCACCCGCGCAGTCTTTGGGCGAGGTGCCAAAGATGAAAAAGAACTCGGGAAAGGTGTCTACAAGCAGTATGGGGTTGCAAGTGAAGGGTTTAATATATGCTCAATTCAGTTCGCGATACATTACATGTTAGAGAGCCAGCTTTCTCTGCACAACTTCTTAAGAAATGTCAGTGAGACCACGAAAGTTGGGGGACACTTCATCGGGACAAGCTATGACGGTGCAACTATATTCAAGATGCTGGCGGGCAAGAAGCAAGGTGAGAGCGTCGCAATTATGGAGGACGGCAAAAAGATATGGGAGGTCACAAAGCAGTACGACCGCGACGAGTTTCCAGCCAACAGCAGCAGCGTGGGATATGGCATCGACGTGTTTCAAGAGTCTATTAACAAGACGTTCAAGGAGTATTTAGTGAATTACGATTACCTAACACGTCTCCTTGAAAACTATGGGTTTGTTCTTCTTACAAGGGAGGAAGCAATGGAGAACAAGTTGCCTGCAAGCACAGGATTCTTTAACGACCTTTATGGGGAGATGACTAACGAGATTCGGCGCAACAAGAGAGCTGCCAACGAATATGGCGCAGCGCCACAAATGACGGCAAGCGAGCGAAAGATTTCCTTCCTGAACCGTTATTTTGTATACAAGAAAGTGCGAAACGTAGATGCCGAGAAGGTCGCTGTGAATCTTCTTGGCACGACTCTCGATGAGGAACTCGATGCTGAGGATGAGAGCAAGAGGGCGCAGGAAACTGTTCTTAGTGTGATTGCACAGGACACCCAAAAGCCCCCGCAGAAGAAAAAAAAGAAACTTAAGCTGATTCAATAGCTCCATAAAGGACATAAATACCATCTCATAATATATTGTATCGTATATTATGAGTTATTTTCTATTGCCATCCGTACCGTATAATAACAAATTAATGAATTCCATACATGGCAGACACATTGTAGATGAGACGGATGAGGTTTCAATTAATAAGACTCTTTGCCGATATCTTAATAATATAAAGGCTGAGATAGATAGCAGACAAGCCGAGTGGGACAAGTACAAGAAATACACCAATCCGTATGAGTTTATACACTCAACGGTCCCAAGCTCAAAGCAAGCTGTCTGTCGCCTCAAGCCTTTATCCAGGTCCTTTTACAAAATGGTGGAATTATGCAACTCGCTCTTGCTTCTTGATGACTTACCGGACAGGTGCAGGACTTTCCATTTAGCTGAAGGACCTGGAGGATTTATGGAAGCCATGGCTCACATGCGTGCCAATAAAGATGACTCGTATTATGGAATGACCCTAATCGACGATACTGACCAGAGTGTTCCAGGATGGAAAAAGAGCAAGACTTTTCTTGCAAAGAATCCGAACGTGATTATAGAGAATGGACAAGACGGAACTGGTGATCTCATGAACGCAGAAAATCTTAAAGATTGCTTCACTCGCTACCATGGGTCAATTGACCTTATAACGGCAGATGGTGGATTTGATTTTTCTGTCGACTTCAATCATCAGGAGGAAGTAAGTGGAAAGCTGGTGTTCTGTCAAATCGCTTTCGCTATTGCGATGCAGAAGAAGAAAGGAAATCTTGTTATAAAGTTTTTCGACACGTTCACACAAATGTCATTGGATTTGCTCTTTTTGCTGTCGAATGTCTATGAGCAAGTTTATTTCGTAAAACCCAATACTAGCCGTTACGCCAACTCAGAGAAATATGTAGTGTGCAAGGGGTTCCGTCTTGGAAACAGCGAAGGACTGGTCAAACAGATGTATAGTGTGTTTAAAGCCTTCCCTGAAGAGGGAAACATGAGACGCGTGTTTACTATGGATATCCCGTACATATTCACAAGCCGCGTTGAGGAATATAACGCAATATTTGGACAGCAGCAGATCGAGAGCATCACTTCAACTCTAAATCTCATCGACAACAACAAGCATGACAGGTTGGAGTCCATGAAGAAAAACAACATACAGAAATGTATCAGCTGGTGCCAGAAATACAAATTGCCGTACAATAAGGTCATTGCCACGAGTAATATTTTTCTTGCAGGGAGGGCTCAAAGTCTGGAGTCCTCTTGATCCCTGCATCCTGAGGTTTCGAGACGCTCTTGGATATACCGAACGTTGTCCGTCGCTGACGTCGTGCTTATCCCAAGCGAGAACATGAAGTGTTCACAATATCTCATGCATACTTGTTTCAAATGCCGTGTAAACATAAGTAATGTGGAGAAAATCATTTATCTTCTGGAGTTTTTATCCTGGTATTCACTCTGCATATTGGACATGTTCCTGAAATCTCCTCCCAGTCCGAGATACATTTTTTATGGAAGAAGTGACCACAATCAGTTTTGTTATTACATTTTTCCAGACATATGCCACAAGGACAGTAGTTGATTGGTGAAACGTTATGCAAAGTCCTTTGTGTTGGAATGTCGTCGGTCGAGATTGCAGGAAGACAGGAAGGTGATGGGTACCGTGTTATGTCAAGACCAATGTCGCATCTCCTCGCCATGCGTGACTGGGCTTTCGCCATCATTTTAATCACCGTGAAGTATTTAAATTCATAGTCACCGTTCGTATCCGGGGATATTATGCTTCCTTGAATGGTATTTGAGGAAGTGTAATGCTTTATCTGGAAATAGAAATTTCCATGAGGCAGCCATTTATCATTCACGTCAAATATTGGTTTTTCTGTGGAGAACAGTATTTTCGAAGAAAGGCTCATATATATATGGCAAACATAATTTGAAAAATTGAAGTGATGTCGCCCGTCTCGTTCGGGTTAATTTAACAAATGACTACTGAAAGCAAGAAACGTACTTTTATTGACGATTATCCCGAGGTCAGTGCGGCTCTCGAAAAGAAGTTTGATTCGCACCGAGCATACCTCTACGCTTTCGCAGGGCTTGCGACGCTTTCTGCATGGTGGCTAATGGTGATGGCGTGCGTCTCTGCCTTATTAATTAAGGTGATGACGAATTGGGTGTTCAGAGGAACTATTGAGCTCACAGCATTCATCCTCGAAAAGACTGCGCATTGGAATAAAAATAATATTAGGGTGAAGACCATAAAGGACCGAACCGGCGAAGAAGACTACCTCGTGCGTCATTATATGTTCATACAGGATAGGAAGGATTTTCCGTTCAATGTATTTATACACAAATTTATGAAAGGAGATGAAGAAGACATTCATGATCATCCGTGGGGGTTCTTCCATCTCATATTGTCTGGAGGATACTATGAATATGTAACTGTGAACGAAGACGGTGTAAGCCTCGACCAAGGAACAAAAAAAGTATGGAGAGGACCAGGCTATTGGAACATTGCAGGACCATCATACAAGCACAGAATCGAGCTGGGCGACACTAAGCCGTGGACAGTCTTTATACCATTCAAGCGTTGCAGGGACTGGGGGTTCTGGGTCAGGAGCGGGGACGACGATGCCGACACAGAGTGGGAAAAGGTGGGACATGAGGAATATCTAAAAACGAAACTTAGGGATAAGAGCGACTAATTCACATAAAGATATAGCTGAAATATTGAGTACATGCCGAACAACTTTATCTCCGAGGACAGATTGGTGCATTGGGTGAAGAGTCAGGGTGGTGCTCTGCATACGCGCAAATACAGTAACATTACTGAGGTTGACTTGTCTCACATTACGCTCGTGTGCTTGACTGGATACGATAATATCATACAGACGTTTTTTTCTCAAATAATCCAAAAGATTGGAAAGCCGTTCGTGCTGGTGACAGTCGAGACGGATGGCTTCCCTATGAAAAAAGAATACCTACAAAATGAGAAACTTAAGCATTGGTTCACATGGAACCCGTCATGCGAACATCCAAAGGTAACAGGACTTCCCATCGGGATCAACTTCGACCGTCAAAGTCGTTCGTTGAACCAATGGCTAGCTTCAGGACATAAACCATCACGGAGCAAGAGTTTGCTAATTAACTTCTCAGAGCACACACACAATTCGAGGCTTCCACTTCTGAAGAAGGCGCGTAGCGAGTGGAGCAGTTTTTGCGATCTGGTCCAACCCATGCCCGCCATTGAAACAGGATGGATAAAATCAATTATAGACGGTCGTATCAAAGTGGAAGTCACAGACCCCTCATTATATGACCTCATGACACAGTACAAGTTCGTTTTGTCTCCAAGAGGAGCAGGTCTGGACTGCCATAGGACATGGGAAGCTCTATACACTGGAACCATCCCAGTCGTCATGTCATCGACGCTGGACAGCATGTATGAAGGGTTACCTGTCGTAGTTGTTCAGAGCTGGGACGAAATCACAGAGGAGTTCTTGGAGAGAAAATACACTGAGTTGATGAGCAGAAAGTGTGATGTATCTAAAATGTTCATGGAACACTGGACATCAAAGATAAACGATTTACGGTATGAACGGAAGATACACTTTATAACTTACGCGAACGATAAGTTTAAAGATGCAAAAAAGAGAATCGTCAATGAAGCAAACAGTTTTGGTGAATTTTCTTCAGTCAAGGGGTTCGGACCAGAAGATCTTCCTGCAGAGTTCAAGACGAAGTTCAACAATGTCTTATCCCAGCCAAGAGGTGCAGGATTCTGGGCTTGGAGACCTCATATTCTCAAGGAAACACTTAATAAGATGAACACTGGAGAATTCCTGGTGTATCTGGATGCAGGCTGCAAACTGAACCCGCTGGGGAAAAAGAGGTTCCATGAGTATATCGATCAGTTGGACGAGAGCGAATACGGTTTTCTGTCTTTCGCCATGTCAGGTGGCACAGGGCCTGGCAGCCTTGAGCCAGAAAGAAATTACAGTGTTAAAGAGGTTTTCAAATATTTTTCCGTAGACATGGAGAGTGATTTTGCCAAGAGTGGTCAGTATCTTGGAGGCGTGCTGATTCTTCAAAAGAATGAGCATGCGATAAAGACGGTTGAACTATTTCTGAAAGCTTTGGAAGACGACCCGCTCATATTTTCCGATCATTACAATACCAAGCAACAAGAGCGTTATTTTCGTGACAACAGGCACGACCAGAGTGTATCGAGTCTGATAAGAAAAATTCATGGTTCTGTTGTAATCGATGGGGATGAGTCGTGGATGCAGCCGTTCGGTGAAGGCGAGTCACTGAAGTACCCCTTCTGGGCAACGCGCACCAGGAGTTAGGCGGACAGGGGTATTTCCTTTAAAAACTTAAAAAATTGAAACGGACTAATCTGTAGAAGGCGAGTAGAACACACACACACATACACTATGTCTTTATCGAAACTGAATGAAATGCCCGCCAACTTCGAACTCGAGTATAAGCTGCAAGCGAAGTGCAGGACGATCACCATGTCAATTGAAAGCATCTTGCACAAGATGAGTAGACAAACAATGCAAAGGCTGTCGGAGGTTCAGAGAGACCCTACCACGTGGGACAAATCCTGGTTCGCTTCATATATCAAGTCACTCTTTGAGGGTATGAGCACCACGCCCTTTCTTCTTCTACATGACAGTATAAAAACAACTTGGTCTATACACGATGGAGGTCACCGAGACCATGTGATTCAAGAATTTATGAAAGGAAGTTTTGGTGTCAGACTGCAAAAAGACACCAACGATATGTTTTGGTACTATGACAATCCCAGTGTGAAGAAGTTTGCCAATCACAACAACATGCAGCTTTCAGATGCGTATAAAGAAAAGTTCATCATGACTGATGTAACTGTGGTCACATACACAGACTTGAATGAAGTCGAGAAAGCCGAGCTGTTTCGTCGAGTCAATACTGCACTTGATCCGTCACCAGGGGAGCATATCAATGCAATAGTAAATTCTCCCCTGAATGAATTGGTGAAGGCGCTTGCTCGGGAGCACGAATTGAAACAATGCTTGCCATTGGGAGGAGAAAAAAAAAAGAAACGGTGTCACTTGTTGGAGAAAATAGCTGTGGTTGCCCTCAACTTTTACAGCTTTAAATCGGATGGGCTGGAACGTACAGAAGGGGGTGATTCATTCCCGCCTGTCTATGAAAAACTGATGACTAAAGAGGCAGAGAATCCAGAACAATATCCACCAGATCGTTTCAAACAAAATTTCGATGATACTGTGAATGTTCTTGATTCTGTCGATTTGCCGCGTGCGCGCATGAGAGACATGCAGGCCGTAAGTAATATTTTGAACAAGACACCTGTGACTGGCGTTCATATCACTACAAGCGTACTATCCCAATTCCTAAAAGATACTACTTCGCCTGCCACTCCCGAAACTCCGTGGGTTGATATGTGGAATGGCTCCGAGAGTAAAAACAATAGTGGATGCATCAAAAATATAAGAGATATGCGTGAAGCATTTAAGATGTGGCACACTGCCCGCACTGCCGCCGCCTCATCTGTCCTATAATTGACCTCACCTTAACTAATACAAAAAAACTTATAAATGTAAAATACGAGTAACTAAAAAATAAATAAAAAATAATTTTTTTACGATGACGAATGTATTAGAGAACTCTGTCCATCTTATCCTGCATAGCTGGTTGAGTGACATAGTTGAGGGACGTAGATACAATGAGCTTCACGTAGCGAGATCCTTGTCTCTCAATTGCATCCTCCACTTTCGCATTGAAGTCATGCTGTGACTTCGTAACTTCCATCTTGTTGACAACTGTATGGTCTCCTCTTGCAAAGCAATAATTGAAGAACAAGTGCTTCACATCCTTGAACATTTTCGAGAGCATAATAAAGATGGCTCCGTGAATGTCTTCCCTCTGGATAAGAGCAGAATATGTCGGAAATCTCCTTGTGGCACCATCGTCTTGTAGGAACGTTATTTCATCCATATTGCAGCATAGCTCGTAGAATATGTAGAAGGGAAATACATAACATACACCAAACTTGTCTCCAGCCTGCAGACAAGGACCAACATAGTTGTAATGCTTTGTTGGTCCGTATTGAATAGGCATATGTTTTAGGTAGTTCTCGGAGTATATGTTGAAGTTGTTGATCATTTCAGTGATCATCCACATGTTAAGCGGCAGGGTTGTGTTTATGGTCTTTTTTCGCCGTCTGGAAACGTAAATCTCGTATTCCTCTGTATCAGTTCCTACCTGTCCGTGAGGATTGAAATGGAAAGCATTGTATGTTCCACTTTTTGTTGGGTAAAGCAGTAGTCCGGTCGAATGAGTAAGCGAGCTTTGAATGTCGGTATTCGGGTCCACTTCAATTATGTAGGAGTTGAATGTGACAAATATGTATATTGTTTTGCCTTGTTGCATGTATTTGTTCATCGTCTCGAAGCAGAGACTTTCTTTGAGAGTATAGCTCTCATCGTATTTCCCGCATAACATTTGAGTGAACGGCTCGTATGTGTCTCCGCACATGCGGAAGTGCTTAAAGACGAAATCGAAGTCAATAAAGCTCTGCATGACTTCAATGTTGTCATTCCCAGACTCACGTTTCATGATGTTACAGGCAAGGTGAAGGTCATTGTTGAATAACGAACTACTAAGTTTCTTGGTCTCCACCTGTTTGAGCAGGTCAGTGACCTTGGTTGCCCGACGAAGCTTTTTGAAATTTTCAATAGGAATAATGGACATATGTTTGTTTGTTGGTGTTATACATTGGTAAAGAGCGAAATGAATTTCAATTTTTCGTCATATGAAAGTATGACGAAAGAAAAAGAATGAAGGAGTCGAGTATGGGCTTCTTAGGCATGTTGCCCGATGCTGCCAGTTGGTGTATAGAAACAGAAAGTATGGTTGCCCGCTGTCCTGTTACGAATGTTAGGTATGCAGGCCTGTTTTTTAGATTTCAGGAAGTATGGTGCAGTGGATGTTCCATGGTATTTGC
>Ga0115003_10002556_pt1 | contig 14989 bp, 14 predicted proteins | sample ArcticOcean_MG_C_7_FD_88736 | JGI IMG/M metagenome (GOLD analysis project Ga0115003, IMG submission 88736) | Marine microbial communities from western Arctic Ocean - ArcticOcean_MG_CB11_88 | ecosystem: Environmental > Aquatic > Marine > Oceanic | place: Arctic Ocean: Canada Basin | collected... | reverse complement strand
CATTATCAACTTGTCTCGATCAAAGACAAACAAACCTGGGAACTATTGCTTTAATGTAAAACTTAATACAGCCTAAGTGCACCGAGTTTTAATGAAACGACTAATAAATTGTGAAGTCTGCTATAAGAGGATTTTTTAAAACGATGCTAACTCAAATCGCTGCTGGTATTTTTGGGGCTATTATTGCTTTGGCCCTCTTTTTTTTAATAATTAAACTCATCAGACAAACTCTGCAAACAAGGAATAATCAAAAAAAGCCTAAAGATTAAAATTAGTATTATTAGTTTAACTCTATAAGTTTAGCTTATCTTACTATCGCACCACAGATTCCTTATATTAGTAATGATAAGGATATAAAAATATGGTGAAAATTTCGAGAGACTTTTATGCCGGTAATTAACTATTCCGCAATTGTGCTTTTCATTTTTATAATTCCTCAGTTACTAGTTTGAAATATGGGTTAGGTTTATCTGACTAAAACCATAAACCATTACGTTGCGCCATATTCAAAGAAAAACGTTTTGCCGTTTTGATAAGCACTAATGATCACGTTTGCTGTTTTTTTCAGCACTAATAATCATATGGGTTGTCACACAGAATCTATCGCTACGTCATGAATTGACATCACTGACATTTTTTTTGTTCATAATTTTAGGGGCACTCAATGGCTTCGACTAAAGAATAAATTTAATGGGTATAAAGCATAGGAGAAATAAAAATGCTTGGAGATAAAGCTGGGTCAATGACCCTCAAGGAAACCAGTAAGCCAATAGATTCTGGGAAATATGGGATGCCTGCTATGGAAACTAGCAACGTTGGTAGTGGAAAACTGCTAGGTCATGATGTTATGGCGCAATCAACATTTACTGCTGCAATGCGACCTGATGGCTCATGGTACGGCGAATGTCCTGCTGGGGTTATATTTTGTGCAGAAGGTGTTGCTACATTTAAATGCATTGGCGCTGGGAACATGACTGCAGACGGTGGCGTGGCATTTAGAGGTGGAGCTTCATTCGAGACTACATCTGAAGCATTATCTGAACTTAATGGTAAGTTTTATATGTTTACCTACGATTCAGACTCAGACGGTAATGCAGAGTGGACTCTTTACCCCTGTAAATAATAGAAATATGGGCTTGGAGCTTAGGTTCTGAGCCTGTTTTCCTATCTGATATAAACGGGTTATGTCGTGGATCGATGCAGAAAGTGCCAGTTTAGATTGAGACTGTCCCACCTGATTAACTCGGGTAATAGCGTATTTCGGAATGAAGTATCTAGCGATGAATAAAAAGAAACTATCTCCTTTTGCCTTACTAAGCCTAGCTGCATGTGGTGGTGGAGCCACTAGCGGTTCCCATGGTTCCAGTAAAACTTCGCCACTGAAGATCCTGGCACTCCATGGAGGAGGAGAAACATCGGCGAGTTTTAGTAGTCAGGCTGGTATGGTAAGCCTGATGAATAACTTACCTGAGTTTGAATTTGTATTTGCTAATGCACCCTCTAACAACGTTTGGATCCAAGATCCTCCTGGTGGAAAAGGTGTCTCCAACACTGACACAGATTGGGCTGATGACTCAATCGCTTATCTTGACAATTTGGTATCCCAAGAAGGACCGTTTTTTGGGATACTTGGGTATTCGCAAGGGGCTGCTTTTATTCCAGTGTATCTGGCCAATACTTCAAATACATTCAATATAGCGGTGATGAACAATGGATATTTGCCAACAACTCATCAGGGTTTGATGAATACGATAAATTCCGTTGCCCCATTCGAGATTACATCACTGATATTTTCGGGTGAAAATGATTATGGCTTTAAAGATTTGGCACAGGGCCTTGCTGATACGTTCAACAACTCACTTTATATTAGAAGTTCAGTTGCAGGACATCATTTGCCATTTGAAAGTGATCCAGCATTTGATCTAGTTCTAGATTTTATATCAACAAATTTGGATATATTTGCCGCTGATTATGGTATTGGAACCGACGGTGATGACGTTTTGATAGGTACTACTGGTGATAACGTTTTAGATGGTGGCACGGGGGCAGACACTATCTATTCTCGTTCTGGGTCAGATACGATTGTGCTTCGTCTTGGCGATGGCGGAAGTGCATTAGCAACAGCAGATACCATTGCGGATTTCACAGATGGAACTGATAAACTGGGTTTGGATGATAACCTTCAATATGGTGATTTAACTATTTCCCAAGGTGCTGGTACCAACTCTAGTGACACAATCATCTCTAAAGGATCAGAATACTTAGCTATACTAACTGGGATAGATGCTAATGTGTTATCTGAGGCTGATTTCATATCTGTTGATATAGCGTAGATCTTACCCATTTCGTAAGGATGGAATAAGCTTCTACCTCACAGATCAATCTTGGTGGACACATTTAGTACACATTTTGTCACACAATGGCACACATTGAGTTATCGTCGTGTGTTGACAGGCAGTAATCATCATGTGACTCTACTCGCAGGAATTGATTTAAGTATCTGATAATAAGGTGTTTGACTGCAGAGCGTTGAGGTCGCTGTGAGGTAACACTCGTGCGGGTTCGAGTCCCGCCGACCGCACCAATTGTTTTTTTATAAACTAAAAAAACTCCTAGAGAGATTAATGATATCTGGGATGCAGGTATTTAATAAAATTCGTTGCCCTTTGATTTATTTGTGAAAATCTCTACGGGTTGGCACGACAGCTCAGCACTACGTATACTTAAGCAATATAGAAAAGCGCCAATAGCCAACAAAACTAAGGGCACAAATAAAAAGTTAAAGACTGCTATCAAAGCAAACATGGCTATTATGAATATAATGCCACCCTTCATCCAGGCATTAGCTTTTTTTTGTTGAGTTGCCCTAAACGTGTCAAAATCTAATCCACAATTATGGCACTTTGTTACAACTAGACCGATAGGAGTCTTACACTGCGAACAAGAAGACATGGATAATCCTACTCCAAATTTTCAAATTGGTTAGACCTCTTTAGCACACTTGGCAATCTCTGATTGCTGCTAAAGTTTCTGGTGAACAGAGCCTAATCAAGTCCACCTACTATCTAGATAAACCTAATTCACACCCTGTCACAAAATCGGTTAATGAACTGTGAATTTTTCACATTTTTAATTTTTGCTGCGAACTCTTTTATTAATGCAGATTAAGCCAATTATGACTAAGATTGCTGCAATTATAAATACAAAATTTACTGACTCATTCAAAAGTAGCCAACCAAAAAATATCGTAAAAATAGGGCTTAAAAAAGAAAAACTAGCAACTCCAGAGGCTGGATAAATTGAGACTAACCACAGCCAAAATAAAAAGCCACCCGCGACTACTACTATGCTTTGAAATAACAAACCCCACAGGTGAATTATTTGAAAATCTCGAACTAAATCACCAAAAAATAAAGATGCTATAAGTAAAATTGGTGCAGATACCATTACCATCCAAACAAGCTGCATTTCTGGCGCAACATTTTTAAAATTTGTCCCCTTGGCCAGATAGATAATCATGGCCCAAAGAATTGCTGAAGTTATGGCAAAAAGATCTCCTATTAGTTGCCAATTGTGAATGGAAAATGTGTCTTTATTGTTTGAGATAGCAAGTGACACGCCTGCAAAAGCGGCAATTAGACCGACTGATTTAAAAAAATCCAACTTTTCGTTTGGAAGAAAAAAGTGACCAAAAACTGTAACCCAAATAGGCATGGAATAATAAAGTATCGAGTTGCGCGTGACACTTGTAAAATCAAGGGCAAGAAACAACAAGAGAAACTCAAATGCAAAAACAACTCCTGCTAGAATTGAAAGGCCCATGGTATCTTTGGAGAACTCGATTTTCTTATTAGTCAATTTAAAAAAAATGATTAAGAAAAAGAATGCTAGTAAGGACCTCAACCCTGCAAAGAAAACTGGGTTTAATCCGGTATTGACAACCTTTATAACAACATGATTAAGGCCCAATAGAGCGGAGAGGCCAACCAAAGCCACTGCTCCAAAAGTATCAATTTTTTCTTTTTTTTCCAATTACTATCCCTTTATTTATATAGCGGACTTAGTATCAGCAAACTTCTGAAAGTGTTAAACTTCAGAATAATCCAAAATATTCATTTTGCTCCCATTCTGATACTGCTTGGTGGTAACGATCCCACTCGGCACGCTTGAGCGTGGTTAAATAGTCAACAAAGCTGTCGCCTAAAACATCTCGATAGAACGAGGAGTGATCAAACAGATTTATTGCGTCCAGGAGATTACGTGGAAGTTTCTGTGCTTCTGTTTTGTAGGGTGTTTCAACTGGATCAGGTGCGAACATTTTCGAATTCAAGCCATCTAACCCCGACAGGATTTGGCTAGCAAAAAAGAAATAGGGATTAGCAGTTGTTTCAGCAACTCGATTTTCTATTCTAGACGCGGGGTCTTTTGGATGCATTAGGCCTCTTATCATTGCACCACGATTATCCTGACCCCATAAAATTCGATCTGGTGCCAACTGGTTTGGTCTATATCTTTTGTATCCGTTTACTGTGGGTGTTGTCAGTAGGCAGCTTTCGGCTGCGTGGGCTAATAGCCCTGCGATCCAGCCACTTGCTGTAGGACTTAATTCTCCATTTTCTTTTGGCATCATTAAATTTTGGCCAGTATCCTTATTTAAGAGTGATTGATGAAGGTGCCAGCCACTTGACGAAGAATTAGGAATATTTGGCCTACACATGAAGGTCGCATGAAGATTACGGCGCGAGCAAATCTCTTTCACCATTGTACGAAACGTGACCATGTTATCAGCATGGGTTAAAGGATCTGCAGGCTCAAAGGTAAATTCAAACTGGCTTGGCCCCATTTCAATTTCCATGGAACGGATTGGTAGGCCCATAGCAATGCAATTGCGGCGTAATTCGTCTATGATTGGTTCGAGTTCATCATAGCGAGTTTCGGTAAGGAATTGATAACCCTGCGCGAGGTTTTGCGTTTTAACCGACTGACCGGGCATCGTGGCGTGACTGTGACTGAGCATTGGATCAATACGGTCAAAGATATGAAATTCAACTTCTAATCCGACTACTAAAGACAGTTTATGTTGTGACAATTTATTTATTGCAGATTTAAGAATATCGCGAGGCGAAAAGGGTATGATCTCCCCAGATTTAAAATGAGGATCACAAAAAACCCATGCAGAATGTGGGGACCAGGGCAGAGTCCGAAAAGTTTTTGGATCTGGAAGCATCAAAATGTCACCTGCGCCTGGTGGAATCCCATCAACGCCAGGCGTTTCTGTCCAGACTGGGAAAACAGTACGGTGCGATGTATCCTTTAGAAGAAGTGTTACTGGAGCCGTCAGCCCATTTGTAAAAATTGAAAGTAAAGCGTCAGCGATAATAGTTTTGCCCCGCAGGATACCGTTTTGGTCTGCAAAAAGTACCCGAACTGTCTCAATGTCACTCTCAGTTACTCGCTTTAACAGTGCAGCTGCCAGTTCCACTGATTTAACGTCTAAAATCCCTGACCGGGCAAGTGGGCCGTTGGCAATTTGTCGTTTAACTTCTGTCATATCATCAGTAACCATTCAATAATTTCCCTACTAAATTTGGTGGGTATAACTATGCTCTAATACTGCCCTGTAATGTTTATTATCTCTGGATAATTTCTACGTGGCGTAATAGAGATCTTGTGTGCGTCTCCTTAGCTCAGCTGGATAGAGCAGCCGACTTCTAATCGGCAGGTCGAGGGTTCGAATCCTTCAGGGGACGCCATATTAATCTTTTCTCCTTAAAGCCCGTATATTTAGGTATTTTGTTAGCATCCTATATAGAAATCTCACTGACAAAATTTTTTATGTATGGAGTAACCAGGGCATTATTTTACATCTACCTTATTTCTGTTTGTTAAGATAAGTTTTACTCACACTCAGAAATGGCGGCAGTTATTCCCATTCCGGTAGTAGTATTCGCTAACGGAAGGACCGTGGCTGTCTCAACACACTTTTTTCCGCTTTGTGTGAGAGGGTTATACTGAAACATGTAGTAAAGCATTGAGCCGCCTAATGCGATTATAAGTACTAACGACCCTATGACTTGGCCCGTAGTCATAACTTTGGCGGCTTAATATACATGATGGTCTTCCTAAAGTTCAGACTTAAACAGGATGCATAAGACTAGAAAACAAAGCAAGAGATAGCTCGACAAAATAAAAATTTTAATTTTTTTGATACCTGGTTTTTTATTAAGTAGCCCTTTTGGCAAAAAATAAATTTCCTGGTGCATTGCCGGCTAGGGAGATTGCTTATTAACAGACAGCAATTGTACAATCGCACATGGATTTAATATTTACGCACTGTGTATCTTGCGAGAAGAAATACGAAGTAAAACATTTGCGCGATGGCGTGTGTGATAAATGTTTGTCTACACTTGTGATCAGGGAGTGGTTATAGACAGATCAAATTAAGTAATTAAAAAATGCAAAAAGATTAAATTAATCTTCTAAGTTAGCAGCTGATTTGACATGGAGTACGTTTGTTATAAACTTTATCTCATGAGAGATTTAGAAAATTCATTCATTAAGCAGGTGATCTACGTATCTAAACCTGTTGGATTTGATGACGAAGTCCTAGAAGGCATCCTCGTCCAGTCTAAACAAAACAATAAAAAAAACCAGATAACTGGAGCTCTGATTTGTAGATCAGATCTATACCTACAGTACCTTGAGGGCCCCCCAAACAAGATTGATTCCGTATACTCAAAGATAAAAATTGATGATCGGCATACGGACGTTAAACTTCTGGAAGACGCTAAATCCAAACGGCGATTGTTTGCAAATTGGGAAATGAGAGGTGATCCAGTTAAGGATTGGATGTGGACACAGGAAGAAGTAGCAGATGGTGTCCTGGAAAGGCTGTCACAAAATGATGCAATGAAGATTTTTGTACAACATTCTAGAGAAATAGATCAGTTTCTATCCTAAGTTCTTTTGGGTTGATTTGCTTGGCTAGCCGCACATTTTAAAAAACTTTAGGCCTTAAAGCTTATAGAGAGTTTAATAACATCACAGATTAACTATCATTCATGCCAGTCGCTTTAGTCGTAGGTCATATTTAAATATCCAATGGTTAGAGCCGCGTAACCAATTAGTATAAGTAAATGAGATGTGAGAAACTCCTCAGACATATTACCCTAACCTCCTAAATCAAAAAGTGTTTTAACAACCAATTGTTATATGCTAATTCTCTGGTCGTATCGTAAACCTAATTTCGTCTGTTTTAAATCCAAGTACTTTTGGGCGCTTTATCCCTGGCAGGACAGCGACATCATATATTTCGCCTATCCCCTCTATTTCTAGCATGTGTTCTACGTCACCAGTATTTAGATTTATGATGTATGCTGCACACTTTGCCTCACTGCCTTCACGGTCCAGCCTTTCATTAAGAGCCAGTCCATTAAAGGTATTGTTGTTGCGCGGCTTGGACAGCCCTACGATTGCGTAGTCCCCGATAAAGGAAAGGCCACGTGCGAAACCTGGTAGAAAACATAACGGGTTAAATTTGCCTTCATCTGTATCAATATATCCAAACTCGCCTGTCCCAGCCTGTAATATCCACAATTTATCACCATATAATCTTGGAGAGTGCGGCATGGACAATCCACTTGCAACGGTCTCACTGGTTTCTACATCGATAACGAGGCCCCCAGCTGTACGGTGATCTCTCCAACCCTCTGCTAAATTTGATTTTGCCACGCAGGTTACATAGCGGGCCACATTGTTCTTTATGGCCATACCATTTAAATGGCAGCGGTCTTCGGCAGCAATACGGTCTATGAAGGGAGGCTTCCACACCGGTTTAAAACTAAATCTGGGTCCCAATGTTGCGAGGCAATTGAACCTCGTATTCACAAAGAGAGGGGTCCCATCATCGCGAATGTGGATATCATGAATATCGATGTCCCCAGTTGTGTGACCAGATACAGGCACGTACATTGCGTCATATTCGTCAGACAACTGACCCGAGTCTAGAAAATTTTCAAACCTCCATAATTGATAGAGGTTACTCATCCAGAGCTGATTTTCTTTAACAGCCAGCCCCATACAACGAGTAAATGTGCGTTCAAAAACAGATAACTCGTTCTCATGGGTCGTTCCAATTAGAAATAACTTGTTCGCTTGATAGGTCGTAAACGCCAAACTAGCATTTTGAGAAGAGAGCCAGGCCAAAAACAACCTCGAACTATTAATTTCACATATTGGCTTCTTTTTACCTACCACTGTTTCGTCCTACTTCAGTTTGATATCGAAGTGTTTTCGTACACTCTCAACAATTTCCCACGTTCCCTTAAAGCTAGCTTCAACTACAAATGCGTCACCGGCTTTAACAGTTACGGGACTTTGGCCATCCGCGGTAATTATTATTTTTCCTTCAATTAAGTGCACGAACTCATATTCTGTATAGGTCGCATGATACGTCCCCGGGGTTGCCTCCCAATATCCTGAAATCATGCTTCCATCCTCACTGGTGTGCATGACCCAAGTCTTCATTTCTGGTTTTCCCTTAGTGACAACCCAGCCATCTAAATCTTCAGTTATTGGTGATATACCAGCCACATCTGCGTGTTTTGAAATTGTTAACATCGATCAACCTTTTGGTTTTTGAATAATTGGAATTAATAATTCTACAAATTTCTAGTCGTTGGAAGAGTAGGTTTTCCATCTCAATTTATCTCTGGAATGAGTATATATTTTTCCTTGCGCAAGTCATACTACTTTCAAAAATATTGGTAATATCTCCATTATTTAGTCTTTCACCGCCGCTGGATTATCTACATCTCTCCCCATAGCTGCAAGGTCTGAATACCTGTCCCCAATCCGATGATGAGGGCGCCCTCGCGTAGCGGCACCTAATGCCACAACGAGTTCGTCGACTGCAGGCGCGTCATAAATAGAAAATTGAACTGTAAGGTAGTGTGAGCGCCGTCCAGTGTCATGCTTATCCATTAAAGGAATTTGAATTTGGGTATTTGCTGGGCCTCGAGTGTTCGTGAAACCTAGATAACTTTTTGCACCAACGGCCTCTCGATAAAAATTTCCAAACTGTAGGGTGTGGATAAGTGCGGAAGCGTGTTCCACTTCGCAGCTGGTTCCCGCGATACAAGCTTTTCCGTAGGCCTCAATTGCATCTCCAGAACCTGCTAATGCAATTAGTTGGTCTGATATCAACTTGCCCAAATATGGAGCCATGCGTTTAATTTCAGGTGATAAATCTTCAACAAATCCTCGCCCAAACCATGGATTTTTTACAACCGCAGCCACACCAATCATCCGCAGAATTGGGTTGAACGAACGTCCTCCTTCAGTGTGGATATTTTCGTCAAAAGTTACAACTTTTCGCAATTCAGGAAGCATAGTTTTTCTCCAATTAAAGTTTATATTTCTGCTTTTTTGTGATGGGGTTTTTAGCTCCGGAATCTGAGCTTGTACCGTTGTAAAGTATGAGTGGGGTGCCGGGATTTACCTCAAAATCTAACACACGCCCAATTAAGATTAGGTGATCGCCTGCATCCACTAAACGGTGCTTTACGCAGCTGAAGCTAGTCAAAGAGCCGTTGATAATTGGTATGTTTTGGAAATTTAGATCCCAGCTAGATTCATCAATTTGTTTGCTAGAACTTTCTTTGAACATATCTAAAAATTCTTTTTGACCCTCTGCGAGAATGTTGATTGCAAAATGATCTGTTTGTACAAACGTATCGAAACCCGCTGCGGCTTTAGCGATGCATACTAATAAAAGGGGTGGATTAAGCGAAACGGGTGTAAAAGAACTAGTACTAAATCCAATTAGATTATCATTCGGTTGGAGCGCAGTGACAAGGGTTACACCGGCTGCAAAACTACTGACTGCTGTTTGAAGTGCTTTCCTAGTATCAGATGGTATTTCTTGAAACCTTAAAAGCTTAGCTAAGATATTTTTATCCGCACCTAAACGAGGTGGAGCAGACAGTGGCTTATGCCCATGCGCACTAAAGCGTAGTGGGTTTGCTGCAACTGTCCAAGATTTGCAATTTGGATCTGGATTTGGGACCGTCGCCAGCATTTTGCGTACTGCTACATGGGGATCACTTTCAATATCGGTAATGGTATTCAGGGGACCAAAAGGAACTTTGCCGCCGAGCAGTTCTGTTAAATGCTTCTTACTATGAAGGCGGCTCCAGCTGGAAACGATCGCATTTAATTCTACAGAATTTTGAGACCGCGCGGCGAGGGTTGAAAAGCGATTATCACTTCCCAACATAGGTTGACCCATAAGCTGAGCCAATTCGCACCAAAATGCGTCGTCTACAATGCCCAGTGCTACGTGACCATCTTTGGCAGGAAACAATCCAAATGGTGCGAGAAGTGGATGGCCATTACCTTCGGGCTTTGGAACAATGCCAGTCATATCGTGGAGGTAAACCATCCGCTCGCATAGGGAAATCATTGCATCGTACATCGCAACATCGACAAATTGACCTTTGCCGGTGGCCTCAGCTTCGCGTAACGCGGCCATAATACCGAAGGCCATCATCATGCCCGCAAATATATCGCCAACGCCGGGTCCTGTTTTAGTTGGCGAGTTCGTATCGGGACCAGTCATTGCCATCAAACCACCCATGGCTTGGGCTACCACGTCATATGAGGGCCATTCTGCATAGGGGCTGGTTCCGGAGCGTGGATCCCCAAAGCCACGGATTGCCGCATAAACAAGTTTTTCATTAATGTTGGCGAGCGTTTCATAGGAAAGTCCTAGGCGCTCCATTACCCCCGGACGAAAATTCTCTACAATGACATCTGCAGTTACTGCCAGTTTGAGAAAACTTTCCTTTCCCTCATTTGATTTCAGATCGAGCTGAATACTTTTTTTACCTCGGTTTAGGCTTACGAAATACCCTGCCCAACTCTGGCTTTCATCGTCATCATTAAATGGTCCATTCCCTCTGCTGGTATCACCTGTAACGGCCTCAATCTTGATGACTTCAGCCCCATGATCGGCCAAGTGCATAGTGCAATAAGGTCCAGACAGCATCCTACTGAGATCAAGAATTCGAAGTCCTTTAAGGATTTGCGTACTCATCGTAATGCTTCCAATTCTTCCATAAATATTTGAACTGGCTTATTTACAGCCTCGGGCTGTTCAGCCAGTGCCATGTGTCGCAAGCCAGGCAAAATTATCGTCTTTGCGCCCAGAATTTCATTAGAAATTGCTTGGGCCATTTCGGGCCCGTTCCCGTAGTCTTCTTCTCCAGTGATGACTAAGGTGGGACAAGTTAGGGCTGGATCTGGCGCTATAATTTCGTCGATTCCGGTAGCAAGAACATCGTAAATCGTGTGGTATACTTCTTTCTGGTTTGCGGTAACCCAACCTCGGACCGTATCCATTAACTTAGGATTATTAGCACGAAATTTTTCAGTAAACCAACGCTCAAGTGCGTCTTCAACAGTCGACTGAGGGCCCAATTTACTAGCTTGCTCGACGCGTGACATGATAGCGGCTTGCGCGGCTTCAGTCCTCCTGTGTGGAGAGTGTAGAATGATTAATGCCTGGGTTCTGTGTGGGGTATCTTGAGCAAAACGCCGTGCTATCATACCCCCCAGTGAAAAGCCTATGATTACTCCTCTGTCAATGCTGCAAAGGTCAAGTAGTTCTACCAGTTGTTTGCGAAATAGTGAGAGGTTTGGCTTTGAAGGGGGTGCTGCAGATCCACCGTGACCATAAAGATCATAGCTAAGAACCCGGTAAGTACTTTTTAGTTTGGGGATCATCCACTGCCAACACTCTTTATTAAGTCCCAGGCCGTGGATTAATATCACAACTGGTGCACCTTGAGGCCCACTCAATGCATACTGTGTGCCGTCAGGTGATACATTGATCACGTAGTATCCCCCAATGGCCGATAGGCCATTACTTCGACTTCAACCCGAGCATCCACTAACAAATCACTAACAACAGCTGACCGTGTCGGGGGCTCAAGCGGGAAATACTCACCATAGACTTCATTGAAGCCGGGAAAGTCGGCCCGTTCGCGTAGCCAAACCATGGCCTTCACGACATCATCCCGCGTACATTCGGCCTGAGAAAGCGTCGCGGTAATGTCATCAAGAACAGCGCGGGTTTGTTCTTGTATGGTCCCATTGGTCATTGGCACCCCATCACGCATAGGGATTTGGCCAGTTAAAAATACGAAATCACCTGCCCGGATAGCCCTGGACAATGATAAAGTTCGTCCATTAATTTTAAGTGGATCGCCAATGACTTGCTTTTTTTTAACCATTCCATAAGTCCCTTTTTTTTAAAGTGCCCTGATTGCGCTGAGACACTTTGGGATTTTTCGCCAATATGTGTCGCTTTTTCCCGAACACTAATAGTGAAAGCGGCTTTGAATGGGAATCAAGAAATAGGAGCTCCTGGAATGGGTGATATTAAAAACTACCAAATGTTAATCGATGGTGATTGGGTAGACGCATCAGACGGTGGCATGTTTGATAGCGTTAATCCAAGTACAGGTGAAGTTTGGAGCCGTGTCCCAGAGGCGACTGAAGCGGACGTGAACCGCGCGGTTACGTCTGCTCACAATGCATTTAGTAAGGGCCCATGGTCGAAGCTCACTCCAACAGAGCGAGGAAAGTGTTTGCGCAAGCTGGGAGACCTTCTTGCTGAGCATTCTGAGAATTTGGGGCGCACGGAGTCAATTGACACTGGTAAAATATTGAAGGAAACCCGCTGGCAGGCAAAATATATTGCGGAATTCTTTCATTTTTTCGCTGGTTGTGCGGACAAAGTCAGTGGTGAGACCCTACCAATTGATAAACCTGATATGTTTGTCTTTACCAAGCGAGAACCGCTCGGAGTAGTTGCAGCAGTTGTACCGTGGAATTCGCAACTTTTCCTAGTAGCAGTCAAAATTGGTCCCGCTTTAGCAGCAGGGAACACAGTGGTGCTCAAAGCGTCTGAACATGCCAGTGCCGCAATGTTGGAGTTTGGGAAGTTAATTGAGGCGGCTGGTATTCCATCAGGTGTCGTAAACATCGTCACTGGTCACGGTGAACCATGTGGGCGAGCGTTAACGTCGCATCCTAATGTTGCTCGGGTATCATTTACTGGAGGACCAAACGCGGCGCGCCACGTTCTTGAGAATGTTAAAAGTAACTTTGCGGAAGTGTCTCTTGAACTTGGAGGCAAGTCTCCGTTCATAGTATTTGATGACGCCAATATTGAAAGTGCTGTAAATGCCTCGATCGCAGGCATCTTTGGCGCTACCGGACAAAGCTGTGTGGCTGGATCGCGGCTTTATCTACATGAAGATATTGCAGAAGAATTCCTCGAAAAGATGACAGCTCTCACAGGGGAGATTGTGATTGGAGACCCGCTGGAGGAAGAGACACAAATGGGGCCACTCTGTACTAGTGGCCAATTGGAAAACATCGAGCGTGAGGTGGCTCATGCAAAGGTGCAGGGCGCGAAGATACTTGTGGGTGGAAAACAACCAGTCGATAAATTAGGTCTGTTTTATGAGCCCACTATAATTGAGTGTCCAAACCAAAATTTGCGTATTGTGGATACTGAGCTGTTTGGACCTGTACTTTGCGTCCAGCGTTTTAAAACTGAAGATGAAGTACTCGCTCTTGCCAATGATACTGAACATGGGCTCGCTGCAGGTATTTTTACGCAGAATTCGGCGCGTTCGCTCAGGATGGCAAATTTAATAAGAGCAGGTATTGTATGGGTGAACACTTATCGCGTCGTTTCCCCAATAGCGGAGTTTGGGGGCGTAAAAGGATCTGGATACGGTCGTGAAAGTGGATTTCAAGCTATATATGATTACACTAGGCCCAAAACAATTTGGATGAATACGTCTGACGAACCAATGTCAAATCCATTTGTAATGCGGTGATAGCCAAGATTGGGTTTGGACCTACTTCAAAATTCTGTAAATCTACCGTGATACCGAAGAGAGGATAATTGAGATGAAATTTCAACTGGCTGTAAATCTGGAGCGTTTGGACAGCAGTCTCGACATGAAAGACGTGGCCCGCCACACACTTGAAATGGTACAAATGGCTGAGGAGGGCGGTTTTGAGATAGTTTGGGCTGCGGAACACCATGCTCTGGAAATGACAATAGCCCCTAATCCTTTTCAGATCCTCACTTGGTGGGCGAGTGAAACCAACAAAATTCGTCTGGGAACCGCAGTAGTCAATGCTGCCTATTGGCATCCTATAAGGCTGGCAGGAGAGGCTGCATTTCTTGATCTTATTAGTGGTGGACGATTAGAGTTTGGCATTGGTTCTGGTGCCTATCAACGTGAATTTGACAGAATGAATCCAGGCCTACTTCAAACGGATGGTTACAAATATATGCAAGAAATGCTGCCGGCTGTTTTGGCTTTATGGAAAGGTGATTATGCTCACGATGGTGAATATTGGAAATTTCCAACATCCACTTCAGTACCAAAACCACTCCAAAATGATCCACGGATTTGGGTGGCAGCTCGGTCGCCTATTACCTACGATTATGCCGTGGCCAATAACGCTAATATAATGTGTTGGCCATTTACTCGTCCACATGCCGAGGCTGAGCTTTATAAACGTCAGTTGGATGAAGCAATTGCTAAACACGGTAATCAGGTGGACCCAATTTTTGCCCTTATGCGTCATACTGCTGTCTATGAAAACGAGGCAGATAGAGATGAGGCCATTAAGGCGATTACCCGTGTCCTGGGACAATTTGAAAACCTTTATCGAAATTTGGATGATGTTATAAATGGGTTTCCTAAAGAAATTCCACTTCATGAGCTGGAGGGGCGCGAGCAGTATGATCCGGAGATGTTGGAGCAGAACTTGATGTTTGGTTCTCCTGAAACTGTAATCGATAAGGTCAAAATATATGAGCATCTCGTAGTAGATGAATTTATTTACTACGCCTCGATGGGACTTGGTCATGAAGCACAGAAACGCTCTCTTAAACTTT
>Ga0115003_10002538_pt1 | contig 15040 bp, 13 predicted proteins | sample ArcticOcean_MG_C_7_FD_88736 | JGI IMG/M metagenome (GOLD analysis project Ga0115003, IMG submission 88736) | Marine microbial communities from western Arctic Ocean - ArcticOcean_MG_CB11_88 | ecosystem: Environmental > Aquatic > Marine > Oceanic | place: Arctic Ocean: Canada Basin | collected... | reverse complement strand
CCTTGGGGTCGACGTGATATGGCTATATTTGTGTGTACCAAGGCAATTTTGAAGGGTGAAAAAATTTCCGTATATAACTACGGTAACCATAGGAGAGATTTCACTTATATTGATGATATCGTTGAGGGAGTCATTAGGGTGCTTGATCGGCCAGCTACGTCAAACCCAGATTGGAGCGGGGATAATCCAGATTCAGGAACTTCCAAAGCCCAATGGCGTGTATATAATATTGGCAATAACTCACCGATTGAATTGTTAGATTATATAGGGGCAGTAGAGAATTCATTAGGCATAAAGGCTAAAAGGGAGTTGTTGCCGCTTCAGCCTGGTGATGTTCCGGATACCTATGCTGATGTGGATGATTTGGTGCGAGAGTTTAACTACAAGCCCTCTATGGATATCAAGCAGGGTGTTAAAAATTTTGTGGATTGGTATAAGGAATATGAAGGCCTATGAATTATTTAGAAAATATACGAATCGCTGTTATAGGGTTAGGGTATGTTGGCCTTCCCTTATCCATTGAGTTTGGTAAAAAGTTTGAAACTGTTGGTTTTGATATCAATGAGTCGCGAATTAAAGAATTAAGGGGCGGGAAAGACGCTACAATGGAGGTTAGCAGTGAGCAACTAGCGGGTTCAAAAAACCTCCGCTTTTCAACCGATGCTGCTGATATCGGAAATTGTAATATCTTTATCGTTACTGTTCCAACTCCTATTGATAAGCATAAAAATCCTGATTTGACGCCTCTCATTGGGGCTAGTGGAACCGTGGGAAGAGTACTTAAAAAAGAAGATATTGTTATCTATGAGTCTACAGTTTACCCAGGAGCTACAGAAGAGATTTGCGTGCCGATTCTTGAAGAACAATCAGGCTTGGTATTTAATCAAGATTTTTATTGCGGATACTCTCCTGAAAGAATAAATCCTGGGGATAAAGAGCATAGTGTAACGACAATAAAGAAAGTCACGTCAGGCTCAACAGTAGAGATTGCTGATAAGGTAGATGAGCTTTATCAAACTATTATTACTGCAGGTACCCATAAAGCAGGGAGTATTAAAGTTGCTGAGGCGGCCAAAGTCATAGAGAATACTCAGCGCGACATCAATATCGCATTGATTAATGAGCTGGCAATGATATTCAATAAATTAGATATCGATACTGAAGCTGTATTGGAAGCGGCAGGAACTAAATGGAATTTTTTGCCTTTTCGTCCTGGTTTGGTAGGAGGACATTGTATCGGTATTGATCCTTATTATCTAACTCATAAGGCGATAGAGGTGGGTTATCATCCAGAAATCATTCTTGCTGGACGGCGTTTAAACGATAGTATGGGCTCTTATGTTGTCGATCAGGTTTCTAAATTGATGATTAAGAAGCGGATTCATATCGTTGATGCAAATGTTCTTATTATGGGGTTAACTTTTAAAGAAAATTGTCCAGATTTACGTAACTCTAGGGTCGTTGATTTAGTAACGGAATTTGAGGAGTATAACTGTCATGTTGATGTGTATGATCCTTGGGTGGACAAAATTGAAGCCCAAAAAGAATATGGGATAAAGCTCATAGATAAGCCGGATATAGGAAAATATGACTCTATTGTGCTTGCCGTTAGTCACGGTCAGTTTAAAGAGCTGACTCTAGAAGAATTGGGGTCTTATGGAAAAGAGAGCCATGTACTTTATGACATCAAATACCTTCTGAAGGCTTCTCAATCTGATGGACGATTATAATCACTCAGGGAATACTTTAAATAAAAGCATTTATTAACGGTATGGATAGAATTTGTGAAAAATATATTTATTGGTAATCGTGAGGTCGGTCAAGGTCGAGGCTGCTTCCTGATTGCTGAAATAGCTCAAGCGCACGATGGGTCTCTCGGTATAGCGCATAGTTACATCGATGCTGTTGCTGACGCTGGCGTTGATGCAATAAAATTTCAGACGCATATAGCTGAGGCGGAGAGTACCAGGAAGGAGAAATTTCGAGTTAATTTTAGTTACGAAGATTCGACTAGATATGACTATTGGAAGCGGATGGAATTTACAGAGCGTCAATGGTTGGGATTGAAAGACCATTGTGATTCTGTGGGTATTATCTTTTTAAGCTCCGCATTTTCGGTGGAGGCAGTGCAGATGCTTGAAAAAATAGGGATGCCGGCGTGGAAAGTGGGGTCAGGAGAGGTTAATAATCCGCTTATCATAGATGCGATGTTAAAAACGTCGAGCCCAATTTTACTAAGTAGTGGGATGAGTGATTGGGATGAAATTGATGATAGTGTAGCTTTATTAAGAGATCATCCGCCGGGATCGGCTCTATTCCAGTGTACCAGTAGATATCCTGCGCGCTTAAAAGAGGTAGGCTTGAATGTTGTTAAAGACATGAAGCATAAATACAATTTACCCATTGGCTTATCAGACCATTCGGGCTCAACTTCACCTGCATTTGCTGCTATATGTAGTGGGGTTGATCTATTGGAGTTTCATGTCGTTTTTGATAAAAAAATGTTCGGTCCTGATTCTCAATCATCGCTAGACTTCGGGCAATTAAGAGAGGTAATAAAGTTCAGAGAGGATTATTTAGAGATGCAAAATAATCCTGTTGATAAAGATAGTGTTGCAGAAGAGATGAAGACGATGAAAGGCCTGTTTAATAAAAGTTTAGTTCTCAAGAGGGCATTGGCAAAAGGGTCGATCTTGCAGAGAGATGATTTCACTGCCAAAAAACCAGGAACCGGTATCGCAGTTCAGTTCATCGATCAATGTGTTGGAAAAACGCTCGTTGATGATTTCTCAGAAGAGCACTTTTTAAGTTGGGATGATATGGAAACCTGATTAAATTTTTTAAGTTAATGGGTAGTTTGCGCTGCTTAATATATAAATGTGAAACAGCCTTCAAATCTTTTAATAAGCCTCAATTTAATACGTTAGAGAAAATTCAATGACTAGAAAAATAATGGTGGTAGTGACGGCGCGTGCTAGTTATTCAAGATTTAAAACAGCACTAGAGGCAATGAATGATCATGCTGATATTGATCTATACCTTGAGGTTGCTGCATCGGCATTACTGGATAGATACGGCTCGGCAGATAAGTTCATGGTCAAGGACGGCTTCGAGATTCATGATCGAGTTTATATGGTCTTAGAGGGAGAAAATCAGGCTGCGATGGCCAAAACAGTGGGCATAGGAATACTTGAGTTATCCACCATTATGGAGAACTTAAGGCCAGATTTGGTTGTGACCATTGCTGATCGTTATGAAACGATGGCTACGGCTATCTCTGCTTCATATTTGGGAATTCCGTTAGCGCATATTCAGGGGGGTGAGGTCACTGGTAATATCGATGAAAAAGTTAGACATGCAATTACGAAACTTGCTGATATTCACCTAGTTGCAAACCAGGATTCGTCAGATAGAGTAACCAAGATGGGTGAGGATCCAGCGAGTATTTTTATTACAGGGTGCCCCTCAATTGACATAGCCGCGCGGATTGTAAAGGATGAGGATCCCTCATGTCCCTTTAATATTTATGAAGAGTATGACGGGTCGGGAGAAAAGTTAGATCTTTCTCAGGGATACATTGTTGCGATGCAGCATCCGGTAACGACAGAGATAGGTTTTTCACGACAATATGTTGAAGAAACGCTTTATGCTTTGCAGGAATTTGGGATGCCGGTATTATGGTTTTGGCCTAATGTTGACGCAGGGTCTGATTGGACTTCAAAAGCAATTCGTACTTTTCGTGAGAAACATAACCCTACAAATATCCAGTTTTTTAAAAATATCGATGGAGGAGATTTTTTGAGGCTATTGAGTAATTCTATTTGTATTGTCGGCAACTCCAGTGTTGCAATCAGAGAGGCGAGTTATCTAGGTGTACCAGCCGTCAACATTGGAACTCGCCAAAGTGGAAGGCTTAGAGGCACTAATACAGTAGATGTAGGATACGATCGATTGGAGATTCTTGAGGCGGTCAAGGCTTTTGTTGGCACAGAGAAAAGCGTTTCTTCAGACCTTTATGGCGATGGAAACTCAGGTAAAAGAATCGCTGAAATTTTGGCGACTGTGAAGTTAACGACAAACAAGAAAATAACTTACTAGTCTATGAATCTTTTAATTGTAAACTACCACTATGTTAGAGAGATTAAGAGTGGTCGTGGAATATATCCAATTACGTCGGCAGAGCTAACTGCCCAAATTGATTTGCTTGCAGGGAAATATAAGTTTATTTCTCAATCTGATTTAAGTGCATTTATCGCGAAAGGTAGTTACCCAGATGGAGACTTTTGTTTATTAACATTTGATGACGGTCTCAAGGAGCAGATTAAGGCATTTGAGATACTCAGAGAAAAAGGAATTCCAGGCATATTTTTCGTTTCGACAATGCCTATTCGTGATCGTAAAGCGTGTGCTGTGCATAAATTTCATTATGTTATGGAGCAAATGACTCATGAACAGTTAAATAGTTGTCTGCTCCAATTTTTTCCAGAAAGTTGCGATAGATTAAAAGATCTTGAGTTTTTAAATATTGCTGTGAGTAAATATATTTTCGATCAGCCAGATCAGGCTTTGGTTAAATTCTATGTTAACTATGTATTGAATAGCGACGAGAAAAAATCCTTTGTTGATAAACTATTTAGTATTTTAGTAGACGAAGAAGATAACTTTGTAGAAAAACTCTACATGAACAAGTCTGAAGTTATAAAAATAGCTAATGCGGGCATGTTAGGCTCTCATTGCAACAGTCATGAACCTTTAGGTGCTTTGACAGATTTTAATATCGACCTTGAATTGAGGGATTCACGACTAGTTCTGGAAGAGATAACAGGTCAGTCAATTTATAGCGTTTCATACCCTTTCGGAGATAAAAAAGCAGTTACGCAAAAAGTAAAAGAACTTGCTAAGAAGCACTATAGTTTAGGTATAACCACAGCCAGTGGGATTAATTATACAAAAGATATATTAAAGGACCCAATGTCTTTGAAGAGAATCTCGACCACATCGCTTACCAAAGGCGATTTCGCTAACCATATATAGCAACTAGAATTCATAGTAATGATGGATAAGAAGGAAGAAAAAAGATGGTGAAATATACAGGAACTAATGATGAATGGAACAAAAATTGGCAGTTAAGAAAGGAGGCTTATTACACGCACTGGACTAAAGATATACCTGTGAACCAAATTCAATTGGCGTTTAGAAATCATTGGTCTTTGTTCAATAATTTCATGAAAGATCCCTTATTCAATGGGGGTAAAAGAGTTCTAGAGGTTGGCTGCGGAAGGGGAAGTCTATCATCCTATTTTAGCGAGGCTGGATATGACTGCACCCTACTAGATCTCTCTCCTGATGTTATTGAAATTGCAGAAGAAATCTTCTCAAACAATGATCTGTCTGCTCGCTTTATGGTTGGAGACGCGTATGACCTGGATCTCAATGAGTGCTCATTTGACCTGGTTTTTTCAATTGGAGTTTTTGAGCACTTTGAGGACATAGTCACTCCGATCAAAGAGCAAATTCGTATTTTGGATAAAGGCGGATTGTTCATTGCGTATATTGTTCCAGAGTATAAGGATAACATCCAAAAAGAGTATGAGTGGGTGAATGAAGTGTTAAAAGGCTATATGAATGCGAACAGTTCAGGTTCGTTGCAGGCAGAAAAGCATGAGGTTTATAGATCAGATAGGGGATCTGAAAAGTACATCCCAGTGTTAGAAGAGTGCGGGTTATCAGGTATTTCAGCAAGCGGTGTTTATCCAGTACCTATGGTTTCACACTCAATAGACTTTCCTTTTTCACTCATGCCGCCTGAGAGTGAAAAGTCTTTTGTCACATATTTAGAGGCAATTCTTAAGTCCAATACTGGATTCCCGCATCCTTGGATGTGCGAGGAAGGTAAAGGAAACGCTTTTGTAGTTTGGGGATACAAGGATTGAACTATTTAATAATTATTCCCGCGCGGGGTGGCTCAAAAGGGATTCCAAAGAAAAATATTGTAAAAATAAATAGCTTGCCTCTTATTCAATATACTATTAACGCAGCACTGGGGGTTGTCTCAGTGCGTCCCGATATATCCGCGATTGTTTCAACGGATGATGAAGAAATAAAAGATGTGGCACTTAATGCTGGAATTGACGTACCTTTTTTAAGGCCTTTTCGTTTATCTGATGACACTTCAACATCATCTGAATATGTTAAGCATGCAATTGAGTTCTATTCAAAACAAGGGGTTACTGTAAAAAATATTATTATTCTGCAGCCTACGTCGCCTTTGCGTGTTACTCAAGATGTTCTAGTCTCAATTGATTTGTTTGAAAATGAAAATAAACCTTCTTTGATTTCCGTCTACGAGGAGCACACGGTTAATAGTAAAATTATATACATGCGGAATGGTAACTGTGGCCAACCAGCTAGTTTGCAGCATAGTGAAGGGTTACGAAGGCAGGATGATAGAGCTTTTTTGGTAAGAAACGGGGCAATATACATAACAGATGTAAACTTTTTTCAAAGTAGCTCTAAGATTGTTTCAGATGAGCCCCTTGTATATGTTATGCCCAAACATAGATCTATAAATATAGATACCCTAGATGATCTGATGGTCGCTAAAAAGATGCTCGGTTAGATATTAGTAAAAATAGCGAGGAGCTTAAACTCAAACCTTCTCTGTGTGTCTTCATTATTTAGAAAATTTTTCGCTCGAGTTTAATTAATATCTTTATTTTTATGTGCATAGCATGGTTTTTTATTTTGACAGGGATTAAAACACTTTGATGAAGATAGGAATAGTTGAACATAAAGATTTTTCGGTGAGGGCTATTGATCAACTTCAATCTCTGGGCGAGGTTAGCTTTTTTGACCTGCAGTGCGAGAGTCTAGCTGCATTTATCAGTAACAAAGAGATACTTTTTGTTAGGCTCGGCTATTTTATTGATGAGAAAGTGCTTTGTGAAGCAAAAAGTCTAAAGTATATATGCACGCCTACTACTGGTCTTAATCACATTGATCTAGATTATGTGAAGAGAAGAAATATTCAAGTAATCTCTCTTAAGGGAGAGACTGCTTTCCTTACTCAAATTACGGCTACCTCAGAGCATACTATCGGCCTGGTAATCAGCTTGCTACGATATTACCAAAGAGTATTTCGGTGTGAAGAGAACAAAGATTTCAATAGAGAGGTTGTTAAAGGCCACGAGATAAACTCATCAAAAGTGGGTATTGTAGGACTTGGTCGCATAGGTACGCATTTGGTGGACTACCTCAACGTATTTGGAGCGATTGTCAATTTCTATGATAGCGATATTGTTAAAAAAAACCCACTTGCGATCAAATTCAACTCTATAGAAGCTCTGATTGAAGCGTCTGATATTATTATTTTATCAGCATCATATTCGAAAAAAAATGAAAAAATGATTACTAGTGGGATGTTAGATTTGATGTTTAAGAAATATTTTATAAACACATCGAGGGGTGAATTGGTAGAAGAAAACTACCTTCTAGATAGGGTTGAAGAGGGCCATTTTGCGGGAGTTGCGATTGATGTTTTTCATGCGGAGCAAGAGACCTCCAATAATAATAAGAGGATAATAGAATTAGCTCGTAAAGATTTAAATTTTTTATACACACCGCATATGGGCGGCGCGACAATGACTTCAATGATAAAAACAGAATTATTTACGGTCCAGAAACTGAGCCGTTTTCTTGATAAAGGATCGTTAATATGAAGACCCAAATTTTAAGAGCTTTAGTCAAGCTACAGGTCGACAAATACCCATTTACCCCTAAAAGGCTAGTCTCAAGGTTACGTTATCTTAGGGATATTATTTCCACTTGGGATAAAATGCCAGGAGACGATGAGAGATTGGTATATCGGACAAATGCATACTGGACTGACCTAAGAATTAAGAGTGCTTTAGATGCATTTAGCGTGGAATATAAAGACTCACCTTTGCGATTTTATACTAGAGTTCTTATGGCTTCGCAACAAATTTCTGAATATGAAGCTATTCTTGACTTTGGTGCCGGGACCGGAATAAATTCCCACCAGATGTCTAAGAACTTTCCAGGAACGAAATTTTCTTGTTATGACATAGCATATCACGTACCAAGAGTGTTCGATGCGTTTTCGAGAGCTATGTCTACGCAAAGGGTCAGCTATCATAATACATTAAATGCCGCACTTATTCCGGGACAATTGGTGTACTCGAATTTGGTGTTTAGTCACTTATCGAAACACCAGTTAACTACTTATTTAGCCGTTTTTAAAAAGAACAAATCTGACATACTTATGATTGCTAATACATTGACTAAGCAAGACGATAAATCGCCTCTCACTAAAGTTCGCTCTGGTAACCTAGGGCTATTTGATCATAACTACAGAAAGTTTTTCAATGAGGCTGGTTATCGTATCCAGTGGCTATTCCAGATAGAGGATCCTGCCTCCGCAGATAAGAAAATGACGATTATTTTTGCGACTGTATGTTCGCACTAGTAGAGCGTAGCAATTTCTAACTCATAGTTTTTTAATGAAAAAAATTCAAAGGTTTACAAATGTCGCCAATTACTAAAGCATTCGCCTCTCAAAAAAATCCCGTCTTTTTTATAGCAGAGATAGGAGGAAACCATGAGGGTAATTTCGACTACGGTCAGAAATTGGCTCGATTGGCAATAGATTCCGGTGCTGATGCAGTTAAATTTCAGTTTTATACGGGTGATAGCCTTGTAAGCTCAGTTGAGAGCGCTGACCGCAACATTCACTTCAAAAAATTTGAATTATCGGATGATCAAAATTTGAATTTAATTCGTTTAGTCGAGCAGGGGGGGGCTGTACCAATGGCTTCAGTCTGGAGTAAGAAAATGTTGATGTGGGCTAACGCTAGGCTACCGTTGCATAAAGTTGGATCAGGCGATCTAACTTGCTATCCGATGCTAGAGTTGCTCGCAAAAACTAACAAGCCTATTATTTTGTCAACCGGACTATCATCTTTAAGTGAGGTAGAGAGTGCTGTTTCCTTTATCGACAGATGCAACCCCAGTTATGTAGCTGAACGCAAGCTAGCTTTGCTTCAATGCACCTCCTCCTACCCCACTCCAGATGCGGATGCTAACCTTCAGGCGATGCTGACCTTGAAGAATGAATTTGGGCTTCCGGTTGGATATTCTGATCATACTCTAGGGTCAGATGCTGTCGAGGCAGCGGTTACCATTGGTGCTGAAATAATTGAAAAACATTTTACTGATACTAGGGAAGGAAAAACCTTTAGAGATCATCTGATCGCTTTAACAAAGGAGGAAGTTAAAGACACCTTGAACAGAATGCGTCGCATCTCTGTATTAATGGGAGGAGGTCAGAAAGTTTTAACAAAATCTGAAATTGAGGCGGGCCATCATATCTCTTTTCGTCGAAGTTTGTATGCCGGTGCTAATATAAAAGCTGGAGAAATCTTTACTGCAAATAATTTAACTTTCTTACGGCCACGCCATGGAATTTGCGCCAGTCGTTTTGAGGATATTTTGGGTCGCGTGGCTAAACGAGATCTACTTTGTCATGAAGTGTTACAGGAGGGGGATCTTGTCTGAGGATGGCTCTAATGAAGCTAGTATTCCGAGTGGAGTGCGTTTATATGCGCCTTTTACGCTAAGACATGCGTTGCGACGGTGGTGGCTTTTGCGTAATGTTGGCTCGGTGGGTAATGATGTATATGTGGATGCTAATGTTCAATTGCAGCGACATCCCGAACAAGTGTTTTTGGGTGATCGAGTTATGCTCAAAGAAGGTGTAATGATTTGTCCAACCCATGCTGAAGCGGCTATTATAATTGGAGATTGGACAACTGTTGGCCACAGTACATTTATATTTTCTAAATCAAAAATTTCAATTGGCGACAACTGCTTGATTGCGCCGTTCTGTTATTTTGTGGATAGTGATCATGGAACTGATTTGGGAAGTTTAATGAATCAGCAGCCAATGGTTACTGATCCTATAGTTATTGGTAATGATGTCTGGCTTGGAACTGGAGTGGTTGTGACAAAGGGTGTGACTATAGGGGATGGAGCTATTGTTGCTGCGAAATCAGTTGTGACAAAAGATGTCCCTTCAAATGCAATTTTTGCTGGAGCTCCAGCTAAATTAGTCCGGTACCGAGAATAACAGTAATGAAAATAGGGATTGTGATTTTAAGTCGGATGGACTCGAGTAGACTTCCTGGAAAGGCTCTTCTTGATATTGCTGGAAAACCAATAATTGGTCATGTGCTTTCATTTTGCCAAAAAGTTGATGGAATAGATTCGATAGCGCTTGCCACGTCTAACCGTTTAGTTGACGAGCCGTTGTCGGAGTTTGCTAAAACCAATGGAATAGTCTGCATACGGGGGTCATTAGATAACGTGGCTGAAAGATTCCTCTTGGCAATGGAGGCCCTTGATCTTGATGCGGCCGTTAGAATTAATGGAGATAGTCCTCTTAATGATCCGGCCCTGATCAGCGAGGGTATTCTGCGCTTTAGAAAAGGTAACTTTGATTTAGTAAGTAATGTTCCGCAGCGCACTTATCCCTTTGGGGTGTGAGTGGAGATTATAGGGAGAAAAGCAATGGAGTATGCCTGCACTGCAATGAATGACGAAAGACATAGGGAGCATGTTACGAAGTATTTTTATGATCATGAAGTGAAGTTTAAAATTTCCAAAATGGTTTCATCAGATCCTAGCTTTGCTGGTGTTCAGCTTGCGGTTGATACTCGAGAGGATCTTGACCATATTAAGTGGATAATTAGTCAATTGGAGTGTGAGCCTGCAGATGCAGGCATAGCTACTCTAGTGAGGATAGCTCAAAGTTCACCCGGTAGTCGAGGACCAAACCATGGTTGAGTCTAAAACGAATTTAAGTAAGATCGGAAATGATAGTGCTCCTTTGGTTACAGTCTACGTGACGAACTATAATTACGCTGATTATGTTGAGCAGTCGATTGAGAGTGTCTTAGCGCAAACATACGATAATTTTGAGGTTATTATCATAGATGATGGATCTACTGATAACTCAACAGAGATTATAAGTAGATACATTGAAAAAACAAATGTCCGAGTTATTTTTCAGCAGAACAAAGGCCTAATTGCGACCAATAATATTGCGGTCCGTGCAGCACAAGGCAAATATATTATGAGGTTGGATGCTGATGATTATTTAGATGAAAATGCTCTGTTAGTATTGGTGAAGGCGATAGAGAAAAGTGCTGATATCGCGCTAATATTCCCTGACTATTATTATGTAGATGCCGACGGCCAAGTGACTGGGCAAGAGCGTAGACACAATTTTCAGACTCATGTTACGCTTCTCGATCAACCTGCACACGGAGCATGCACCCTCATTCGGAAAAGCTGCCTTTTAGAGGTTGGAGGCTACAGTCCGGAGTTTACATGTCAAGATGGCTGGGATCTTTGGCTAAAGCTAACTGAAAACTATTCAGTTCGTAACGTTAATTTGCCTCTTTTTTATTATCGCAGGCACAGTGATAACTTGACCAATGATACGGATCGATTATTGGAAACAAGAGCAGAAATTTATAAAAGTCATGCGAAAAGATCTAAAAAACCACCATTAAAAGTAATTTCAGTACTTCCTGTCAGAGGCTCTAAAATAGAAAAGCATAGTCAAGTGATTATGGAACTAGGGGGAAAGCTACTAATAGACTGGTCTATAGATGCGGTTTTAAATTCTGATATGGTTTCTGAACTAATTGTAACAACTCCTGACCAAGATATTATCGATCATTTATCACATAAATATGGGGGCCTAATCACGATTGTGGAGAGAGATAAAAGTGCAAGTCTTGAAAACATGTCTTATGGTCCTGCTGTGAAAGATGCTTTAGCTAGACGAAAAACGAAATCTTTTGATGCTGTTTTGGAGATTACTGCCGATTCTCCCTTCCGAACAACCTCATATATTGACAAAGCAATTAATGTAATGCGCGTTCATGATGTGGATAAAGTACTTGGTGTTTGCCCGGATGACTCTAAATTTTATCGTCATAAAGGATCTGGCTTGGAGAGGTTGGGAAATGATAGCGATAATGGCGCCCTTAGATATGAGCGTGAATATCTCTATCGTCAGGCTGGAGGAATAATGCTAGCAAAAAGATATTGTTATAACAGTAGTCACAACTCTGACGGCGATAAGAAGGGGCATATTATCTTGAGTGACAAAGCAGCTATTAGAGTTAGAAGCGTTTTTGAAAATCAAGTAGCAGCCCTCTTAATCCAGCGAAAATTATAAAAGAAGGTAATGTACTACCTTAGTGTTTTGAGGCAATCAGTAATTCCGCTTAAGTAAGAACTCCCCGATTCTTCATTAGCCTTAGTTTTTGATCCTTTACCTGCTGAAGATCTAAACTAGTTAGTTGGCAGTGATTACATTTTTTATCGATCAGGGGCTCTTACAAAAAATCAGATATTTTGTATAAAAATTATGATCAGGATGTGCTTTCGACGACTACACCTAATGATTATTTTGACAAAACAATCTCTTTACTAAAAGGTGAGCCTAACTTTATTCGTCATACCTTATTTCCAGTGAAAATACTCTTAGCCCATTGTTAGCAAAGGCTGGTTTTAATGTATTAGAAACCTGTGTATCCGTTGCTAGTCAAAATAGGTCTTACGAACAGATTGGGGCTGGGGAAAATACTATTGAAACTGAGTCTTGTTCGATCGAGCCTTGAGGGGATGTGTCGGATATTTTTGGAAAAGCAGAGGAAACATGAATGACTGAAACTACAAAATCAATTCGTATGAAACCTAGCCTGAACTCCTCGGCTTCTGTGGAAACTGTTGTGAGATCATTTGATATTGGCGATGCTGAATTCAGCGTTGATGGTGTAATCGACTTCTATTGGCCCTTGGATAATAAGAAGTCCTCGGAGGTCATGAATAGCGTTACAAGCAAGCTAATTCCTTATATTACACAAAATGAAGAAAAATTCCCCGAATTATTAGCGGTCAGACTTTTGTTTAAATGGTTTGTTTGTGAAGTTTTAAGGCTATTGGAGGCAACAATCCTCGCCGCAGAGTGTAAAAAAGATTCTATTACACCGATAATACCTAAACACTATAAGAAGCTCCATGCGGTTTATAACTCTAACAATTTGGAATGTATTTTTTTTCTGAATCAAAGCTCGGGACCGTCCTATGGTCGAAACATTCCTCGTACTTTAAAGCGTTTTGGTAAAGAATTTCTTTGGAATGGACTCCAAGGTGGGTTATTTAGAAAATACGGATCAAATATGAATGATGTTTTGGCCATCGGTCCATCAAAGCTTGCGATACAGCATGCCAAAGGAGCCAATAAGTTATTACGTTATTCGGCATTTGATGAGTGGTTTAGTTCGATTCCCCAAAATCTGATTTTAAAAGATAGTGAAGAACTAGTTGGTCTGCCAAGTATCTTAGATATTGTTCAGGACAGTTTCAGTGCTGCTGGTTACGAAATATCTCCTGAATCTGTTAGATATCTATCAACGTGGGTAAATCAAGCTAAAAATTTCGTAAATTATCATATCCATAAGGGTAATGATTTATTAAATAAGATTAGAGGAGATGTTTGGTTTGGATGCGGTGGATCATCGGTTTGGCACGTAATGCTGATTGAAAAGTTACGGCGGAAAGGTATCAAAGTAGTTACGCATGATCACGGTGCCGGGACTGCTCACCACGAGCAAACGCCTGTCCATTGGGTTGAGTATATGCACACTGACCATTTCGTAACGTTTAATAAAATAAATGAAAAAATTCGAAACGGGCAGTTTAATAGTAAGTTAATATTTGGCCAGTCGAACCCTATAATTCAAAGTTTGGATAGTGTCTTGGGTAATAAATCGACCGAAATAGGTTCTAGGATTATTAAAACATCAAATAGAATCAAAAAGATCATGTATGTAGGCGCTGCTTTCCATGGTGAAGGCGCTCGCTTGAGACCCATTTTTCATGACATGACCTACTTTGACTGGCAAATAAAATTACTATCCCACCTTAAAAAACTAAATATGGACGTAATCTATAAACCACATCCGGAGGGTGCAACAGGTGTTCCTGCAAATTTTGCAGAGTCTTTTGATTTTCGCTCGACTACAGAGCGACTAGAGAGCATAGAAGAGGATGTTGATGCCTATGTCATAGACTTTGTTTTCTCGACGACGACGCCAATAGTTTTGCGTAGTAATAAACCTGTGTTCTTTATCAATTTGGGGTTCCCAGAATTGTTACCTGAAGCCCTAGATTTAATTAAAAAACGCTGCTACTACCTGGAAGCTGAGTACACTATTGACTCAAGATTGAATGTTGACTTCGATCAATTTGATCGATTTATGAATGAGAAAGAGCACATCTTTGACGCACATTTTTCAGATTTGTATTTTAATAATCTTTAGCCTTCGTTGACAATATTGTAAAACAGGAAAACTCTATGAATGTAAAACGATTAGCCAATAACTTTTATCCTATATTTTATTTTTTAAAGGCCTACCCAAAACGAAGTATTTTTACAGTTAGTGCTTTGTTAGCTTCAGGCTTAGCCGAGGCTGTAAGTTTCGCTGCAATGATACCTTTACTTGGAATGGCGTTGTTGCAGGGTGCGGCAGATAAAGAACTTGGTTTTCTTGAAGAAGTTATAGCTCAAATTTTTGACATTGTGGGCCTTGAGATGACTATGGGAGGGATTTTGGTGCTAGTAGTTGTGCTGATGGGGCTAAAGTCTTACCTATCGTTTTATGCAATGAAAGAAGTAGGCTATATTTGTACTGATGTTGAAGTTGATTTCCGAAAGAGTATGGTTAGCTCTCTATTATATGCGGACTGGCGTTATTATCTTAACAACCAAACGGGTGATTTCTCGACTGCTATAAGTACCCAAGTTCAAGCTGCGTGCAACGTATTTAGAGCGACGGGCCTTGTATTGGCAGGTTTAATCCAAGTTTTTCTTTTTTCTGCAATGTCACTGACTATATCCATTGCAATAACGGCGGGAGGCGTTGTTCTGGGTTTAACAGTGATGTTG
>Ga0115003_10002536_pt1 | contig 15048 bp, 12 predicted proteins | sample ArcticOcean_MG_C_7_FD_88736 | JGI IMG/M metagenome (GOLD analysis project Ga0115003, IMG submission 88736) | Marine microbial communities from western Arctic Ocean - ArcticOcean_MG_CB11_88 | ecosystem: Environmental > Aquatic > Marine > Oceanic | place: Arctic Ocean: Canada Basin | collected... | reverse complement strand
GCGGTCGCAATAGGCTAAGGGCTTATTGATTAACGGCGGTTATTGTGTGAATGCGCTGAACCAGAATCCATTGGACTGCCCGAGCCTTATAAAATCGGGGTTCGACTTGGCGGCCCCAGGCTGACCGACGCTCAGCGCCATGCTCGCTGCAAGAAACGCCTTAAAGACCCTACCGAGTTGCAACGCAGGGCGTTGCTTCAGGGTTTCAACGGCTGCGCGAGGGTTGCACGGGGTCGTCGCAGCCGCAACATCTTGGCGCTTGGCGCGCGTTATCGCTTTTGCCACAATGGGATGAAACCTTAAGGTGAGGACGTGTAATGCCAGTACTTCGATTAGACGCGATTCAGAGGCTGTGCTTTGAGGCGCTCACGCGGGCAGGGGCCAGTTTTGATCAAGCCTCTGCGGTTGCCCTGGAAGTTATGGATGCCGAAGCGGAAGGCATTCGCAATGTTGGGCTGGGTTACATTCATCTTTATCTCAAGCATTTAAAGTGCGGGAAAATTTTAGGCGATGCGGTACCAAAGATCGTTCGCACGTCAGAAGCCAGTACCGTGATCGATGCGGGTTTTGGCTTTTGCCATACGGCTTATTTGCTGGGAGAGGATCGACTGATTGCGACGGCGAAAGCGCAAGGCATCGGTATTTTGACCATCCATCGATCATCCTCCGCGGGCGTTCTGGGTTGGTTCGCTCGACGACTCGCCCAGCAGGGCCTCGTCAGTTTAGTGTTCGCGAATTCGTCCAAGGCGGTGGCGGCGCACGGCGGCAAGGTGCCCTTTTTTGGGACCAACCCCTTTGCGTTTGGGTCGCCACGGCACCAAAGCGAACCGGTTGTATTTGATATGGCCACGGCGTCGACTGCCCGCGTTAATATCGTGCGCGCGGCGGCCGAGGGGCAACCCCTCGAAGCAGGTCATGCAATCGATGAGCAGGGTGCGCCCACAACCGATGCGGCGGCGGCACTGCGCGGCGCGCAACTGCCAGTGGGCGGGGCCAAGGGTTTTGGGCTGGGTTTAATGGTTGATATGCTTGCGGGCGTCTTGACCGGCAGTAACTGCTCGTTTGAAGCCTCAATGTTTGCCAACGAGGCGGGCGGGCCGCCCAATGTCGGCCAAACCATCATTGCAATGGATCCCGCCTTTTTTTCAACAGACTATCTGCCACATTTGGACGCGATGTTGACCGCCCTGACCCAGGATAATGACGTGCGGATACCGGGAGAACGCCGGGCGGGTCTGCGAGCGACGCACGCGGAACTCGGCGTTGAGGTGCCGCAAAGTTTGCTGGATACCATCGCTGCGCTTTCGAGCTGAACGGATCTGGCGAGCCGGCTAATCGATCTGAATTCAGACCGGTTAGGGCGCCGAAAGGCCTGTTTTTTGACCCTTAAAAATTGCCGTCAAAACCCTTGACATCGCTGCTACGGCAGAACACATTGGCTCAATAATAAGAATAACAATATGGATATTTGCTGATGCGTTCTGATGTTGTCATCGATGGTCTGCAATACAATCATTGGGATCGAGCGCTGTTTGAAAAAACCCGTGATAGCGGTGTTCATGTCGTTCATGTCACGGTTTCGTATTGGGAAGATTTACGGGAAACCCTGCTGAAGATAACGCAATGGCATCGCCATTTTGTGAATCATGCTGATCTCATTATGCCGATTAAAACGGCGGCCGATGTCCTCGAGGCAAAACGCAGCAATCGACTGGGTATCGTCTTTGGTTTTCAAAACTGCTCCCCCATTAACGACGATCTGGGCCTTGTCCAGGTCTTGCATGAATTGGGCGCGCGGTTTATGCAGTTGTCCTATAACAATCAAAGCCTGCTTGCCACGGGGTGTTATGAGGCGGATGACCCCGGGATCACCCGGTTCGGTAAACAGGTGATCCAGGAGATGAATCGGGTTGGCATGGTGATCGACATGTCGCATTCCGCCGAGCGGTCAACACTGCACGCCATCGAGCTTTCATCCCGTCCAATCGCAATTACGCATGCAAACCCAGTCTTTTTTCATCCCGCGCTGCGGAATAAATCGAACACGGTGCTCAAGGCATTGGCCGAGTCCGGCGGTATGCTCGGGCTGAGTTTGTATCCGTTTCATCTAAAGGATGGCTCGGCCTGTACCTTGGCGAGCTTTTGCGAAATGATCGAGGAAACGGTTGAACTCATCGGGATCGACCAACTCGGTATCGGTTCGGATCTGTGTCAAAACTGGGGTTATGACACCCTAGAATGGATGCGCAGTGGGCGCTGGACGTTTGTTGCCGACCATGGTGAGGGCCGCGCGGAAGATCAGCGCTGGCCCGATCAGCCTGACTGGTTCCAAGACACACGCGATCTACCCAACCTTAAAGCCGGCCTCGAACAAAGGGGTTTCAGTGAGATCGATATTAACAAAATAATGGGCAATAACTGGCTCAGGTTTTTTGAAGTCTCTTTCGGCCCGCCCGTGCCATCAGGCGGTGTCTAGCCCTCATGACGACGCCAATCACCGATCATGATACCAGCGCGCAAGATGCAATTGGGCAGGGTGTTGATCCAACGGTCAGCACGGTCATCGATGGGGGTTGTGCCTTAACCTTAAGACCTGCCGTTGTCGTGATGGACCTTGAACGACTTGGCACGATGCAGCCCTCGCGTTTGAGTTTTATGCGGACCTTGGTGCGCAGAATGGTGCAAGAAGCTTGGCGCATTACTGAAACCCGTTTTGCACTCGATGATGAGGGCCATGGTGAGGCGGTATATTGTCTTAAAGCCGGCTCGGAGTCCTATCAGTTTGTTGTGTTTTCCAGGCCTTTAGAGGATGCGCTGCGCAATGATCGGGTCATTAGTAATCAATGGGATCTAACCATGGCCCTGGTTCGGGGCGACTTGTCCGATGCGCAACTCGAGCAGCTTCGCATCAATGTGCCGTTGCAAGAAGCCGGAAGAATGGACGATAACGTGTTGGTCTTATCTCGGGCCAACAGAAGTTTTCGGTCTTTTGATGCGGTCGTTGCGCGTTTGGCAGCGGGGCTACAACCGGATATAGAAAGGTTGAAGGTCGTGGGCTATCTCTGCCGAACAACCGCCGTTTATGGCAGCGGTAAATTTGGTATGGCGGGCTGGCACGTCGTGAAAACCAATTGCCGAAGCTTTAGAACGCCGTTTTCTGGCGAAATGTTTACCTGCTACATGCTGCGTCACTTTTCTTGCCTGCAGGTTGAGCATTTGGCCCACGTGCAGTCGCCCGGCACAGCCGTGACCATCGCGCCAGAGATTAAACGGTATATCGGGATTGGGAATGCCACTGGACTCGGTATGGCGCCGTTTCTGATTAAACATCCGGTTTTGATCAGCCATTGGATGACCCAGCGTGAAATCGCATTGGCACGAGTTCTGAATCAAACAGACTGTGATGCGCCAAAGCTGAATTCGCTGCAATCGATGCTGGGTCAGGTGATGCAACATCTCCGAGAGACCACAGTTGACGCGGCGTATCAAAACAGTCGCAACCAAAGTCTCATTGCGGCTTGCCTGGACCTGGTCGCTAAGCTTTCTGAGCCAGCGTTTTGTGCCGGGCTCACGGGCGCGGGTTGGAAGGCGCTGCAAACGTTCATTGTGGCGCGCTATGGTCGGGCAATGGAAGAGCTCGTCCACGTTCTGTTGTTCGAGCTTTATCCGCACCTGGTTGATCCCCTTGAAGAAGCGATGGCGGCAGATGAAAGCTTAGATCTTGATTCCGGGATGACCCTGGTTGAGCTTTTGGTGTTGCTCGAAACCCATTACGACTGGGCGCTGAATATTGATTTTGAAGATCCCAACCACCATGCGCTCTTTTGGTATCGATCGGAAGAAAAAATGGAGCCTAGGTTAGGGGATCGAGCGTGCGATGCTGGGGCCGAACGAGAAATGCCGATGCTGATCGCGTTGGGTGTGCGCCAGTGTTTCGATGCGATGCAACAGTTCTTGGCTAAAGAGCCGGATAGCCTTGTGATCGATTTTTTGATTGGGCATCCGGATCAATTGGCAACCGTTCGCCGGGTGCAAACGTTGTGCGGGCTACCTTATGGTGACATCCGAGGCAACCTGTCCGATCGGAATCTTGAGCCCATGCATTTGCTGCGCGCCAAGTTATCGTTTTTTGGCGTTGGAAAATTTGATCCTAAATCGAAGCTGTGGGTTCGCAACACCATGTTTCAGGGTGCCCCGATTATTGAAGACCTGTCGCATGACTTAAATCCCGATCATTGGTATTTCCCAACGGCGCCGGTGCTCTGATGTTGCGAGTCTCTTACGGTGAGCTGCTGGCGCAGCTAAAACAATCGTTTGAGGCCTTGGGATATAATTTGGGAGAATATGACAGTGCGGCCACGTGTGTGTTGTCTTTAGAGCTTTGGGGGTTCGGGGGGCTCGGCCTACTCGAGGCGGCACTGCCCAGCTTAGAGCTTCACAAGCAGTGGGCGCCGGCGGTGACCTACGAGTCCAATGCGTTGATCCTGGATTGTTTTCAAGGTAGCGCGCTCTTCGGGTTGATCCCGAGTATCGAATTAATTTATGTCAAAGCGCGTCAGCATGGGCTCAGCCGAGCGACCCTAGTGAACTGTACTGAGCCTGAATTCGTCCTGCCGCTGCTCATGCAGGTTTGTCAGCGTGGCTATTGCGCAAGCGTTCGTTGGCCGAGCGCGGACGATCCAGAGTCCTTGCGTTGGGTGGTTTTAGAAGGCGATGTCACGGGCGTTCGAGTGGATTCAAAGATCTGGCAGGCCAGTGAGCCGCTAGATGAGACCTTGTGTATTGAGGTGGCCAAGTCAGGTTTTGATTTCAGCCCAGATCACTCGAGTTCGGAATTTCCAGGGTTGTCTTTGCAAGGCCATTGGGGCAATGCTGAGCTTCAGGCGCTTTTTGAGGAACGCTATATGTCCAGCGTTACGATCGACCCTTGGTTGTGGGGCCGGCTGCAAGATTTGGGCAGACAGGTTTTGGTCTCTGCGACCGAGAAATCTCGCTCAGGGGCTGGCGCGGAATAAGTTTTCCGGTAAACAGACGAAGACCGAAGACCGAAGACCGAAGACCGAAGACCGAAGACCGAAGACGGAAAAGAAAAGAAAAGAAAAGAAAAGACAAGAAAATAGACAATAGACGAAACACAAGGATTCAGTGTGCCCTTTGGATTACTCAAATACGGTTTACGCAAAAAGCACCCCGGGCAGCATCATTTCACGCCAACCAAGCCGCTAAAGTCGCGCTACGATGTGGTCATTATCGGGGCGGGTGGGCACGGCTGTAGCATTGCTTACTATCTGGCGAAGCAGCACGGTATTACGGATATCGCGCTCATCGATAAGGCCTATCTTGGCGGCGGCAATACCGCGCGCAACACGGCCGTGATCCGGTCAAATTACTTAACGGAATCTGGGGTTAACTTTTACCGGGACTCGGTTGCGCTCTATCAGGGGTTGAGCAACGAATTCGGTTACAACATCATGATGGAGAATCGAGGCCAGCTAACGCTTGCGCACAGTGATGCGGCCATTCGTAGTTTTCGATGGCGCGCCGAAGTGAATCAGCATCTTGGGGTGCGGTCTGAATTGGTGGACAGGCAAACCATTCAAGAATTGGTCCCCAATTTAAACCTTGCTGAAGATTCTCGCTTTCCCATTTTGGCAGGCTTGTGGCACGCCGATGGCGCAACGGCCCGTCATGATGCGGTGGTTTGGGGCTATGCGCGCGGCGCGTGTCAGCGCGGGGTTGAATTGCACCAGCTGACCGAGGCCCAGGGGATCGAAATCGAGGCGGGTCGGGTCGTTGGCGTGCGGACGAATCGCGGCAATATTGCCTGCGGCGCCGTGGTCCAAGCGGTGGCGGGCGCAAGTTCCGTGGTGGGCAAGCTGGCGGGCATCAAACTGCCCATACATTCGTTTCCGCTGCAGGCGATGGTCACCCAACCCTACAAGCCGGTTTTAACGCCGCATGTGAGCTCGCCCCATGTCCACGTCTATGTGCATCAAACATCCCGAGGCGAATTCGTGATTGGTGGCGGCTCGGATCCTTATCCGCTGTACCACACCCGAGCGACGCTCGATCAAAGAGAAATTCTGTCGGCAGCAACCCTCGAGTTGTTTCCGTTTTTGGCCCAGGCCAAGGTGCTTCGGCAATGGGCGGGCACGACCGATATGACGCCAGACTATAGCCCCATCATGGGGCTGAGCCCGGTTCAGAATTATTATTTGGACGCGGGTTGGGGTACTTGGGGCTTTAAAGCCACGCCGATCAGCGGTAAGACCATGGCCGAGTTGGTTGCAACCGGCAAGGTGCCGGCCTTAATCCAGCCGTTCGAGCTGGAACGCTTTTATCGGTTCCAGCAGGTTAACGAGGCGGGTGCGACCGCCGCGAGTCACTAAGGAGCCTGGTATGAAATTATTGCGCTGTCCGCTGAACGGACTTCGAAATATCTCAGAGTTTATCTACGGCGGCGAAGTGCATCCGCTGACAGATCCGAGGCATCAGGATGCGAGAGCCTGGGCCGAGCAGGTTTTCTTTGACGACAATGCGGCGGGCGTGGTTTTAGAATGGTGGTGTCATAGGCCCACGTCCTATTGGTTTATTGCGGAACGCAACACGGTAACCGATCAAGTGATTCGAACCTTTGCCAGCAGTGAGCTTTATGCTGAAAGGGTGACCTTCCCGCGCGCAGGCAGTGGAGACCCGCATGCTTGAGCCGCGCCTTTCAGAACCTCGTCTTCCAGAACCCTATGGCCAGTGGATTGACCGAACCCAAGCGATTACTTTTTCGTTTGAGGGGCAGGCCTATTCCGGCTTTCAAGGCGACACCATTGCCAGCGCGCTTGCAGCGAACGATCAGTGGTTACTCTCACGGTCCTTTAAATATCATCGGCCGAGAGGGCTTTTGACCCTGGCGGGTCAAGATGCCAACACCTTGGTGCAGCTTTCGTCGGATCCCAATGCCTTAGCTGATCGTGTTTTGATTACCGAGGGCCTTTTGGTCCACGCGCAGAACTTTAGCGGCACGCTGAACCGGGATCGCAATGCCATTCTCGGTTTGCTTGCGCCGTTCTTACCGGTTGCCTTTTACTACAAGGCCTTTTTTAGGCCCCGTGGTATTTGGCAGCTCTGGGCACGGTTTTTCCGGAAGCGGGCAGGGTTGGGGGTGATTGACCAAGGCTTCAAGCCGAAACGGTTCGCGCAAAGCCATCGGCACTGCGATATTTTGGTGATTGGTGGAGGGCCTGCTGGTCTGGCCGCCAGTATTGAAGCGGCTGAGGCTGGCGCGGACGTTCTGCTGGTTGATGAAAATGTGGCCTTGGGCGGCTCGCTGAATTACGGCGACGCTGACCTGGACGAAACGCCAGACGCTTTGCCGCGGGACGCCTTGATTGCGACCGTCAATCAACTTGAAAACCTTGAAGTGCTGACCGGCGCGATCTGCAACGGCTGGTACGCCGATAACTGGATTCCGGTGGTGCAGGGCGAGCACTTGTTCAAAGTGCGCGCCCGGCAGGTGATTTTCGCCACCGGGTCGCTCGAGCAGCCGGTGGTGTTCCGGAACAACGATTTGCCCGGCATTATGATGAGCAGCGCGGCAATGCGCCTCACGCAACTCTACGGGGTTCAGCCGGGTCGACAGGGCGTTGTCGTCTGCGGCAGTTGGGAGGGCTATCGTGCGGCGCTGGCGTTAGCTCGAGCGGGGGTGCGGGTTTCGGGCATCGTTGATTTTCGGGCCAGACCGGATGAAGGCCATGTCTTGGTTGATCAGGTTCAAGCGGCGGGCATTCCCATTTGGTTTGAGCACGGAGTGGATCAAGCGATTGCGTCGGTTGATCAAAACCACGTGGCGGGCCTCGATATTGGCCCGCTTCAAGCCGGGCAGGTGGCGCGGGATCCGGTCACGCGATTGCCTTGTGACTTTGTTGCCATGGCGGGTGGCTATGTGCCGACGTATCAGCTCGCGTGCCAAGCCGGTGGGCGATTGCTGTACGACGATGCGCAGGCCGCATTCGCAATCGAGGGGTTGCCCGATGACTGCTGGCTGGCGGGGTCTGTTAACGGGGTCTGGCATCAAGGGCCTGTGCAGGCCGATGGCGTCCGGGCTGGCAAGGATGCGCTGCAGGCGCTGGGTATGACCGGTGCAGGCGGCGAGCCGGTTCCAAAAACAAGTGAAGGTTTAAATTTCGTTTGGCCGATTTTTGCGCATGCCAAGGGTAAAGAGTTTGTCGATTTTGACGAGGATCTGCAGATCAACGATATCTTGAACGCGACGCGGGAGGGCTACGAGCACATTCAATTGGTTAAGCGCTATTCAACGGCCGGCATGGGGCCCTCGCAAGGCCGTCACTCGGCATTGACCGTTGCACGGCTCGTCGCGGATGCAACCGGTAAGACGGTTGCCGAAACCGGGGTAACCACGGCCAGACCCCCTTTTGCGGCCGAGCAACTGGCCCACACGGGGGGGCGCGGCTTTTTCCTCAAGCGCCATAGCGCGATGCACCATCGTCATATCGAGCTTGGCGCGGAGATGATGCAGTCGGGTGCTTGGTTTCGTCCGGCGTTTTATGGTGAGGCGGCTGACAAGAACGCATGCATTCAGGCCGAGATGAATCAGGTTCGGAGCGGCGTGGGCATGATTGATGTCTCGACGCTTGGCGGCATTGAAGTGCGTGGGGTGGATGCCGCCGAGTTTCTGAACCGGGTTTACACGGGCGGCTTCAAAAAGCAGCCCGTGGGCAAAGCGCGGTATGCCCTGCTGATTAATGAGGCGGGCGTCGTGCTGGATGATGGTGTTGCCTGCCGCCTGCAGGCAAACCACTTTTATGTAACGGCCACCACCGGCGGCGTCGATTCGGTTTACCGCAGTATGTTGAAGTGGAACGCGCAGTGGCGGCTGAAGGTTGATATTGCCAATGTAACCAGTGCGTATTGTGCCATCAATATTGCTGGGCCCAAGGCGCGCGCTGTTTTGGCCCGCGTTGCCGAGGACGTTGACCTATCGGCTGAGGCCTTTCCTTATATGGGGGTGCGAACGGGCAGCCTTGGCGGGGTGCCCGTTCGATTCATTCGCGTCGGGTTTGTGGGCGAACTCGGATTCGAAATACACGCGCCCCAGCAATACGGTGAGGCGCTGTGGGACCTGCTCATGGCGGCGGGCCAAGATAGCGGGATTCAACCCTTTGGGGTCGAGGCGCAGCGCGGACTCAGGCTGGAAAAAGCGCACATTATTGTGGGGCAAGATACCGATGCTATGTCGAATCCGTTTGAAATTCAGATGGGCTGGGCACTTTCGCGCAAGAAGGCCTATTTTGTGGGACATCGAACGCTCCAGGAACTCGAGCAGCGCCCCTTAACCCGGGTGTTGGCGGGCTTCATGATTAAAGATATCAACACGCCTCAGCCGCTGGAAAGCCATTTGGTGTTAGACGGCAACGCGATGATTGGTCGGGTGACCTCTTGCATGACGTCACCGACCCTCAATGCCATCATTGGGTTGGCCTATGTGCCCGTTGCGTTTGCTGAGCCCGGTTGCTGCATTTTGATTAAGGTCGATGGCGGGCAGCGCGTCACCGCGGAGATTGTTTCGACCCCGTTTTATGACCCGGAATCCCGTCGCCAGGACCTTGAATCATGACCACGACTGATCTGACGCCCCCGCTGCAGACGCTGGCGCGACAAAGCCCGCTGCACCGCCAACACTTGAGCCTCGGGGCAAGCCTTGCGCAATATGAGGTTGGCCTGCTGCCAGAGGGTTATGGAGATCTTGCAACCGATACCGCGCAAGCGGCCCACCTTGGGCTGGTGGATTTGTGTTTAATGCCGCGCGCCGGGTTTAAAGGCGCAGGGTCCGAGCAATTCCTGCAGCAGTTTTTGGTGGCCTTACCGGGCCTGCCGAACCGAGCCCAGCAGCAGGATAACGGCGGCCTCGTGAATCAGCTGTCGCATGATGAGTACCTGCTGCTGGAGACAAAGCCTGCGCCTTCTGCGGTGATCACAACGCTTTACAATGCCTGGTCGTTGGACGATGCACCGGACTGTTATCAGGTGCCGCGTCAAGACAGTCACGGTTGTTTGGCGGTGACGGGGCAAGCGGCTTGGCGGATGCTGTCATCGCTCATTTCGGTTGATCTTAGGCCGCATCGTTTTACCGATTTGCAGATCGCGCAAACCTTACTGAATGATTTGAGCGTGATTGTCATTCGGGGTGATCAAGGGGAGGTGCCCAATTACTACTTGCTGGCGGATATCACGTCGATCGAATTTCTGTGGACTGTGCTGCTGGATGCCATGATGGACGAAGGGGGCGGGCCGGTTGGCCTGAACGCCTTTCAGGCGCTGCAGGGTTCAAGAGATTGAGGTGAAACCGTTGTTGTTTAAAGCCGAAACGATTGAAGGGGGCTTTGATCGGCCACGGCCCAGTGCTGCGCGAACGGCGCTTAGCCGCACGCTGAACCGAACTGAACCAAGGGCCCCTTTTGCTGCTTCAGCAGAATCGGGACCCGTTCCACATCAGGCGATTACTTAACGACGGTTTGCGAGGTCCCGGCGCCGCCCACTAAGGGTGACCAATGTGCGGCACGAATTTTCCAACCGCCGTCTTCCATAACATAAACTTGGGTGACCCGGGTGCGGTAGTTCGGCACAGCAGGCAGTCCTTTAGGCTGCATCATGGCCTCTTGATAGAAGTGGGCTACGGCCGCTTGTCCTTCGACTAGCACGATGACCTCGATATGCTTGCGACTGCCTTCGAAAATATCAAACGAATTACCCGTTGAGGCTCTGTCGATATCATTGAGCAAGCCGCCACTGGAAAAAAATTCTTTGGAGCCGCGCTTGGAAATACGCATGGGATCTTGATTCAATGCCTGATTCATATGCGTCATGTTGTCTAGAATCTCTTGACGGACCTCACTGGCAGTGTCTGCCAGAACCAAAGAGGATATTAGGGCGAGTGCCAGACCGAGTGCTGAGAGCCATTGCGTTTTCATAGAAGGATCCTTGTTTGTTGCAGTTAGGTGGTTTTGAAAAGGTTGTTTCATCACACCCATGCAACTATGTCATGGATCCCGCGCTTTTTTTAGCCTAAATGTTCTTAGAACGCGGCGGTCGATCAGAAACTCGGTTTAAAGGCCTCGCCGCGACTCAAAGCTTTTTAGCAACGGTCACGGCCATTGAGGAGCCGACTGTCACAATGGCGCGCCAGCAATTAACCACAAAGTCGTCTGGGACCGTGTGCCGACTGGCGGCATCGTGACAGTGCTCTGCTTCTTCATTCATAAACTGCCGTAAGGTTTCAGCCACCTCTGGATGCGCGCGCTGCTGATCCAGTCTTTCGATTTGTTGGCGGTAATGCTCGATCACAAACGTTTCAACCACCTCGATCGTTAAGTAAACACCGTTCACGCCGCCGAAGACGGCGAGGCTGCCCAATATAAAGCCTGCTAGGCGCCATAATGGCGTGAGCAGGCTTTTGTCTTTGGCGGATAACCAGGCCTCAAAATGCCCCAGGTGGCGTTGTTCCGTTTCCAAATGCATGGTTGCAAAGGCGATCACCTCGGGGTTTCGACTCCATCGAAGGATGCCCGCATACAGCCAAACCGCGCCGGTCTCGCCGGCATGATCAGAGCGCAGTTCTCCGCGTAACCATTCCGGTAGGCTCGAGGGTCTTGGCAGGGCGGCAAGGTTGGATTCAAGCATGTCGCGCGGCCAAGAGCATGTAATTAACGCGGATATCTTGCGAGACGCGGTAGGCTCGGGTGAACGGGTTAACCGATACCCCGGCTTGGGCAAAAATTTGAAGATTGTCTGCTGCGAGCAGGCGCGTTAACTCAGAAGGCGTTACAAATTTCCGCCAGTGATGCGTGCCTTTCGGCAACCAGCCCAGAAGGTACTCGGCGCCAATAATGGCAAAGATAAAAGATCTGATGTTTCGGTTTAGCGTTGCGACGATCTCGAGGCCGCCCGGGGCGACCGCCAGGTTGCAGGCGGTCATGAAGGCCATGAGGTCCTCAACATGCTCGACAACCTCCATATTCAGCACCACATCGAAGCGCCGGCCGTGAATGACCTCAATGCTGCCCTCGAGATACTCAATGTCGTGGTTGCTTTGCTGAGCATGCTGGCGGGCGATCAAAATGTTCCGGGCTGCGGGATCAACGCCCGTGACGGTTGCGCCGAGCGCGGCCATGGCTTCAGTCAGTAGCCCTGCGCCGCAGCCGATATCCAGAATCGTGAGGCCCTCGAGTGAGCGAGCCCCGAAATGCGTTTGTATGGCCTGCGCCACGAAGGGCGCCCGCAGATTGTTGAGCTTGTGGAGCGGCCACATGGGGCCGTCTGCATCCCACCAGATGTCGGCTAGGCCATTAAATTGGTCGATCTCTTTCTGTCCGGGCGCGAGGCGAGGGTCAAAACGGTTTGCTGAAGCTGTCATGGTCTCTGTTACGTCATTGTGATCGCTTGGGTTTATCGTGCAGAGCCGAATTGGGTTAAGTTTGATCCAAAGCCTCGTGCCTGACGCGCTTGGCGGCGAGTAGGTGACGCTTAAATGAAGGCTCCCGCATCAGGCCCAGGCAAACTGCTGGGGCAATGGCCAACGGTCTCGGCGCTGCCGCCCCGATCAGAACCCAGGAAGCGACCAACCTTTTTTGAGACATGAAATGTGGCGCCTGCCAGCAAGTCATCGAATCAACCGGTCGGCCGAAAGTCTGCTCGACGCCGGCAATTTAGGCGAAGCCTTGGCCTGACAATGACAATGACAATGACGATGATCCTTTGAGACGTGCGAGTCCCATCCTGCTGGGTGCTCGAAACGGTCAATAATTGGGTATAGGCTAGTCAGGTACCGCACGAATGTTAAGGACTTCAGCCCATGCCCCCCGTCCCCAATGAATTTGACCCAGGCCATATTGCGTTAAAATCTGAAGAAAGCATGCAAATGTATCGCTCAGAACTTGCGGCGAAAGACCCGATGCGGTCTGTGCTGGCTGATAATCCAGAGATTTATTTTGTACCACCGAAGCGTCGCCAGGAGTGGGGCCAATGGGAATACCAAACCGGTGCATACTACGACACGACTCGGGGCTCGATGCATCCTGATTGGCAAGGCCAAGACCTGCCGCGGCCGAGCAAAGACATCGCTCGGTTAAGGTCTGACTTTATCCGGTGGGGGTATTGCATGATTGAAGAGGCCCTTTCTGAGTCTCAAGTGTCGGTTGTTTTAACCCGCGTGCTCGAACAAGCCGAAGGCGAGCGCCTCGCGGGGATCGCTCAGAGGACGCCGAGCGGCCAAAACATCAATTGTTGTGTTAATAAGGGGCAATGTTTTGAGGGCCTTATTGCGCAAGACCCGACCGTTACGCAGGGTGGTCCGCTGATTGAACAGCTTGTTTCTGAAGCGCTTGGGGCGAATTGGGTTTCTACCTCGTTGATCGCTTCAATCGCTCTAAAAGGCGGCGTGCCACAGGCGCTGCACCAAGATCAGGATATTGCCCTGGATTCGAGAAGCCCGCTTACCATTAACTTGCTCACGACCATTACGGCGGTTGATGAGCGTAATGGCGGCACACTCGTCATTCCGGGCAGCCACAAAGTGTTGTCCGAGGCGCTACGAGCGCAAGAATCGGTCGGCAAGTTGCCACCTGCCATCAATATCGATGCCAAAGCGGGTACCACCATTATTACCGATGGCCGCCTGCTGCATTCAACGGGCATCAATCATACTGATTCACCTCGTGTCGTGATGCTCAACGGCATGCAGCATCCGCTCATACGCCAACAAGAAAATTGGATGTTGTCGGTAAGGCCCGAGGTGCTTGCGCGCGCCAGCCCTAAGCTCCTACAACGCATGGGGTATCAGGCGACGAACGCGGCGCAGACGAATGAAGGCCACGGGTTTGGTGCGCAAGGACTCGTCGGCGAGGCGGCAGGATCGACCGTGGGTTTTCGGCTAGCCGCTGACCGAGGCGACTATGTGCGCGTTGGTGAGCTCGGACCCAACTCATCAGAGGCTGAGCGCCAAGCACCCTTCACGTTGCGGGAGGTTGTCGCCGCGGCGAGATCGGGCGGGCGCAGCGCGCCGGTCGGGATTGGGGGTGCTAAAGCCAACCCGTAAGTGTGAATGCTGAGCGCTGAGCGGCAAAAACAAAGCGGCGTTCGTGCGATCCGAGAACTGCGCCACAGATGACTCGAGTGCTGAGCAGAACCGGTTGAATTGTCTGGCAAAGGCGTTGCGCCGGGTAGGGCGGCGCCTGAGGCTCGGGGGCGGCGAAGGGGGTGGGTCGACGCGGCCCCGAAGGTGATGCGGTGTTCCGGTTGTCACGGGGCCTAGAACGCGGTGACTGCGGCGCGTCCGATCCAATAGCGGATCGATGCATCACTTAGGTGATTCTGCATCGCGAGGCAGCAGGACGATTGTTATTCCCAACAGCGATAGGCGATGTTCTGCCCCGTTCTACAACCCGCTTCATAGCGATCTGCTTGTCGCCCGCGGATTCTCCACGACGGGCTCTGCAATACCCTGGTTCTTCAGAGCGACACACGGGTTGCCGATGTCATCACAACGTCGAGAGAGATCAATGCGCTAATCCGGATCTACCCATTTCTGCGCCCGCTGGTTCGAACCCAAAACGACGGTTGGTCAAATACCTGCGCGGGCCGGGTATCGTTCATCGCGCGATACCGAATCGTTAGTCGGTTGCGATTGAGTTTGGTCGCCTTATTGGATCGCCCTTTGCTTTTATTGATATAATTTAGATTGTAATTAATCTATATATACCTGAATTAAATATACTTTTATTTAATAAAGTTCACTTTCAGTCAAGCTTCGACACGCGGCCTTCTAGCCGGTGATGGCCTGTTTAAGGCAGGCCTTGCGGAGCCAAAGAGCAGTGTGCCTTGCGTAAGGGTTGACAAATTATCGGGCTATCAGATAGCGTTCGCTTTATGAGCAAACACCTTCACAACATTTTCGTCGCAGCGGGCCTGATCCTGCTGCTCGCGAATTTCAATGTTGTTGAAGCCGCGCACGTTCACTCGGATACCGCGGGTCAAGAATGC
>Ga0115003_10002531_pt1 | contig 15052 bp, 15 predicted proteins | sample ArcticOcean_MG_C_7_FD_88736 | JGI IMG/M metagenome (GOLD analysis project Ga0115003, IMG submission 88736) | Marine microbial communities from western Arctic Ocean - ArcticOcean_MG_CB11_88 | ecosystem: Environmental > Aquatic > Marine > Oceanic | place: Arctic Ocean: Canada Basin | collected... | reverse complement strand
TAGTAACTAGCAAATATTTACACACTTGGTTTTTGATTCCAATCAAAATTTGATTTGATTCAAATCAAATTTAGTAACTAGCAAATATTTACACACTTGGTTTTTGATTCCAATCAAAATTTGATTTGAATCAAATCAAATTTAGTAACTAGCAAATATTTACACACTTCGAGTTTTGATTCCAATCAAAATTTGATTTGATTCAAATCAAATTTAGTAACTAGCAAATATTTACACACTTCGAGTTTTTGATTCCAATCAAATTTTGATTCAAATCAAAAGTAGTAACTAGCAAATATTTACACACTTCGAGTTTTTGATTCCAATCAAAAATTGAAGAAGACCAACAATTGTTATACGCCACCAATATGACCAAAACAATTCGCGCAGCACGAAACGGATGCGGTGGCGGCATTCGCCTATGTGGAATTACTATATACCACGTGTTCGAACCATTGGGCGAGCTTTCGATGTCGGAACTGGGCGCTGAACTGGATAAAGACGCATTCATATGTAGCCGGGTTACGGACGAAAAGGATGTTCAACTTGTGAAAGATATGCTTGTGGACTGGCAGCTGTATGAACATGGATGGCTTGTAACCACTCAAGGTTCAGGGCGTTATCGCAACGAAAATCTGTTCTATTACAAGTGTCAGATGGGGAACTATGGTTCGCACGTGCCGGAGGCCTTAAAACTGTTGTAATAGTAATATTTGACAAATATTAGCTGGGTAAAGGCGGCACCATGGGTTCGATGGGTTCGATGGGTTCGATGGGCTTCACCTCTTTTAAAAAACGACGCCACTTGGTTTTCGCGGCGTCAGTCGCATAACAACGTGCGTGCAACTTTAAATTGAGGTCTGCGGCTCGTTTCGACCAGTACATCGCCTTCCAAAAGGCATCTCTGTCAGGCGTTAACCAAATATAATCTTTCCATGTTGACCGTTCGCCAAATTTCAAAATGTAATGATAGGCTTCGGCACGAGTAGATTGTTTAATAGCCATACCCTTATACAATACAAAATCATTAAATGACATACATTCATTTCACACCCGTTTAAATATATAATTTATGTAATAATAATTTAAGTGACACATATATGACTTATTAATTTGTGTCTTTGATAATAGACAAATGTCTGAGATGAAAAACACCATAAAAATTTTTCGAACACACTTGGCCAAGTGTAGGCCTGTGTGGACACTGACTTGGCGAGACGCTACCACCCCGTCTTTGCGCTCTGGAATACCAGAAGTCAGTGATGAAGACGTCGACTACAACCGCCAGGTGGCCATTTCTTGTATCAAAGCGTTTGGGCGCCATACACTAACGCAACGAATTATAATTCTCCAACAACATTTAAAAAACGCCACAGACAATATGAACTACAAAGTCCCAACATTGTCCGGATATTGTCACAAAGTCATAACGCCAGAGAAACACGCCGGCGGATACTTTTTATCGTGTGTACTTTACGAAAAAAGACATAATCACGCCCTAAAAATTTAAGTCTACTGTAAAAAAATATGATGACATGCCATCCCTTTTATTATGTAGTTTTCCGTGTGTTTTTTGCGGGTTTCCAAAAAGTATCCTCTGTATATCTCGTGTACACGCTGTACATCTTCAGATTCTGTTTTCATCAACGTATCCAACGCCTCTCCCACTTTGGATTATCTATGACTTTAAAAAAATGTATGGACAGAGATGATACCAGTCTCTGTCGTCCCCGTTATTGTCATAGAAATAACCGTACATATTGTAAAGGAATATAAATATTACTTGTTGACTATTCTTTGTTGCAGTCTATAAGTGGATTTCGTGACAGCTCTTCTCGTCACAATCCGTTGGACATACTCTTCATCTTCGATATTTTGGCCATGGACAACATTGTGTAATAGGCGAACCCATGTGTCGTCATGAAACACTGTCAAAACACGCCCAAAGTCCCTTGGTATCTTTCCGTGCGCGTACATAATCTTAAGCTGATCGTCTATTAATTCGCCGTCGAAGGACATGTTCATGTCCATTCCCGCATGTGCAAATATTAATAAGCTTTCTATCGGACTGTCGTATAATTCTGGTTGATTGAAATCGGCCCCTTCGTCAATGAGTGTTTGGCACCACGCCGGGTGTTTTTTCCCGTGCACAAGCGCCTCGTGCAGCGCCTCAAACCATTCGAGTGAATGTTGCTTGAATATAGTTAGATATTCAAAATGGGGCGCCGTGAGCATGACAGGGGTTTGACCTTCGTGGTTCTTTAAAAATGGTAAAGAACCATGTTCCATAAGCCGCTTGGCCCATTCCCATTTCTTGTTTTTAATAGCAATGTGCAGTGGCGTGTTCCCATCACAATCTACTTGTAGAATTGGACTGTAATTTTCCATTTGATTCATCACCTCAATCATCCAAATAACAACTGCGTGGTATTTTTGCCGACAAGCAAATACGAATGCCGGTGACTCGTGTATTTTGATCGAAAGTAGTCGTATGGCCCATTCTGTGCGGACGTGTTGTTTTAAATACGGGTGCACTACGCCCGTAGCCATGGTGACGGACAACCCGTACAACGCTTTGAATGCATCCGCGCACGCGACTTTGTGAGCCAATAATTTCAAAGTGTGTTGTTCTTTTTCGTAAAAGACCCCTGATACGTTTAAATGATCAGCCGTTGACGCGTGTTCGATGACTTGTTCTTGTGACAAAGTGGCCGCGTTTTGTATAATATAACGCCAAGGGTCATCTAACAATTCTGTGCAGTGTTGAATGTCATCAGAGATGCCGAATTTAATCGCAGACATGACCGTTTCGCTAGAGTCCCCAAAACTTATATACTCCATTCGATGGCATTTTTTTGAATGCGTTCCAGCAGTGATTCTATTTCTGCGGTAGTTGGCCACGAATAAAATGTCTTGAAAAAATGTTGACGGATATCATCGTAAACCACCGGACATTTCAAATCACCCATTTTTTCTCCATACAACCGCACCAGTTCTGGTACTGTCGCGGCTTCCGGAAAATGCGGTCTCAAAAGCACCTTTGTGATATTTTCTTGTGAAAACACTTTGAAACGTTTCCATTGTTCCACAATGGTGCGCGGCTTCGCGAGTTCGTGTATGGGCAAACCGATAGCACATAAAAAGAGCGCAAATTCAAACCAATTTGCGGGAGCAAGCTCCTGCACAGCAGCCCTAAATTTCGGCAGGTGGATGGCATATTTTATGGGCGGGCCACCAGTAGGGTCGTACGAAAATTGCCATGTAACGGTCAGCTGGCGTCCGCGTTCGTCGACGTGTTCTTTTCGAAGTTCGTGCAAGAAATCCAAAGAAGAAGAATTGATATGGTGCACATGCCTGTCCGTAGGGTCGCGCTTTACTAATTTAAACTTGCTTCTGTCCAACTGATAAAATTCCAGCGAAGTGGGCGGGTCGTCGGCCTCAAGTCGGGACGCACACAATTGAACCCAATCCGTTGAAACGCGCGCGTTTAACAAGTTGGCCACGGCATGAATTCGCGGCTTGCTTTTTGACATCATCAACAAATCAGCAGAGTCGAGCGTCAGGGTCGACATACCTTTTATCAGCTCGCCGACGTCTGTTTTTGTCTCGCTCACTCGTTCGTACGGCGGAGCATCTATGGATTCCAGAAATACACATAGTTCGACGTTTTCTGGGCCAACATTGATGACAAAGACATCTGACATGCGCTTGTTCCAAACATGGGGAATTTTTTCCATCGTCGCCAGGTTGGGCGTCACTTCCACCTTTTGTCTGGCGTCCCTGAGAAGCATTGCGATGAATTCGAGCTCACAGGGCTTTTCCATCACGGTGAAGTACTGCACGTGTTTCTCGGTGGGTAATTTGTGTTTTAGCCAAGAAGAATATATTTGGTGGATGTCCATTGCATCATGAAATAACGAATATTTATAGTTACTTTGAAACTTTTGTTACAAGGCCTGCCGCCGGCTTGTTAATTTTTATATACATCCAACAATTATACTAAACAAAAAAATACATGGTCGATGGATATCTTGACACAGTTACTGGATATCTTGACACAGTTGCTTGTGTATATTCCGAGGAGAGTCGTCAATAGACCCGCTAAAGGGTGTGATGCATGTTTTGAAAATACATACTATATATGACCATTAACATGTCACAAAGTATATTTACCGTTTATGCAAGACAATCTTTCTTACCCACAGAACCAGGCCCAGGCTGGCAACCATGTCCCAAACATAAGGCGGAGCTCCGAACATGGATTGAGGAGTACTGCCGAGGCGAGAAGAACCACGGCGAACCCAACACGTGGGATGTCACGCTGGTGACGGACATGTCGAGGATGTTTCAAGGACTGGAAACGTTTAACGCTCCGATTGACCAGTGGGACACAGCCCAGGTGACGAATATGCGTTTCATGTTTTGGAATGCCAGGGCGTTCAATCAGCCGCTGACATTCGACACGCGCAAGGTGACGGATATGTGCGGCATGTTTGATGGTGCCACAACGTTCAATAAGCCGCTGACGTTCACTGACACGTCCCAGGTGACGGACATGTGTGCCATGTTTTGGAATGCCATCGCGTTCAATCAGCCGCTGACGTTCGACACAGCGCAGGTGACGAATATGTCTGCCATGTTTTGGAATGCCATCGCGTTCAATCAGCCACTGACGTTCGACACAGCGCAGGTGACGAACATGGATTACATGTTTGCTGGTGCCACAGCGTTCAATCAGCTGATCACGTTTACTGGTATTGTTCCTGACAACATGCAAGGGAACAATATGTTTGATGACTGCCCGAATACCTATAACAACATCAGATACCTATAACAACATCAGTTGTCCCGACACGATGTAGGTTGTTTTTATTGGAAGGCGGAAGGCGGAGAATATAGTCAATAATAATTAAGCCGGTAATTTTCGAAAATATAAAAATTATATTCAGTACGCGCAAAATCTCTATAAAAAACACCAATCTGCAAACCGTATAATTCGTTCAGATTCACTTAAAGGTAAACTGGAAAATCGCAGAAAAACTTTTTTGCACATATGTTAATTTTTATATACATCCAACAATTATAGTAAACAAAAAAAATGCAAAAATTTGTCGATGGATATCTTGAAGCAGTTGCTTGTATATATTCCGAAGGAGAGCCAGTAACTGGTTTACGTACAGTATTGCGACCCACCGAAGGGAGTAATGCGGTGACTGCCGATTCTGTGCCTTTTACTTATAGCCCAACGGAGGAAAAACATGTGGACGAAGTAACGTATCAAAAAATGACGAAATACGCGCAAAGTCTATATAAAAAACACGAAGCTGCAAACCGTATAATTCGTTCAGATTCGCTCAAAGGTGAACTGACCGGTTATATGGAGTGGAATAAATGGCATGCCACGGTCACGATTCAACAAAAGCGTCATGTTGCAGGGCGCGCCGTAGGTGACTTTATGATGGGCAATGGTATCAACGGCCGAGACCCCGTACCTCCCGACGACCTGTTGGGCTCTGACAGTCTCCATGACATTTATTTTGTCACTGAAAAATGGTGCGCGGACACGGAATTACACCTAATGTATTAAATAAATTACACTCACATTTTTATATTAGAAACAGGAAGATAACTAAGAACACCGCCGAGACGGCAACAGTTTAAAAATCTCCAAAAGTTTAAGAAATGCGGTATAGTTTTCATATCACATGTTCTAAGCTCTAATTTTTAATGGTTTAGATATTTTATGAACTCTTTTAAACTCCTCGAAAAACGTGTGGGCAATTTCTGGGTCATCTAGAATCATCACGTTCTCCAGGTTCGTTACAGCGCTCTCAGTCACGTTAAACGACCCATTCATGACCCACATGGGTTCGCGTGCGGCGTTAAGACCGATTAAAAATTTGTGGTGCATGAGTGACTTAAATCGACCGCGTCCTTCGCCGACAGTGCGAATCACACCACCAGCGAAACAACCTCCCAATTTCGCATACGCCTGTTGGTTATTTCTTCGTTTCGTAAGTTTGTCCGTCGTTGTAATGATCGTCACACCCTTGAGTTTTTCGGCCATACACTTGAGAATTCTTTTGTTGGACAGCCATGCCACACAACCCACCACGTAGACAGTGTCTTCACGCTTGATGTTTCGGACGACGGCGTTTTGAATGCTGCACCCGTCAAAGATAATGGAAACCTTGCGCTTGCCGCGTTGGTGCACTTTTTGGCGTTTGCGTTCTTCGTCGTCAATTTGTTTGTTGAGGTCGCGGGAACGTTTTGGTGGCATTTGATGTAACAATAGAGTACATATATATAGGATCGATTTGAGATCATTGGATGTTTATTTTAGTTTGTAATTGTGTACGGGTGTACCGTCTCTAGAGACTACTGCGAATCCCGCCGCGCCGGCCAAACTCACTGGAAATTCAATCATACCTCTAACTGAAGGCGTACCTGTCAATGTTTTTCCATCGCGGGTACCCGATAGAATGACATGGCTCGTGGGCGTGTAACTGATAGACCATGTTGTTGCGGTCATGGCAAGTGCATAGTTGGACGACCCGTCGATGTACGGCCCGGCCCATTTGCTCAAATCGCCCTGGGCAACGACTTCGGCTGATTTCAAATCAGTTTCCGCGAGTGCCGTTTGGTAGGGTTGTGTTCCATATGCTGCCGCGAAGACAGCGGACGTTTCGGCCACGTATCTTCCTTCCGCCGTCGTGGACAACAATTCCGGCAGGAGAACGGACGTGTCCGCCACTAAACTGGCGATGGTACCGTCAAACACGTAGGCGACGAGTTCCGTATTGGCTTGTGTGAATTGTTCCTGTGGATTGACGTCCAAGGATGCATCGAACGGGCGATATTCTGGCAATCCATTGGTTCCGAGTTTGACCACGAATCTTGTTTTGCCGGGAATTGACACAGTGTCAATCGTGCCTCGAAGGACGGTTTGACCCCATGCTGTAATTGTCCATTGGATGCCCGCTTCTTGGACGTAGGCCGGCGTGGCGCCGTATGTGTAAATGGGCAGCTCTGTGGCGCCGGCGTCTATATGAAAATCGTACAAATTACCGTCAATCCAATTGCCGCTGTCCATGTGTCCCGTTGCAGCGCCAGAACGGTCGCCGTTCCAAAATTCAATAGAGCCTGCTGGTGGATGTTCGGAACTGTTCGCTGGGACGAGAGAATTGCGCTCGAGATTTACTTGGAACGATTCTCCCACCTTGCTCCATTTGAATGTCTTTGCATCCGTGGAAGCACCAATAGTCACCGAACTAGTCGCCAAATAACGAGCCGGGCCACCCAATGAGGCGGTCGTGCGAATGGTCGCTTTACCGGCGGCCAGAGCAGTCGCTTGAGCATCCAGAAGTGTTGAAAACGCTGTCACGTATGACCGCGTGACGTCGTACGCAATGTAAAAGTTTTCCTGAATAGGGCCCGCCGCATCCATTGTAGCAATCGCTTCGCCAAGACTTCTAAGATGACAGGCAGTGGCGCCCATGTGATTGTTAGATGCGCATACGGTACAATTGCCGGCCCCTGCGAGAGAGTACGTTTGCAATGGACACTGAATACATGCGTCGACGACAGTCATCGCGCGCGACGGTTGGAATGTGCCCGCTGGACAGGCGCTGGACGTTGTTTCCGTAGGACAATAGTATCCTTCTACACAGTCGTAAAGGGCTGTCGGATGGGAACACAATTTGCGTAAAACATCGGTTACGTTATTCACGTACGTCTGTTCTTGATTATTGAATAGACTTTCCGCGACGGCCAAGTCGGCTTTAATGTCAGCAATCTTTAACCCAGATGCCTTAATGGAGTTACGGAATGTTTCAATAATAACATCTACAGAGTCTTTCATATCAGCGACATTTTTGGCGGATTGATTTAAGACTGTCAGTGCCACAAACTCCTCAGTGGCCATAGATAATGTCTGTAATGGGTCAGAGAAATGTTTCGCACCCTCGAGCATATCACTCTTAAACACGTCTAGATTATGACGCGCCGACATGTACAAACGATACCGATTGTATAGTTCAGAATCCAATAAAGATACGTTTCCCCATTCGTAATTATCATACTCATGAATACGGGCAAATGTTGGGGTTAATGAACCAAACCAATCGTCTATTACACCATATTGATTATCTAAACAGTCTTTAAATGACTGAACCGCATCAGTATTTATTTCGTGGTCAAAATGCATGTAGCTGTCCGCGCAATGTTTTCCATACAAATACGTTATACTATTATGATTGACATATGATGTATCGCGGAAATCAAATGATTTCACATGAGATAAATTATGAACGGCGGAGACCATAGATATAAATAAAATTAATATCCACATTTACACAACCGCTGACGGCCTTAAATACTGTCACAATAGTGTTTGGATTCTAACAAACTCTTTTCTAACCACCCTATATAAATGTTGTATACTTTACAATAATGAGTATTCTAACGCCAGTAATATGTACGTTGGGTATTTTTAATTCGTTTTGCTTAACATCTGTATATAAGGATGTCAGTTTTAAAACATTTGAAGAGGATATTTTATCTGTAAATCCTATCGACGGCACAAAAATTGTGTTTTCACGGGGCGACGTCACGTATCAAAATGCTGTTGATATTCCAGTATTCAAAACGTCCGACAATAACCTCGCAGAATATCTAGGTATGCACAACCAGCAGGATATTTGCGTCCTAGAGATGAAAAATAATGTCACAGATTTTGATACATGGATATGGAATAACATCGTAGAAGAAGACCAACCGGTAGACATGGATACGGTCTTTGCAGAAGCAAGTTTAAAAGAATTCAAACAGTCGGGCGAAATGAACCACCGTTTGCAATTAATTGAAAAACAAGACATTTTTGAAAACGAGCTTAACATCATAGTGTTTTTTAAAAACGCATCCAACGCTATCAAAATGTCTAAGATGGTTCGTAATATTGACGCTAGCATTTCGAAAAGTTGTTGGGACGTACTTCAATCTGACCCACCACACTCCGTTACAAAAATACCATCCATTGGAATCACTTCACCCACAATCTTCGGCCATGAACACGTTTCTATTTTGACAATGCCTATATCCAACTTTAGTTTAAACGCATTTGTAAATGCCAATATAAAAGAACTGGAAATAAATAATAAATAATGATTTTTATTTATATTTTATTCATTATAGTGAACATTTCGGCACAAATGACATTAGAAAATACCATCAGACAAATCATCCAAAATTCTGTCCATTCACACGCATATCTAAGAAACGTCCATGCTATATGCGAAGTCGTTACACACAGATTATCTACAAAGGGCATATATGTTCTCAACCGAACCGATTGTACACACGCCAATATTGAATCTAGTATGGCGACAACCCTCAATGGTCTCTATAAAAACTTTGATAACATAGATTTGAACACACTCAAATCACGATTTTATTTACTGCAAAAAAGATATACAGAATGTCAAAGATTATGTCCCGTCGAAAAATTATTTGACGGATCCCCCGAATACTGGGTGTATGACAATATACCCGAAGTTTATTGGGTATATGATGGCCAACTAGATAACAAATTTTACAACTGTTGGCCCAATTGTGATTTTAATATCACAATTGGACCCTTGAAAATGAACGAACTAGCATACGAACCTTGTTTTGATTGTTTGGCTTATGCAGATATAGAAATTGGACAATATAACGAGTTTAGAGTACATTTTATTCAATATGAAGCATTGTTGTCCAAAGAAATTGCATTGGTTTGGCGATTTCAAATGCCTGCTATTCTTAGAAATAAATCGTCGTCGGCCATTATCAAGTATTAAATCGATCAATGATAACTTGACGCGCATTTAACATATCTTGCAATCTTTCTATTTCTGTTGTGTGACGTTCTGAAGAATCTTGTAACAAATGTTTATAATTAACATATAATGTTTGTAAATGATAAGCAGCATATCGGTGCGATTTGTATACAATCTGTTTCATTATATTGTAACAACGTTTCAAGTCAACTTGGATGTGATGCATCCATAAATCAGATACCTGATGCATCATCGCTGCATCATCTGTATAGGTGTCTACAATTGTGGATGGCATACGATGTGAAATGGCCGCACAACTTTCAACGGCATGTATATGTCGACTCGCTTGTATACGCAAATCACGCATTGTAATAGTCATTTCGTGTTTTGATAAAAACAATTCGTTATCGGTTTGCTCAGACGCAACCTTGGCCGAAAATGCTTTATCATAAGCGTCTACGTAAGTATCTATAATAGATGTATTTGCAATGTGGACAAAGTTGTTCGACAAACAACTTTGAATAATATTAAACACGTTACCGTCTGTTTTTTTTAGAGTATGTGGGACACAAAAAAGAATAGCAGACTGGTCAGATACAGATGCAGTAGCCAGACTGAAAATTAAAAACAATAACATATTAAACTGAGTAGACCAGTATAAATACAGTTTTTTTTTCTACAAAATGTTTACATTAATTCTGTTCATGTTTATTGTAGCGGCCCGTGCTTATAATAAACAGTACATCAAAAATTGTCTCGAAATCGCCAACCCATATACGACCATATCTACATCCGAAAACTTGTTAAGGAAAACAGAAATATGCCTTTCGCGCGTATATGTCGCTTTTCCAGAAAATTATCGACAAGAAATGTCTGAAAAAATTACAGAATGCATTGATGATTTAAAGGAAACTGAAAAATCCAAATCCGAATATCACGCACTTCAAAAATCTATTGGTGAAATTACATCAAACGTAGGCTCCTCGATTGTCGATTCACAACAATCGATTGAAAATCTGATTCTATGTTCTCGACCATTGCAAATAATCACCAACATAGACGTATACGAAGAGGCCAGGTTCGACACAATAACAAATGCATTCGTTGAAAATATGCAAACGGCCGACCTATGTATTCATAAATCGATTGATATTATTTCAAAACAAACAGATGATGTACAACATCAACTTGAAACATACAATGAACACTACGCAACATGGTTAGAAATCACACAACAACGACAGACAAATGCTCAAAAATGCCAACAGCAAATAAAAACATTGGCGGACAAAATATTTAAACATTTTGTTCGTGAATCCAACTAACATACTGTTCACGAATCCAATTTCTAAGTTCTACAAGACTATCCTCGAAAACTTTTCGATAGTCATCCCGACGTAAGACCGCATATTCGTCCGAAACGAATGTTATATTACGAACACGCGCTTTATAATATTGAATAAGCTGTGGAACAGTTTCCACATAATTTAATACGTTGTGAACCGATTGAATGTGTTCTTTCATCAAACGCAATCGACGCCCATCGGACAAATTAATAAAACTAGGTACATTGAAACCCGTGGCAAAATACCGCAATCGGGTCAACATTGTTATAATTTGACGTTGTAAAGAACGTAATTCGCGTCGAGAATCTCTGTTTTGTTTAGCAACTTTAAAGTGTTCGTTTTCGTATTCGATCAATGCATTACAATAATCGTGGGCTGATTGGTTCATTTGATTCTCGATCGCTTGTTTTGATACCAAATAAACATTACCTCTTCGTAAACACTGGAAAATTTCAGTAGAAATGGTTTCAGGCGTCATTTTTAGATCCAGATGTATATCTGTACATACAGATATAGTAGTTTCTAATTGTAGAGCCTGTACATTAATTAACAAACTATAACATATATACCATGAGAGTATTGACATTAATTAAAAATGTAAGTATATAAGTACGCATTTCTTACACAAATGCGTACACGCTTTTTATTTTTAACTCTCATATTTTTATTTTCACAAGCTGAAGCTAGGTGGTTCCGAAATTCGATTACGAATTGGTTAGGCGTTTCGCCTAACCAAGATGCAACCGATATTATGGACGGCACAACGGTTTTCACGGATCCAAAAGCCGAGGGTGATACCAAGCACGCACGTGCTGGCGGTTCCACCGTTGACAAAACCGCCACCATCATTCAAACAGAAATCTCCAACGGGCTCCGAAAAGATTTCAGTTTTGTTCGTGAATCATTAACTTCATTTGCCGACAATGACGGATTTGTTCGCGAAGGTATTGTGTTCTGTGGTGGCAATATCCCTATCGACAAACCAACCGGCACCGATTACCACCCCGATACCGGCCTACTCAACATTATTGATGGTTATGGTAACGATATAAGCACCACCAAAGACCGTGACGCCTGCGGCAGTTCGGGTTGTGACGAAGGTTCATTTGTGTCCATGTTGACCAACCGTATTCGCGCATTGGGTTATTACATAACACACTCTGATATTTGTATTGCTCGCGCAACAAATGGTTTGTCTGACTTCGTCATACCAACCGCACGCACATGCAAATTGCAAAACAACAACATCTCACGAAAAGCCTACGCGTGCTCAAAAGATGATTACTTGGCAGGCAATGATTTTTTCCAAATAAATCAAAAATGCTACGAAGCAAGTAATAATATCGCATGCATTGACATTCAGGACGACGCTGGCAATAAAATGTGTACTTTTGACCCCATTGAAGAACTCTGTCAAGCAAAAAACGAATACGTTGCGAATCAATGCGCCACGGAAAAAGAAGGCGAAAGTATTCCCATAGACGGAGTTGAAAAAAATGCCGTTCGCCGTGTGATTACTTACAGTATCAAAAACCCCGGAGATGTTCCCATGACAGATAAAACATATGTCACAGGCACAGTGGCCGACGCCGACGGTGGTAACAACTGCAAATCGTTGCGCCAATACGTGGCTGCTCTGAACGGTATGGCACAAATCAATGCATTCCGTGATAAAAATATTCAAGAAGCTGACGATAACTGGGCCGAAACCATTAAAGAAGCACGCACTTTCGTGTCATCATACGCCGAAATATTGGTCAATTTTTACGATAAAAGTCTTCTCATTTTCCCTCCCATAGAATTTGAAGAATTCCAAGTTTGTCCTGTTGGAGATGTTAGAAAATCAGGCGATGACGACGGTACTCCAGTTGCTCCGCTTTGCGATAGCAAAGCTTACGCAACAGCCACGAAATACAATGATATGTCAGCAGACTCACAATCTCTCATTCGTTATACTTGCTTCTGTAGAAAAGGCTCAATGCCACAAGCAACCGCCGTTGTAGAAAAATACGAAGCCGACGACTTTTACCTGTCTATTCAAGAAAGAGGTGGTCTAGATAATTGTACATCATTCGAAAAATTACCTTCCGTTCATCAATTTTGTACACACGGAAACATGGAATCTCGAAGATGGAAAGATGCCTTAAAATCTTTAGAGCCTCACGAATCATCCATCAAAGTATTTGGTACGCCAGACCATAAAAGTACCAAAAAAACGAAGATTTACAACGCTCTGAAAGCAACACTGCCATTGGTAGAGAGCAATTACAAACCGAATTGTGGACGTCTTATCAGTTCGGACGGAAACCAAATGTTGTACTCCAACAAAGGTGGTAACTGTGTTCCATTTGACAAAATGAACGAGTTGCTCTACAGACTCGAGTTTGAGACATCTGCGTCCGATATTGGCACACAACGCGGAAGTAGCGGTGGTGCTGCCGCAACTAAATTCGGTGAACGATTTTGTCAGGAAGCTGATAAAATAGCCAGTACTATGTATTCATTCAGACAAATTGCATACCAATGGAACCATGCCAGACCACCAAACGCATCATTCACCGCAGTGTCAATCCCCACAGTGTCAACACTGTTGACCGATTTCGCAAACGACGAGAACACTCAATCAAACACCGCGATGGCATTGGTAAATCAATTGTTTAGTCACCCAAACGGCGGAACCAAAACAGTCATGTGTAATATCGACTGGACTCAAGAACTTGTGCCATCGGCACAGACGATAAGAAAAGATTTTGCCGGTTCAGAATATGAAAATCCATATTTGTTGTTTGATCGCGAAATAGATGAAGCTATTTTCAATACACGTGTTGCAGTACAAGCCAAGCGTCGTGCCGCCATTGCTAATAAAAATCTGTGGTCAGCCGTTGAAGCCGAACTCACATCCGTGGATAAAGACCGTCTTAACTCCGATATTGCACACGAAGCCGCTGAACACTTTATGCGTATTGTGACCACTGATACGGACGACGGGGACGTCGACAGTGTGGAAGACGACGGCGCCGAGAACTCCCGCACCGAAAACCCCACGCCGCTTGGTGTGTGCAAACTCGACGAAACAGTCGCCAGCAGTACCACATGTATTAAATGTAGTGGTAGTCGCACTGTCGCAGTTGTCAGTGAAGCAGATTATAATGCCGCCTCCGCGGAACAAAAAGTACTCCAAAGATTTAGCGTTCGTTCAGTGCCATCGCGAGATTGGAATGTGACATCAACTCTCGACAACAACAAGCAAGCATGCGCCGCGTGCCCTCAAGACGATCAATATATTGTCAACGACATTTGCATATCATGCCCGGGCGAATCCAAGAAAACAGCATATGTTTCCGGCAAATGTGTTCACCCAGGGTGTTCAGGTGCGAATGAATATGTGAACGCAACATCGAATCTCTGTACAGCATGTCCAGATGACTCTGCCAACACGTACTCTATGAATTCAATAAGATTTGGTATCGCGAGCTGTATTTCCAGTTGTCCGACCAGCACGTACTTTGATAATTATAAATGTAAACCATGCCCCGGCAATTCAACCAGCACGGGAAACGCAACGTCCATCAACGACTGTGGTGACCCACTTGATTGTACGGTCAACACGTGGTATAATGCGACCTCTTATTTGTGTCAACAATGCCCCGGCAATATGATATCGGATAAAGGTTCAAGTGATGTCAATGATTGTACAATGATTGGTGCTTGCAACAAAGACACGTACTTTGATACAGACAAATACTGTAAACCATGTCCGGGGAATTCAACCTCTGCCAAGGGTGCTATTGGTGAAGCCGCCTGTGATGACCCAGGTTGTCCTCAAAACACGTGGTTTAAAGCGGACGATTCTACGTGTACAAAATGCGGCGGTGAAAAGACATCGCCTGC
>Ga0115003_10002529_pt1 | contig 15059 bp, 7 predicted proteins | sample ArcticOcean_MG_C_7_FD_88736 | JGI IMG/M metagenome (GOLD analysis project Ga0115003, IMG submission 88736) | Marine microbial communities from western Arctic Ocean - ArcticOcean_MG_CB11_88 | ecosystem: Environmental > Aquatic > Marine > Oceanic | place: Arctic Ocean: Canada Basin | collected... | reverse complement strand
TTGTACAGCTAAACTAGCTGGAGCAATACATGGTATACCACTTACAATAAGTGAATTCTCACACCCATCCACAGTACATTCATATGTGGACCCACTAACACTACCAAGACATGTTTGACAACCTAATGGGGGTACTCCTGGTGTTTTAAGACATTTTTCCCAACAATTTGGTGTACCGTTAGGTGCAAATGGGTCTCCTCCAGGAATACCAGTGTTTGTTGGGTCATTACAATCATAAAAACCAAAATTAAAAGTACATGTGCATATGTAACAACATAGTGGGTCTGAAGGGTCTGCCCAAGATACTATATCGTCTTGTTGGTAATTGGTAAACATACTGTCCCAACTACCCATATCATTAAAATTACTGGTAATACCAGAGCAAGCACACTCACAACCTGGTTCATCATCACATGTACCATATGGATTGCTTAACGTACAATCTACCATAGTACAGTATGGTATACCTGGATTTGGTATCATAGGATTATAGGTATAGCATGTGCCGACCATAGCCCCAAATTGGTCATACATACATGGATAATTACCCAATGGTGGTACTTGGTTTGTTGGTGTTGGTCCTGGGTTTATTCTTTGGTCGTCTTCACAATTAACCACACAACATGTAGTAGCTGTACAACATTCCTCAAGAGTATCATAGATACCTCCAGGACTTGGGAACCATCCTTGGGAATTTTGCCAGAAAGTATCAGCTGACATACACATCCCTATACTAACTAAAGTACCACTACCGTCGTCTTCCAACCAACAATCCCATCCTCCATCACAAGGACACTCCAAGTCACAGTCAGCTTCTTCTAAGTAAGTGCCTAGTGCTGGGTTCGCTCCATATATACCCAAAGGATTTGGAGCTCCAGATAATGTAGGGCAGCACTCATGAAATTTGCATGGACATCCTGGTTCGGTTTGGTCACAGTACCAACAACCATTACACTCAGTACAACCAGAAAGGCAGGCCATTATAGTAGTGTAATTACCACAACCAAAACCATTATAACACGGTTCACATGGTGTGGTTCCTGGTAATGGTGGAATTACTGTAATAGGAAGAGTATATGGTATATAAGGGTTTACACAGTTATAAGCACATACAGCAGTATATGGAGCTGTTAATGGTATTCCATAAGACCAAACACCAGTTGAAGCACTGTATTCGCACTCAGATAGAGTCAGACTTTGCCCTGGTGTTAATTGACATCCTTCGTCACATGTCCAGAAATACCCCATTGTATCACAACAAGCAAATTCACAAGGAATGGAACTATTAAAGTATGGTGATACCCATAAATCATGATTATTAGCAATCCATGTTGGTACATCTGGTAATGGTGATGGTGGTAATGAACTATATATATTGGTCATTATACTAGTATAACTCCCTGGGTCACTTTGTGATATGCCGGCAGCCCAATCATATGCACATGATATCACTGAACAACAAGGCCCTCCTGTAGGTGTAGTACATGACCACGCATCTGGGTCACACTGTACCGTACAACCTGTCTGTGAATCAAATAACACACCGTTTCCTATAGGACCTAAAGTAAAATAAAGTGGGTCTGTGTAGGTTAATTCAGTACACCCACTACAACCACTTAAACAATACCAAGCGGTATCTGCTGAACATTCACCAGTATTAAAAGAATCTATACATCCTTGGTTACTACCATAAAATGTAAAACTGTTAGGTGTCTGTCCGGAAATCATTTCACATATTAGTGGGCCAGGATTTCCTAAGTCTGTAGGACATATCCAACTTACACAACCTATATAATCCCAACTAGATGAATTTGTTAAGGCGGTAGGTGGTGGTGCTGGAGCTACCATATCTACGAGAGCTTGAAAACAGTCTCCATTTGGTCCTTCAACAAATTGTCCAATGTAATAGTTATTTCCTGGTATATAAATTCCACCATTCATATTTTGCGGTCCTGCTGAGGTCGTAAATTGTATTGGTGTTGTAGGATTGCCCGGCTGTCCGCCTAGGGACATATCATTACATGGTGTTTGAGTACCTGGTGGACACGCTACACAATCTGGTGAACACGCTTCCCAAATATGTGTAGAAGTTATAATTCCAGTGTTAGGGTCAATATCTTGATAAACTGCGGATGAAAGCATTAAAGCTGGTGGTGTTCCTGCCCATGGGTCTGGGGTTGTACTTGTTTGGTCTATGGAGTGTACCGCCATAAAACAACAACATGTGTTATATGTTTCGTCATATATAATATCACCTACGGCATAATCCACAAATTGACTCCATAGCCCTTGATTTGTATTAAAAGCTATTGGGGTTGGCATAAACGTTACCCTATCCACATATTCATCCTTTGTTTCACACCAAACACAGTCTTCGTCCGGGCATGGGGCACATTCAGCACCACCAAACATATTAGCGTTAATACCACAACTAGTAGCTACAAAAATAGTAATCCCATTAGTAAAATCGTAAAACTCTATTGGTGTGTTGTTAAGTCCTGTAGATGTAACAGTATAACCTGTATACGTAGGTGTCGCAGCAAATATTTGTCCCTGCATACCTTGTTGTATCGTACCAGTTATTGGGTCCTCAACATCACCACCTATAGGTACCCACACACCTAACACGAAACCAGCTGCTAAATCTGGGTTTGTAATAACTGAACTATATGTTTGAAAGGTTCCTAGTATACTTTCTGATACACCACTAAATTCAAAACAGGTGGTAGGTGAGTTTGCACTATACGCGTTAATATCTATACCTGAATCTAATGGCCCCCAATCTTGTAGACCAGCAGACGTTGTATACATTAAATTCCCCAGTGGGTCAAATACTTGAACTGGTGCTGGTGGGTATGCTACCATTAAAGAAGCGTAAGATAAAGATGGGGTAGTTATAACTTTAGTGGTTTTCATCTTTCCCCAAGGAGTGTCTTGTGTAAGAATAATCTTTCTCTGTATCGGTGTAGAAGGTGGGAAAGTATAGTTACCGGTTAGATTAGGGAATTGTAATGTTTCACAACCACCAGCACCAAAACATATCGGGTCCAAACAATCACACCCCATCCAACTTATTGTAAAAGGTGAGTCTTGAAATGTCTTATAGTAACCAAAATCAGTAGTGTTAGTTATTCGTATATCCAACCCAGTAGATGTCATAGAGGAAAATACAAAATTATTAAAAATGTCTTTTTGTTCTACATTACCATCCCACATAGAATAGTGACCTATATCATTAAAGTCTTGAGAAAGCATAATTGTTACTTGATTTACATTCTCATCTAAATAATTAACACAATTACATGGTGGGGCCATATTAGCTGTTAAATTAATAGCTACTTGAGTATGTAAAGGGAACCTTATATCCGAACCTGTTATTTGGTATATGTCAATTATTTCATTATAACTTCCAGTTGTCACTGTAGAGGCTGAAGTGGCTTTTAACCCCATAAACATCATATATAGGTGACCGTCTAAACTTATACATTCTGTAAACCCTACTGTTGTTGGACTTACGTAGATTGTATCCCACAAAATAATACAAGGATTTGTGATTGAGCAATCCATCAGTTCTTGTGGGAAAGTACTCATATCCCCACTTAAAGCTTGGTCCACCATACTATAGGTAGAATTATACATAGTCATCCCTGAACAGTCATAACTAGTGTTTATAGGCCAGTAATTAGTTCCTCCACTACACGGAATACTCCCGTATGTTGCTGTTAGTCCGGATGATGGCGGTCTCTTTATTCTTATTTTTTGTATTTCCATATGTTACGTTGCTATATATTCATAAAACATTATTTCGTCTCCAACCATGGTCCCTGTTTGGTTTGATACAACCCCTGACATAATATTTAAACTACTAAATGGGTGTACCGTGTATCTATATTTTGGTGGTGCGTTACCACTATCTATTTTAAGTATGACTTGGTAGAAGAACCAATCCTCATACGAATAAGGTCCTGGAACAATGGCACCTGTCCCGGGATTGATTGGGGCTTGTGTTACCATTCTAATTACTTTTCCGTCTTTTGCGTTATAAAATTTACAACTCATATAGAATGAAGTACCAGTAAATAAATCTCTATTTTTTAACCATTGTATATAATAATTTTCATTTTTTCCTTGTTCCGGGGATAAGATTGCGTCGGGTACGTATACACCGTACATAGGCATTGGTGTTGGGATTGGTGGTAGGTTAGCCATTTGTGACCAGTATTCTACTGGGTCTTCGGAGAATGATATTAGTTTTTGTTCTTTCCTACAATTATTCGCTGGCATCACACTAGTAAACATTAGTTTTTGTTCTGATTTAACTGGTGAGTCATAAAAGTCAAATTTAAAAAAACTATTTTTAAATGATTGTCTAGTTCTTGCTAATTCATAATCTTTATACCCTAAAATATTAAAGTCGTCATAATAACTACCCGCTGAAAAAAATAAGAACTTATAGTGTATTTTATAGTCGTCATATGGGTTATAGTGTGTGTACCTAGTTGTCTCATAATCTTGTATAAAATTTATATTATCTTGTAATTCTACTTCTTCCCAAGTTTCTATTAATTGTTCACGACCAATTTCATCAAAACTTTGACCTAATGGTATAGTTACTTGCTTCTCATCAAGTGAAACTTTCATATGTATTTTATTCGCAGTCATCGATAAATGTTGATATTACGTTTATGGTCTGAGCCGTGTAATTATGTAGAATTGGTTCTACTATAAATTCTAAATTATGGTGGGGGTAATGGGCATTATTTAGGTAAGGATAGCTCACACCGTTTGTATTATCATCGTAAAATTCTATTGGTAGTATAGGTCTCCATCTAAAGGTGTTATCAGCTAAAGAATAAACACTATACTGTGGTGCTGTAAATAATGCATCGTTAGTTCTTATGGACCTGGATAATTTTCTTATAGGAATCCTATTGTGTGGTCTATATTTGTATATGGATTTTACAAACTCTGGACCAGCCGGTCCACTACCGGTTCCCACTTCATACATAACATCTTTATTAAACTTTAAGGAATACCCTAATTCAGAAATTATTCGTTCTTCAAGTTCTAACCCATTATATTCTACAAAAGCTCCTCTATATGTACTACCACTATTAGGTAGTGGTGAAACCCCACTGTTATTACTTTGTATGACATTCGAAGGGTTTGTATCGTTATCAACAAATGGGTCTATCATACCAATTTTTCTAAAATTCCAGTCCCAACCATATCCTGCTGGTGAACCAGCTGCTTGATAATTCCACATTAAGTTTCTGTTGGTTGGAAAAACAGTTAGGTATAAATCTGTTAGTGGTCGGTTTAAATTATCATAATAACCGTCCACATCAATGTCTAGGGTACACACCCACGTATACGATTTATATTCCTCTAAAATAGTTGTTGTACCGGGAAAGTTTAGTGGTGTTTTTTTGGACTTAAAAACTCTTCCTTTTTTGTTGTACACACCTACTTCAAATCCTGTTCTATCTAGAGTGTAGTCGTTTGGTGTTGTTATTAACTTATGGGTGTGGGAATAATAATTTGACTTGCTTTCTATAGTATTGTTTGGGTTTATAATTCTTTTTAGTGTCCCTACTGGATTTGTAACTATAGAAGTTGCGTCTAAACCAACTGTATTAACATTTATAACGTATTCATCAGTATTTGCAAACTCATTACCTAATGAATCTACTTTAAATAAATTTTGTTGTGTTGTAAAAGTTCCTCCTGGTGTTGTATACGTTAAACTAATATCGGTCATTAGATTAGCCGTTGAAGGAGGGCCTCCTACAGTAGGTGTTGATTGTAATTCAATATATTCTCCTGGTGATACCCCGTGTGGTACTGGTGTTGTAAACCTCATTGTTTCTCTACCAGAGTTATCTATAACAACCTCAACTGTAAATGGTATCCCATCAGAAGCAATAAAATCCATATATGAAGGTGTATCATACTCCGTATAAAACCTCATTGGTTCGTCAGGGTTTGAGTCACTAATGTAGGATATATATACTACCCAGTTATCGGTATAAGCGGACAACACACTATATGTTGACGCTGCAGCACTATCCCCGTAGATTTTTGTTGGTATAAAATCAAATGCCATAGCTGTTGGCATGCCCACACATGGTGGTCCTGCTGATGGGTTTGATGGGTATGCTACTGGGTCTGGACATCCAAGGTGGGCGGGAGTAAAATACATATTACCGAGAAAATTACTATTCGAAGTTTCTCCAGATATAATATTATTATATAGTATATCTAATTTTCCGTACATTCTGTAAGTGGTACAATAATCCCTTTCAAAATCAAATTGGTCACTTAGATTTAACACCAAATTTCTATCTCCTTGGATTAGTGTTCTTTCGTCGGATGTTAATAGTGGTTTTAAAGTAATATCTTTATTAACACTTCCAGCGAATTTGGAGACACCCCTTACTATTCTTATGTTTTTTTCATTACTCATTATACTACGGTATCTGCTAACTCTTCATCCACATATAACCTTAAAAACATATTATATGCGGTTCTACCCGGTCTTAACCCAAAGTAATAAAATAACGGTTGAGAGAATACTGTGGTGCTTAGGCTATTTTGGTTAAGTACTGGGTAATTTCCTGGATGTACTAATCCACTACCCGGAGATGAGGTTAGTGAGTTACCCATATCATTTTGGAATTCCCCAGCCATTACTAGTGAGTTGGCAAATAGTCCGTAAATTGGTCCACCCCCGCCATCCGAGTCAACTATCCAACCTGAACCACTTCCTAATGCGGTTTGATATGTACCTAGTGTAAATCCCCAATCATTATACTCAGAGCCCCATGCTGTACCTGGAGCCCCTTGGACATTCCATAAATAATAAGGAACTTCTTGAGTAGAAGCTGATAAATCTAAAGTTACACAATCTACCAATTCAAATCCTGTCATCATAGTATGTGTTACTGAAGTAAATATAAATGGTGTCCACCCTATATGGTATGTGCTGTCTATTGCATTTACTGCATTAGGAACAATAATTCCTGTATCGTTTTGGTCATTGGTTGGTGGGTAGGTTAATCCAGATGTGACTACTGTAGTGGTTGACGCAACACAATCACATTGGCTCATACCAAGAGTCGCTTCATACCCATAAACACCCAACATACAATTTTGCATTAATGCTTGTGCAACGTCACCACCTATTTCTTTATGTGGTCTAGGAAACATGGTAGAGATAACAGAATCTTCTCTATCCATTTTCATATTATATATATCTGAAACTAACTCAGTTATGTCTTGGAATGTGGTACTTCCTAGTTGGTCTGTAATTGCACATTCTTCCGCAAATTTTGGGTCCAGACAAACTTGTTGTACACACTGATTTCTTGACCCTAAGTCTGTTATTGTTGTAGGCCAATAGATATGTTTATCCATATCTCCCTCAGCGTGGTCTGGGTTTCCACTTCCACCAGAACCACCCCAAAAATTACTATCCCACCAAGGTGCATAAACTCCTTCATCATCACCAATAAAAACACCAGTATTAGCTGTGACTCTATCAAAGGGTGTACATCTATAATAAAACACATTTTCTGTTGGGTGTAGGTATACGGTTTTTTTACAATATTGTGAGTCTGTTACGTAGTCATCATTTAGTACATTATATCTTAATTTTGCGTTAAATTGGAATTGGTATAGGAATCCTGTAACCCAATTATTTTCCCACACATAATTCATTAGTCCGTTACATAACGCTTGTGACATTTTTTCTCGTCTGCCCCATTCATGAAATATTACCATTGACAAGTTTTGGACAATACATGTTGGATTAATACATATAACTTTTACGTAACAACCACCACCTGCAGCATCATCTGCATTTCCTGCAACACCATCATCATTAAACCCATATGAGTCATCACAACAAATTTCTACATCGTCTGTGTCCCCACAACATATATGACCATTCCAAATCCCCAGGCCTAACCAAGTACCACCACCATTACAGTTAGGTATACAACTACACGGATTACCATTATATCCATTTAAACTAGAATCTGCAGACATTCCGTCACATGGCCAATTAGTTGCCAATGTCAGTAAATCACCACTTGCTGTACTTCTACAATTACATTTTTCACACTCAGGGTATTTGGTTTGTTTTAGATTAAATAGTACAAACCCTAATGGTAAGCCTAGAATTTCACAGTTAGCTCCACAACCATTACAAGATACACAAAACTGTCCACACCCCAACCCTATTATAGTGGGTAATAATAGGTTATTAGAAATCAACCAATTAGGCAAGGAGTTTAGAATAGTATTAATCAGACATAATAATACACAAATCAGCATAATGACGAATATAACCGCTACCATTATCATACCAACTATAAAAGCTAGTGCGGCTACTAGCATTGATAGGAACCCGTAGATGAAACTAAGAAAACTAATGAACATACTATAAAGAATAATCCAAAAATTATTATTTCTTATCGCACTATTAATTGGGAAAAACATTGCGGTCGTGGAACATTGTTGTGCTTGTTCTGGTAATATTTCTTTTATACCTATAAACTGTCTTCTACCCCAATGTTTAACATGGTCGTGATGTTGAGCTGGTGAATAAACCCTATTAAAGGTCATGTCATAAAAGAAATCTTGTGCTCCAGGTATTAAATTAATTTGTGCATATGGATGATAATCATGATATTCTATGGAAAATGTATAACTCTGCATTTCTACCCCATTAAACGAACCAGTATTACTAGTATTAAATTCTCTAATATTAGGGACTAGATAGGAACCAATTCTTCTTAGTCTTGCACTCCCCCCAGCTTGTTCTGGTCTAATCCTAAATCTACATCTTGCTCTTGTAGGTACCCCAACAGAAGGACTTGGTGATGTTACTAGATTACCAAATTCATCTGTAATTAAATAATCTAAGTTCATAGGGATGTGTGTTAAAAAAGCTCCAAACTGGTCTATAACTCTTCCACCATCTTGTAAGTAATATCGTTCTAATACGGGAACTGTACCCCCAACGCCACCATAGGCTAGTGCGTCTTCTTTAAAGAATGGTGTGTATCTTACACAATCTATTATTCCTGGGATGGATATAAGACTACATAACTCACCCATATGTTTTTTAGGTCTACAATTAAGATTAACAGAATCTTTATCAGTATCAGTAGCTGTACTCCCCATAAAAACTGCGGTAGGTTCTAATTTAAAACCAGAATTTGCTAAATCAAAATCTACTCTAGTTATAGCTCCTTGACATATGTCTTCGTCACCCCAAAATGGTTTTATGTCTATAGATTTCTGTTGGTTTAGTATTTGTGGTAGTGCATCTATTGCGTCATCATCCTTGAATCTCGGTCCGTCAAAGTCTGATTCCGGATATCCTTTTTGTTTAAAATCTTCCGGTAACATAGAGAAACACCCCATATCACTTAAATCCACATCCATTATAATAGTTTGGCCCCCAACAGGAATCCAATATATCATAAAATCACCTGCCTCATTAGTTTTAGCTGTATATTTATAGTACTTTTCAAAAACATATCTAACTTCTTGTTGTTGTAGTACCGAAGATATGGTTGGGAATGTCCCTACAGCTAAATGACAATCGTGATTAGATTCAGAAGATAGAAGATTAAATCTCTTCCCATCCCCATCCTTATCAAAAGATTGTTTATAAGGATAAAGTTGGCTTATTACCTCATTATTTGCGTCCATTTCATCTAATGGGATAAATATACATACTTTTGCGTTGGGTATGCCGTAACCTCCGTTAGCGAAGACCCTACCCACCACCACACCAAAATCGGAACACATTCTAGTATAAACATCTGATTGTGTAAGTGATAGACTTAATATTTCTAATAAATCAAAATCTTGTTTTAATTCAAAAGTTACATTTTGGGCTTTACCAACCTCTGTCCTTACTCTATATGATTTAGACATATTTTTACTAATTTTTTTACCTACAAAATATTATTGTATAGATTTATGTTTCTTATAACATAAATACTTCAACCACTAAAATTAAAAGTAAGTTTCTATCCGTTATAGTAAAGTTTAGATGAAAGTTGGTTTGATTGGTTTTTTAACTCTGATAGCGATATCTTTATTTGGATATCTTATCTGTAAAACTTCGTTGGCTTGGGCAAAGACTGTATCATCTAATAGTCCAATTTGTTTGGTTGTTTGATTAATGTATGGTTGTGCTGAGACTGATTGTGAGTATTGTCCCCCAACTTTATTAAAGACTTTTAAATCAACTATATTTAAAACTCCTGGTTGGTTCATTATTTCACTTTTTAACTGTCCTAGATTTAAGTCGGTACCCATTTCCATCTTATCTACATTAAAATAATCAGAAACCTTAGTTATCACATTAGATATTACTTCACCTTGGCTTGATGAGTTGTCTAATATTAAATCTACTTCTATACCTAAGTCAACAACCTTTGCGGCACCTACATTTATATAGTCGTTTAACATTCTATAATTAGATAAATAATTAGCTATATTATTTACTAATGTTGGTGTTACATTAGATGTTAATTTTCCGTCTGGTGTGTAGGACAATATGTTTATTATTATTTTATTTTCTATTTCAGTAGCACTTACTTTTGCGGGAGCACCATACGCGGATGGCATAGTCCTTACTCTAGCAACATAATCTTTAATAGTAACAGCTCGTTGTTGTGCAGAAAAATTATAAGAAATATAATTTCTAATTTCTTCTACCGACATTTGATTTGCTCCACCAATAGCTGCTGTAATATTTGTAAGGGATAGACTAGCAACAACTGATTGATTTATTTGTTGACTTGGTCCTGCTACCACAAAATCAATTGTTCCAATCCCATTAATTGCCCCCGCTCCAAGATTAGACGATTTACCACCACCTACCCTATATTGTATAAATAAAGTACTATTTGCATTTACCATATTACCTAAAGATATATTATTCATAAATCTAGACATATTTAATTTTACTCCGTTGGATGAAAATTGATTTAGTAGGTCTTGTGATGTTTGATTACCCCCACCAAAGGTTAAAAAGAAATATCCTTGTGGTGTGTATTCTGTTATAAATCTTTGTGGAGCTGTAATATATTTACCAACCTTAAGTCCTGATTTGTCTGGTGGTGATGATGGGTCTTCTACAAATACTTCAGTTTCTGCTTAGGCTTCTACTTCATACCAGTTGTTGGAGGTTGCGTTGATAAATTCTAAGTTACTAGGTATGGTTTGATATCCTAGTCCGTCTTGCTGTATTACCCCGGTAACACTTATAACATTATGTTCAGGTAGAAATAACTCATAAAATGGTTTACTCAGTGAATCTGTTATTTCTTTTTTATATATTTTGGTAATACCATTTACAATAACTTCCCTCTTAGTCATAGTATAGTTTATTAGTATCCCGTTGGTGTCGAAATTAGGTATTTTTGTTCTATTAGGTATCCCTTCTGCACTATATGGTGATGAGAAATCACAATCGTCTATTAATTCAAATATTTGTCCACCACCTCTAAATTGTGAACCCCTTCTTAATAGTCCTAGGTATTTAAAATCTTCTTTATCACCCAATACTGGTACAATTATAGATAAGTCACACATAGTGACTGATGGTCTATTTCCTGGTATTTTTAAACCATAAGTTTTAGCTAAATTATATAAAGAACTTCTTTCTTGAGCAAATTGTAATACTGTTTCTTGGAATGTTCTATCTATTTGAAAATTTAAATTATCAGCTACAGCAGCGTTTAAATCTAAAAATACCGAGTATATGGACGCGTCATTGGCGTTTTTAATTAAGTCTGGATAATAAGTATTGGTTAGTCTTAATAATTCATTTCTAATACCTAAAAAGTCTCTTTCAGTGTATGCTATTTTTTTTTCTGCCATATTATAAAGTTATTATAACAAAGTCTCTTGTTTCAAATAAATTATCACCTGCCGAATAGTCTATACGTACTCTTATTGTGTAATCTTTTTGTTTATCACTTACAAAACTAAATGTATTATCATCTAAAGATGGGTCTTTAGATTGTAAGTTGTGTTTTTCTTCTTCTTTTACATCCTCATAAGTCTTAACCTCTACCTTACTTATTCTTAGATTAGGGATAAATTCTTTAACAGCTTCCCTTATCTCTCGGTCTATAGCAATTTTAGTGGTTTGGTCCATTTGGTCAAATATATATTTGACTAGATTTGTCCCAAAATTCGGTAAAAAATACCTAGAACCTTTAACTGTTAATATTAAATGCACTAGGTTGCTACGTGCTTCACTAGTAATAGTACTATTTAACCCAAGAAAAAAACCTTCTTGACTATCTATAAATGGAAATGTTATACCGTATCTTTGAGTGGGCATGCTTTTTTATAATAAATACTTCAAAGATTACTTTGTGGTGGTTTTTGATTTTAATAACCAACTAACTTAGTTGTTGGTTGTTTTTTATATGTTTAGGTTGGTACGGACAGTGTCTACACCCACCCCCACAACACACTCCTCTTTTTTTATGGTAGTGTTCTGTCATAACCATTTTACCATTTTCCAAATAAAAATCATTTGGTTGTATCTTTGGTTCTTTGTGGTACGACTTAGTCCCCAAATCATCACTTAGGTCATACTTCATTTAGCACTTTTACTTTTTTTTTATCAATGCTTTCTAAATCAACATCTATTTCACAGGTTCCACCAGCACAAGCTAATTCCCCTGAAAGGTTGGTATTATCGTCTAATTCCACCACTTTAGATAAATCAACGTCAGATAGGAAACCCATGAGTTCTATATATTTTTCTTCTGTAGTATCTTCAAATGGTGCTTGGATATAACTACCGCCATCATAAGGTAACACTGAAAGACCATTATAATGTTTTCTATTCTCCCACATCCATTCTCCAGCAGCATCCCATTCATGGTCTCTCAATGAAATAGTTGCTGACACATTATGTGAATTTGAACCTTTTCTATGTCCTCCTTTTACCCATTCCATTGCCACTTTCTTGACACGTTCCAGTAGTTGGAATGGAGATTCTGTTCTCATAATAGCTCCTTCTGGAGCTTTTTGTGGTATGGATATTACCGCTGTATCATGAGGTCTAAAGTATTCATCTTCAACTAATTCAGGGTGGTTCTCCACTAAATATTGGTATATTGATTCGTTTTTACCAACTCTAATTCTTCTAATGTAATAGTCATTATGCCATGCATGTATTCCAGATGATGTTCCTAATGTTAAAGATGTAGTTCCTGCTGGTTTCACCGTTGTACATCTAGCTGATTGATTTATACCTATTAATTTAGATACTCTAGTATTTTCTCTTTTTACTAAACTTGCTGACTTTGACATATCGTAGTCTAGCACTTTACCAGAACCTATGCCTGTCATTGAAACACCAATTAATGCATCTTTTTCGGTTGTTTCTTGCCAAATCTCTCTTAGATAGTGAAAATTAGTGTACCCAGCTTGTAATGTCCCTATAAATGCTGCCACTTTTACTCTTTCATTTAAGTCTTCTTGTGATTCTATATTTGACACATTAACTTCACAGAGATTACAAAATTGATTTGGTCTTAGTGCTATCTCACAACAAGGATTGGTCCCCCAATCCTTATCATTATTAAGATATATTCCTGGTTCACCTGCTCCTGATAACTCAACTCTTTTCCATAAGTCCATAAAGAACCCCTTTGTTATCTTATGTCTCATTAAACACGCTGAATTATTAGCTCTACCTCTTTGAGGGTTTAATTCCCACCAATTACCTGTTTTACAAGAAATCATTTGTTCGTCATCTGCGGAGAATAAACTAATAAGTGCGGCTCTTCTAATACCTCCAGCTAATACCGCGTCCGCGATATAGCATATAATATCATGAACTTCTAATGTTGTTAATTGTTCACCATTTTCTTTCTCGTCTAATATACCTTTAATTTTTACTAAGCATTCTTTTAGTGGTTGTGGTCCAGGTGCTTTTCCTCCTGAGGTAACAAGTCTAGCTCCTTTTGCTCTAATATCAGAAAAATCAAATTCGATACTTGACCCACCACCATTCATATATGATTTCATTAAAACTTTTATAGAGTCAGCCCAACCTTCAATTGAGTCCCCAATTAGAAATCTCTTTTTTCTTTTTTGGTATGGTTTTTGGATTACTGGTAATTTCTCTACGTGGTGCTTTTGAACTGAGTAACCAACACCAGTACCACCTAATAGTAGGAACATTGTTTCACTGAAGGAATCAACAGCTTCAATTGGTAGGTATGCACAATTATAAATTCTGTTTGGGGATATCTCTATTGGTTTCCCTCCAAACTGCATTGACCTCATCGATGGTAACACCTTTTTGTTATACACAAATTTATATTTTTCATTAATTTCATCCTCTAATTGTGGATATTTTTTAATGTGCATCTCTTTATTTCGTGTAACTAATTCATCCCACGTCTCTCTTCTATTTAACTCTGGTACATACTTAGCGTACTTCATATACACTGTAATATCCGAAAGGATTCTATTCGATACTTCCATATTTTAATTTTTATTAATTATTTTTATTTATTACTTGTTGTCTTCTCTGTAGTGCTTGAGTGACTCTTTCTCGGTTCCTTTGTGTTTTGTCTTCCTCGAAACCTAGGAATGTTTGTGTAGTGTCTGTGTCTATTTCTAATGTACCATTATCAAATTTACAATTTTCAAATATAACACCATCTCTACCTAGTCTAGACTTTACTATAGCTATGGTAGCTAGACCTAATTCTTTTTGTTGTAGGGTTTTTGCGACTGATATAATTACGTGACCAACTTGAGCTTTTTTAATTGACCCACCCATCATGTCTGTGGTTACAACCTCAGAACTTATAGAGGTTCTATTACCTTGTGTGGCGGTCCAACCTACTAGATTTAATTCACTACACATACCTTCAAATTTTCTCATAACAGAACCTTCACCCTTCCATTCATCATTAAAAGCTCTGTCTGGTAAGATACAATCAATATAATCAATTAAAATCATATCTAATTTAACACCTTCTGATGTAATTTTTCTT
>Ga0115003_10002520_pt1 | contig 15098 bp, 9 predicted proteins | sample ArcticOcean_MG_C_7_FD_88736 | JGI IMG/M metagenome (GOLD analysis project Ga0115003, IMG submission 88736) | Marine microbial communities from western Arctic Ocean - ArcticOcean_MG_CB11_88 | ecosystem: Environmental > Aquatic > Marine > Oceanic | place: Arctic Ocean: Canada Basin | collected... | reverse complement strand
TATTGAGGTCGCTCCGCTTGCTTTCAGCGAGGGCATCGAGCTGCCGCTCGGAAACCTGCCGCAGCCGCTCAGCCGCCGTTTGATAGGCGAACGAACCAACAAACAACATACTCAATAGCGAGACGGAAACGAGAGCGAGCGCAAGCTTCGTCCGAATATCCACGACGATAACCCACGATCCCTCGGCGGACCGGCAGTGAGAATCCTACTCCACCCATTCGCATCCTCACACGGGATGGTGCTAGGTTGCATGTTCGACTCTCGCCAGCACTAAAACACGGAGCCCCCATGCCCACTCCCCACGCCCTGAAAAATGGATTCGCGGGCCCTTCGCGTATCATTACCCAGATTGGCCTGCTTCTTCTGGCGATCTCCACCGCGGCTTGCGGTAGCTCCGGCGACGGCGGAGATCCTTCAGGCGGTACCGCGGGCACCTCGGCGCGGCTTGAGTTCTTCCAAGCAAGCCTCGACGCGATCGACCCGGCCGATCCCAGCACGGTTATTTCCATTGACCCGAATGTTGCTGATTTCGACAACTTCCCCGATGCGCTCCCCTCATTTGCTGGAACGATCGCCGCCAACACGATCAGCGACCTTCAAGTTGAGTGGGTCTTCTACGCGCGAGACGACGGCACGTTTCAACGCGTCTCTACCGAAACCGGCAACGGCACCCCGACACCCGTTCGCGTATCGAGCGAAGATATGCCGTTCCCAGTTTGTGAAACTGCTTTCGGACTTGACCTAACAGAATCGACGAATGCGCGCGTCGCTTATGGAAAAGCCACCGCCCTCGACTGTCTCGGTGAACTAACCTGGCAGCTCGTGACGCTCTCCGACGACGCAACGACGGATCCTCGCGACTTTCCAGGCACACCGCTCGAGGCGCTCTTCGATCCGACCACCGGCACCCACGCCGGATGGCTCACCGTCGACGACGGAAGCTTGCATCGCCTCGCCCCCGATCTTTCGGTGCAGTCCGCAAACCTCCTCACCGGAATCCAGACGATCAACGTACTCGGCAGTACGGGCAATCCCTTCATCTTCCTCGAGGTCGGGCAATCGCTCTACGCTTTCAACCCGGCGACGGACGAGCTGATCGATTTCGAATTCGACTTTGCCGGGCAATGCCCGTGCTTTCCCGTCTTCGCGACGGGCATTAATTTCGCCTTCTTTGCAGATGCTCGCGAGCTCTTCCGTGCCGACCCCGTCGCAGGAACCGTAGCCAGGATTGACGCGCCAGAGGATGCCATCTCGCTTCTCTTTGAGGGATTCAGCTTCGTCAAGATTGGTACTGATCGAGTGGCGTGGAGCTATGTCTCCGATGCGGATGGCAGCTTACTGACTCCCGACGACCAATCCACCATCATTAGGTCGGTCGAAAAAGACGGCTCGAATCCCATCGAACTCGAAACCTTCCCGACGCCCCTCGCCGCCAGCGACTTGATTAACGGAATCGTTCAACCCTTTGCGGGAGACTGGCTTTTCTACCAAACCTTCCTCTCCCCTAATCCGCTCGAGGATCCCCAAGCCGTTGCGGTTCGCCTGGACGGCAGCCAGCGCCGCGAATACCCCGGCGGCGTATGGATCGGAACGACTCTGTCAGATGAGTTCAGCAACAACCAGCTCGGTGCGCTCGCCCGCATCCTTCGGCTTGATGGCGTGACGAATCTGGCGGACCCGTCGAACGACAGCCTCTCTCTTGCGAGCGTGAGCGCGACGGATCCGGCATCTGGAGAAATCGCACTTGGCAATCTTCCAAGCGGCGCGCAGTCGGTCTCCAGCTTGTCGGGCTTCGGCCCGGCGCGACTGGGCTCGCTGATCTCGCTGAATGGTTCTGATGTTGAATTCGACATGCTCTTCTGGGACGAAGAAATCCCGAACTCCTTGCAGCAAATCACAAACACGAATGGCGTCCGCGAAAGGCTAATTTCGCTCTTCTAGCTAGCGACTCCGCCACAAGGATTCCAACTCGGGATTCATGGCGGGGATAGACACCGGGAATGCTGAGGGGCCTAGAGTGTTTGCTCCTTTCATCGAAAGATGAGAAGCGCGCTCGCTTCACGAAAATCCCAAATGCGGCCCATCAAGGGCTCGAAATAGGATGCCACCGCACGCACGATTTCCTGGAGCGTGAGATCGCCTTCCCCCCGAAAGAGCATCACCCCGGCACCCTTTTCGAACGATGTCCCCACCATCGCCCTATGGCCAATACCCAGTAGAGACACGCCCTTCGCGCGAACGCCTTACCAGCGCTCTTTCCACGGCCGCATAACAGCCTCAAATGTCCAGGTCGATCTATGCTGCTTGTGGAGATGTAAGTACGTTTCCGCGATCCGATCGGGATCCAACATATTGTCGCCTTCGTCGGTTCCCGCGAGCCAATGCTTCCGCGAGCCATCTTCCTGCGTCCACGCAATCGCCCCGTCGATCGGGCAATGAACGACGTGAATCCCCTGCGGCCCGAGTTCTCGAGCCATACTTTGCGCGAGCCCCGCCTTGCCGTGAGAGGCTATCGCGAAGGCAGCACTCAGTGGATAACCCTTGATGGCGGCGCTCGCATTCGTGAACAGGATCGTGCCACGTTGCTCTTCGGGAGTAGCGTCCCGGGACAGCATGGCTCGAGCGGCTTGCTGACCCACCAGAAATGCACTGTATGCCGAGTTCTGAATTGTTTGCAGGACGAGGCTTGAGTCCGCCGCTATGAGTTCCTTGCGAAAAATTCCTTCCATGCGGCCGTCGATGTTATGTACGACCAAGCGGGGCGCGCCAAGCTGCGACTCTACGTCGGCAAACAGACGAACCACCGAGTCCGGATCACTGGCATCGCACGCGAAGCGCGCGACCCCAAACTCTTTCTCGAGTGCGACTAGAACAGGCTTATCCGGCGTACGCGCCGCAATCGCCACGCGCATTCCTGCTTCGCTGAAATGCCGCGCGCAGCTCGCGCTCACGCCCGGACCGCCGCCAACGATCAGCGCGACCTCGCCGTCGCCTTGTGCTCCTGTTTCGCTCATTGATGGCTCCTTATGGAGAGTGTTTGTGGACTACCTAGAGCAGCCCGAAGTCGGCTGCGAAACAGAGCGGCTCTTTGCTGCCCACAAACGATACAGCGCGGGCGTAAGCCAGGCTTCTCCTGCTCGGATACATTCTATTATCAACGGGGCAATCCTCTGGGAGCCACCGAAAGCCCCCGAGAATATGCTGCCTTGTACATTTCGTGACCTTAGACACTGGATAAATCATGGAGTCGAGCCTTGAAAGCGATGATTGACGATTTTGAAATTTTCCCAGGCGATCATTGCGGGAGCGTTGCTATGCGTGGGCTCCTCAGCCACTACTGCGACCTAGCACTCCCGGAAGCCGCCGTCTTCGGACTCGGTGCCGGCCTCGCAAGTGGCTTCATCAACAACCCAGGTGCGGATCCTTCTGTCGTTCTCTTCGGTCGTACTATGGAGATGGAGGTCGATCTCGCGAAGCACCTCGGCATCGATTACCGCGAAACGAATGTCGACGACAATGATGAGGCTTGGCGCCTCGTTCGGGAGGAAGTCATCAACGGTCGTCCGACGATGCTCGTTGGCGACATTTTCTATCTCGACTATCGGGACTATAAGGTCAACTTCCCGTCGCACAGGTTTGTGCTTGTTGGATTCGATGACGAGGAAGAGCGCGTCTACATAGGAGACCGCATCAACGACACCCCCGAGGTCTGTTCGCTAGGCGCGGTTCGTGAGAGTCGAAATCCGGCCACCGGCCGATCGGATCAGAATCGATGGGGATGTTTCCACGACACGGCAGTCGGCAATTCGCTCGCCGATGCGGCCGAGTCGGCGATTCGCCAATGCGCGGAGGACATGCTGAACCCGAAAACTGCGCCGCAGGAGTTCGGAAACATCTCGCTCGGCGTGAAAGGCGCACGCGATTACGCAGAGGCCCTCCCGAAACAATGCGGTGACGCGAAAGCGAAGGCGACCGCCAGCTTCAATGCGGCGTGCATCGAGAAATTTGGAAACGGGGGCGGGAATTTCCGCCGCCTCTACGCAGGCTTTCTTGAATGGGCACGGGACCTCGACCCGAAGCTCGTCCCCGCAGAAGCCCCCGCACTCGCGACTAGCGCCGCAGATCAGTGGACTGCGGCAAGCGCCGCCCTCTTCCGCGCATCAGACGAGCCTGAACTCCAATCCCATTGGGATGCGGCGGGACACCATGTAGCAAGGGCCGCAGATCTCGAAGAGCGCCTATTTATTGGCCTCGCAAAAACAGTCGGCTAAGCGAACCCTATAACCACGGCGAACAAAGCTACGATGTCGCTCACCGCGAGCGCCTCCTTCACTAGCGCGCCGTCAGGAGTAGACCGTGCGATCCATTGGCATCCTCCTCGTGATCCTTCTTATTCTCGGGTCGATCGCGAGCTATGTGCTCTTTCAGGCTAGTCAGGGCGCCTACGGGGATCTTGTCGTCGCGGGCACGCCGACGCTCGAACGGGTTCCCGCCGCGGCGATTGAGACGCTCGACTCGAGCCAACTGGCGACTGCACACAGCCTCGATGTGTTCGAGCCAAAGCAAATTCTCTTCGGTGACCTCCACGTTCACAGTTCATTCTCGGTTGACGCGTTTCAACTCACACTGCCGAGTGCCGGCGGCGAAGGCATCCATCCCGTGGCCGATGCATGCGACTTCGCGCGCTACTGCGCGAATCTCGACTTCTGGTCGATCAATGATCACGCCGCCTCGCTCACGCCTCGGCGCTGGCAAGAAACCATCGACACCGTGCGCCGGTGCGACGCGCTCGGGGGCGACAATCCCGACTTAGTCTCGTTTCTAGGATGGGAATGGACCCAAATGGGTTCCACGCCCGACAATCACTACGGACACAAGAACGTCGTCCTTCGGGATCTCGAGGACGGCGCGATCCCAACGCGCCCGATCGCCGCCGCCCCGCCTAAGGGCGTGCCTTCTACTTTCGATACCGGCGCCAACGAACCTCTTCTACTCGGTTTGGCTGCCTTTGCGCTTCCGGGTGGCCACGACATGATGGCCCAGCTGAATGAGATTCAGGCGGTGGGTCGATGCCCAGAAGGCGTGCCGGTTCGCGAACTCCCAATCGATTGCGCCGAAGCCGTCGCGACGCCCGGCGAGCTCTTCGCGAAGCTCGACGATTGGGATGTTGCCTCGACCGTCATTCCTCACGGAACCGTCTGGGGCATGTACACCCCCGCCGGATCGGACTGGGCCAAACAGCTCACACCGAGGGACCACGATCCGAATCGACAGCGAATCCTCGAAGTCTATTCAGGCCATGGCAACGCAGAGGAGTATCGCCCTTGGCGCGCGGTCGCGATCGCAGAAGACGGCTCTCGAAGCTGCCCCGACCCCTCCTATGGCTACACCCCCTCGTGTTGGAAGGCCGGTGAAATCATCCGGGAGCGATGTCTCGCCGAGGATCTCCCCACATCGGACTGTGACCAACGCGCCACGGAATCTCGCCAGTACTTTGTGGACGCTGACCGAAATGCAGGCCCCTGGACAGTTCCTGGCCTTAGGCCGCACGACCTGGGCGAAGCGGGTCAATGTGTCGACTGCTTCCAACCGGCATTCAACTTCCGCCCCCTCGGTAGCGCGCAGTACATACTCGCGTTAGGCCGACCGAGAGCACCTGAAGGAGCGCAGCGCTTCCGGTTCGGCTTGATCGGTTCGAGCGATAACCACACCGCACGTGCCGGAACGGGTTACAAGGAAATTGGGCGCAGAGAATTCACCGATGCGCGCATGGCAGAGGTCGGACGTAGCGATCTGGTGACGCGTTTTGCTCGCGACAGTCAATCGCGCGCAGAAGCCTTCCCCATTGGCGAGAATATTCCGAGTGTTGCATTCCTCGAAGCCGAGCGGAGTGGCTCGTTCTTTCTAAGTGGCGGCCTCGCCGCCGTCCACGCCCAAAGTCGAGGCCGAGTCGAAATATTCGACGCGCTGATGCGACGCGAAACCTACGGAACAAGTGGTCCGCGAATCCTCTTGTGGTTCGACCTGCTGGACCCGAATGCGCCCAATGGAAAGTGGCCTATGGGCAGCGAAGTCGAAATCGCCGGCGCACCCACCTTCCGCGTGAGAGCGGCCGGGTCCTTCGAGCAAAAGCCTGGTTGCCCGAACACAACGTCGAGCGCACTCACGGCAGAACGCGTCGAAGAGCTCTGCCTTGGGGAGTGTTATTTCCCGAGCGACATACGCCGCCCCATCACCCGAATTGAAGTGATCCGAATTCGGCCGCAGATTGATGCGAACGAGGACGTGACCCCTTTGATCGAGGATTCATGGAAGACATTCTCTTGCCCCGCGCAGGGCGAGGGGTGTGAAATCACGTTCAGCGACCCCGAATTCGGTCGCGATGGACGCACTACGAGCTATTACGTCCGTGCCATCGAAGCGCCAACCCCCGCGCTGAATGCGGACCCGTTAGGCTGCCGAAGCGACGGAAGTGGAGGCTGTGCGTCGATTGATCCATGTTTTGATCGACCTGATAGCGACGAATGTCAGGCGCCCTCAGAGCAGCGCGCTTGGTCCTCGCCGATTTTCCTAGACCCGAAACCTAACATGAGCTAACCGGCGGTTACCAACCGCCTCCGGGGGGGACTCCGTCATCCTTCGTAATCATCCAAAGGCCGCGAAGAATCCGACAACTGGAAAGCTCAAGGCAAATTCATCGGGAACATCTTTACGAGCGAAGACGCGCGCGAAGGCGCCGTCGCGTTCGCCCATAAGCGACAACCGGAATCGAAGGGCCGCTAGCCGTTAGGTAGACTCCTAACACTGCGAATAGAAAGGGCGGGCTCTCGCGAGGGCCCGCCCTGATTCGTATCTCGTACTGACCCCTAAGGGCAGTCTGATCCGACTACTTTTCATTCCCCGGGAAGGACGCCCATTTTGCGGCCCGCTTTTCAAAGAAGGCGGTTGGGCCTTCGATCTGATCCGGATGATCCGCGTGAAGCTCGAGTTGTTTATAGGCGACATCGAGCCCGGCCTCGAGACCGTGATCGAGGCTTTCCCAAATCGCCCGCTTGGAACGTGCCAAGGCCGTCGGCGACCACCGACTAATAATCTCAGCAACCTCGCGTGCCCGATCCATCAGGTTCGCTGCAGGTGCGATCTCCCCGATTAATCCAATCCGAAGCGCATCTTCCGCCGACATCCGCTCAACCGAGCCGAGATAGGTCAATCGAAAGACAGCGTCGAGCGGGATTCGCTTCGCGAGCCCAACCATCTCGATCACTGCTGCGAGTCCGTTCTGGCAATGCGTGTCGAAGAATGTCGCGGTGTCCGCGGCGATCGTGATGTCGGTATCGGCAACGAAGTGCAGGCCACCACCATTGCAGATCCCATTGACCGCCGTGATCACAGGCTTCCAGCAGCGGTTCTGTACCGCGGTGATCTGATTATACGGCGCATCCTTGCGCTCGACCTTCGCGAATTTCTGGCTGTCGCCGGTCGCGGTGGAAGAGATATCCCACCCGGTGCAGAAGGCCTTCTCGCCCTCCCCCGTCACGATCACGCATCGCACTTCGGGGTTCGCTTCGATCTCATTCCACAGGCGCCTGAGCTCCTGGGTCATCTCGTAGTCGAAGGCGTTTCGCGCTTTGGGATTATCGAGGGTGATCGTCGCAATGTGATCCGTAAGGTCGTAGTGCACGGTGCCGGGCATGCCGTATGTCTCCTGGGCGTTCGAGTGGATCCCATTCATAGCCGATCGACGCGGGGGTAGCCGCCAGCTATTCGACCCGAGAAACCGGGAAGGACGTGCCTTCAAACTCGACAGATGCCCCCTCGATTCGTCCGTCTGAAGACGCCTCGAAGATCATTAAGAGCCCAGACCCTGAGAATGCATGGACACCAAGCTCGCCGAGCTCTGCCATCTGTCCATCCCCTCGACCGGCGACGAGTAAAGAGCCCCGCCGCTCAACGACGAGTGACACCGGAACAAGGGGGACCTTGTACTGACCGACGTAGCGATCGAGTCTATGAGCAACGGGGAGCGCAAGTAGCTCCGAAATCGTCCAAGGCGCGCGGCGCCCCGCTTCTGCCGAACGGATCTCCGCGACCGTCTCTTCCCGGACAGGCTCTTCGCCGTGCCCCCAAGCGCGCCGAAGATAGGTAACGACCGAAGCCAAACCCGCGTCGTCGAAGCGAGGATCGCCCACATGCCCCGGCATGGTCGAATTCCAGTCTTCTCCGTCAATCAACAGAGGTCCTGTTAGGCCATGCAACGAAATCCGCACAATCCAATCATCGGCATCCCGCACCCAAGGCGAACCCACGAGCGACGGCGCCAAGCTCGATTGCCCCATCCCACTGGCTCCGTGACAACCTGCACAGGAGGCCGCATAGAGCGCTTCTCCCCTCATGCGCGAGGCCTCTTCTTCTTCGCTTAGCGCCCGCGCGCCTCCAGGACGAAGGTCACCCGGCCAGGTGATATGCGGCCGCACAGCAGCGAGCGCTGCAGTGACCGCTGCATCTCGCTCCGCGTCTTCGTCGAAGAGCGCGTGAGCGCGCATCAACTCCACCCGAGCAGCACCCGGAATTCGCTGCCCCTGAGCGATGGCCTGAAGCATTGCGGCTTGTGCGTCGGGCGACGCAAGTGCAATCTGATCAAAGAGTGCGCCGACACGTTCCGCTACGTCCGCATGCTGTTGCGCCGCTCTATGCACGCCTGCCGCAAGTTCCCCGAGCCACGCAGCGCCTGCATCACTGGGCCCATCCCTTAAAGCGGTCACTACAGATTTTTCAAGTGCCTCCGCCTCAAGGCCTGGCAATCCTGAAAGCACGGCCTGCCGGATCAACTCATCCCCACCAAAGGCAAGCTGAAGAAGTGTATCCAAAGGCCGCTTCTCTTTTACGAATGCGCCGAGGCTATGAACGGCCTGAAGCCTAACAGCAGGATCTTCGTCAACCCACATCCCCTCAACGAGCGAGAGCCAGCGAGCGGCTGAATCCCCCGCGGCCAAACTCAGCTCCCCCGTTCGAAGGCCAGCACGCCGCACACGCGGGTCAACATCCGCCAAAGCCTCGGCCGCGGTCGCGAGCTCGAGTGCGCTGAGCCCCGAGAGCGTCCAGAGCGAGTGCACACGCCCGAGCGCCGTCGCCGAATCGAGATCACGAAGCGAAGCGGCCGTCCTCGGATCCGCGTCATGGATCAAAGCACGCTGTGCATGATCACGGATCCAACCGTTCGGATGATCGAGAGCGGCGATTCGCTCCGCGTGCGTGCGGAGCGAAGGCACTCGGCGGGAGATGTCTCGATCTTCGCGAACAATTCGCCAAATCCGACCATGGGCACCCGGAGCCACGAGATCATTCTTCTCGACGTAGTCCCGCAAATAGTCGGAGACATAGTGGGCGTGCTGAACGACACCGCGGTACATGTCGATGACCCAGATGGCCCCATCGGGTCCGACCTTCGCGTCGACGGGACGAAAGCGCTCGTCGGGGGACGCCAAGAACTCACGCTGTTCCCAGTCGGGGTCGGTTTGAAGCTGATGTTCGGCGCGGAGCGTTGTCCCCAACCGTGCGACCGAGAAGTGGGCCACTGCACTTCCGCCGGACTCCGGAACGAAGGCATCCCCTAGATACTCCGTGCCATATTGATCGCCCCTCTGAATCGCGATTCCACTGACCGCCGTCGGCCCGTTCTGGCGACCGTCCGCGCGGAGCGTCCCAGACGCATATGCGCGATTCAGTCCCGGAGCGACACGAATTCCCCAGACCTTCTCGCCGTCTCCCAGTGAAATATTGAGCCCCACAGGACTTGGCCGCGACGCCGTCCCCGCTTGCCGAGTGACGTATTCGCCTGGAAAAAGTTCGCCGTAGAGAAATCCTGAGTTGTGGTTGTAGTAAAGCAGTCCCTCATCGTCCTGGGCGATACCCCATTGCCCCCTGAAGGGCGTGGGAGACGAATCGAGTTCCTGCCTAGCATTGGCGAAGCGTAATCGACGAGAAGATTTTGCGTTATAGAGCCAGCCGTCGAGTCCGGGCAGAAGTCCATTTTCTCGATGCTCAACGTTCGTGCCCTCGGCCGCGTATTCGCCGAGACGAGTCCTCTCATCACAAACGCCGTCCCCGCTTGTATCGCGACAACGGATAAGATTCGGCGGTTCCCCGATCAATACGCCATCCGGAAGAACCGCGATCGCGCGAGGCGAAATCAGGCCATCCACGAAGGTCCGACTCGAATCCATCTGCCCATCGCCGTCTTCGTCCTCGAGCACCACGACGCGTCCGACCGGCCGTTTTTCCCCGTTCCCTTCGATATCGAGCATAAACCCCCGCATCTCGACTACGTACAGACGCCCTTCGTCATCAAAGTCCATTGCCACGGGATCAACGACCAGGGGCTCCGAAGCAACCAGTTCGACGCGGAAGCCATCGGCAATACGGAACCCAGCCAGCGCCTCACCCGGCGACAGAACCGGAGACGATGGACGTTTGAGAGCCGCTAAGACCTTCTCTGGATCCGGCGGACTAAGCCACCAAAATAAGACCGTTCCGACTAACATTAAAAGGCCAAGAAGACCGCCCAGGATGACAAAGATGCGCTTCATACAAGGCCCTTCTTGATCTCGGCAAGTCGTTCGGCTTCGGGGCGCCGCTTATAGAATGGATCAATGGGGTAGCAGCCCGACACCAAGCCATTGCGTGGAGCGGTCGTGCAATCACTAAAGGTTCGACAGACCAGCGGGCGCTCGAGCCCCCGACCAGCCAATACATCTCTCGGCAGCTCGGGGTACGAGAGCATCATCCGCCCCAGACCAATTGAATCGGCCCGTCCTGCGCGAACAATCGCCTGCGCGACGTTAGGGAGCCACTCTTGCAGGTAGGTGTAGGCGGAACCGACGAACTTGATTCCTTGATGACGTTTGACCAACTCCGCAGTCGCGTCGATCTGACGGACGACGCCGACAAGTGGATCCTCCGGCGGTTGATAGCCGTCAGATGGCGGATAGAAGGCGGGGCGCTGGATATGAGGATTGTAGTACGGGCTCCCGGCAGTCGTGCACACCAGAGTGACCCCAGTCGCAGCCAGCCACTCGACTAACTGATGGCTCTCAGTCAGATCGAGTCCAAGCCCGTCCTCTGACGCCGCGAAAGGTTGATGAGAGCTCGTCTCCGGAACCCCTACCCGGTCCTCTCCAGGCATAAAGGGATGCCAATCAAAGACAGAGAGTCGCACGCCTACTTGAAGCGCCGGCGCTTCGTTTCGTACCGCTTCGATGGTGCGCAAGAGGAACCGAGAACGACCTTCGAGATCGCCCCCATAACGCCCGGGCCGTGTCCGCGCGGAAAGCAGCTCATGCCCCAAATAGCCGTGGCAAGCCTTCACGTCGACGAAGTCAAAGCCCGCGGCCTCTGCAAGTTTCGCGATATGAACGTAGTCGCCAATCAGGCCATCCAACTCATTATCCGTAAGCATCGCGCGATCGTTCTCGACTCCGACGCGGCGAACGAGGACGGAATGCCTAAAGGCTGTCCGCGGAAGAAGATCACCGTGCGGGCGAGAAAATCGCCCCGAATGCGTGAGCTGAAGACCTAGCATCAGGTCGTCAGTCCGATCGCCTTTTGCTTCGTGAGCCACCACTAGTGACTTGCGAAGAGAAACAAGATCTTCCGCACTCCCAGGATTCGCACAGAGCTGCTGAGGATTTGCGCGGGCCTCCGGCTGAACTGCATAGGCCTCTCCGCCCCAAACAAGTTTTGCGCCGCTCTCTCCGAACCGGGACCAGCGACGCTTCACGAGATCAGTCGGCCGACCGTCGGGGGACGCATCCCAACCTTCCATAGGGAGTACCGCGAAGCGATTCCCAACGGATCTTCCCCCCACGTCAAGCGCGTGGCTTAGCGGACCGCCCTCTTCGATTTCATCGTCGATCGGAAGACTCAGGCCGAGCTCAGCCAAGCGCGCTTCCAGCTTCTCTCGCGTGCCGAGACGCGTCATCTTCATGGCGAGACTCATGCCCACACCTCGAGTCGCTTAGAAATTTCTGCCAAGACCTCCCTATCGGAAGCCGGTCGCCGCGGCGCCTGGGGGTGGGTCTCAGAGGACGAAATTCGCTCCCGCAGATTCAAGAAAATCGCTGCATCGTGTTTGTAGGCGGGAACAGGATCGCGAAACGCAAAGAAGCCTAGGTACTGAAGCAGATCATTCAGCTCATAGAACATTGGATCGTCCGTTTCCCAAAACCCATCGCGTTTCGCGAACGCTTCCGGTGCGAACGCCGAGAGACCCAATAGGTAGTCCGATCCGTACATCACCATGTCGATCGCAAGATCATTCCCGGTGAGCACTTTAAAATCGGGCCGCACAGAATCGCGTAACGCCAAGCGTTCCCATTCCTGACTCCGAGACAAAGACGAGTGCTTCGCGCCAATGCACTGCGGGACCGCCAGCAGAGCGCGATAGGCCTCGAGGTCATAAATTCGCCCATAGGGAACGAACATAGGCCCAAGTTCAAATCCGATGAAGCGATCACTCGTTTCGCCGAGACGCTCATGAGCGCCCGCCCAGTCCGGGCCGTCGAAGGCCGTTAGGCCATATGAGGGAAAGACGACCGGCGTCCCGCCTCGCGACTCGATTCGCTCCATCTCCCGCACCGTCGCATCCCGGTCCCACGAGTCCCCTTCGTGATCCCCGACATGAGCCCCCGCCACGAATTCTTCACCCACGACCGACTTCGTCGTATCGAGCACTTGCTCGCGTGCGGACTCCGAAAGTAATTGGACATAGCCCGTATCCATATTCACGGCGGGCACGAGCCCCGCCCCTACGGTCCGCTCAAGTAGGCCGCGAAAGGAGGACCAGTCGATCTCGCCTACCTCGTTCATGGGCAGCAAGACCGCGGACATGCCGGAAATTTTTCGCCGCCTCCTAATGAGCTCTGTGGGATGCTTTTCAAGCATGATCGATCTCCGGTCGTAGATAACCTGCAACGACCTCCTGGATATGTCTGCGTCTGGCGCCTCGCGATCGCGGAGATAATAGATTCCGAGAGAAGACGACACCAAGAGTGTGCGCGTTGCTCAGGTAGAAATAGCCGAGAGAAGCAATCGTGATGTAAAGCTGAACCGGGTCCACCCCCATCCGAAACACCCCGCTCGCAACGCCGCGAACGAGAATCTCTCGAATCCGCTCAACCAGCGGATGATGCATCTCATGCAGCCGCTCGCTTTGGACCAGATGTCGGGCGCGATGAAGGTTCTCACTGTTCACGAGATGGATGAACTCGGGATGTTCTTGGAAATAACACCAAGTAAAATCAACCAATCTAGTCATCGCCTCGGCAGGCTCGAACCGTTCCAGATCGAGCGCCGCTTCAGCCCCGCGAATTCGCGCATAGGTCGCTTCCAGCACCGCCACGAAGAGCGCTTCTTTGTTTCCGAAATAGTGGTAGAGCAAGGCCTTGTTCACGCCAGCACGCCGCGCGATCTCGTCGACCCGCGCGCCTCCAAGACCTAGTTCAGCAAAGGCGTCAGTCGCGGCATCCAAAATCGCCGCGCGACTTCGGTCCGCGTCGCGTGTCTTGGGAACAGCCGGCGACGTGGAGACCGACCCACGCTTCACACTGGCAGTCTTGGCTGCCGGGCGAGAAGACGATCGCGAACGGGTGACAGAAGGTGACAAGGGCGCGGAGCCTCGGGTTGGCTCGACAGCGAAGAGCGCCGGCGGCTTGCAAATAGTTAACTAAATGGTTAGATAAAGATCAAGCTAGACTCAGGAACGCCCCTCTTATTCGGAGCCTTTTTTGGAGATCGAGATTCACGCGGTCGACTTTGCCGCAAGCGTCTGCCAAACACGCCTGCCCTTCCGCTTCGGAATCGTCACGCTGACCGAAGCCCCCGTGCTACTCGCGCGGGTTCGAGCCCGCGTCGAAGGACGCGACGTCGAAGGATGGAGTGGCGATCTCTGCGTCCCTAAATGGTTCGAAAAGGATCTCCGCAAATCTGTCCGAGATGATGTCGCAAGCCTCTTTCGAAGCGCGCGGCGCGCGGCGACCGCAATTCAAGGATCTGTCGGCACGCCCTTTTCGATTTGGCACGTCGCCAATCGCCGGTGTGTCGAGGGGGATCTGGCGAGTGGGATTCGACTCGTGGATGGCTTCGGTGTGGCGCTCGTCGAGCGCGCGATGATCGACGCGACCTGCCGAGGCATCGACCGATCCTTTCGCGATGCCCTCTCAGAGGATGTGTTCGGCTTTGAACCGGGCCTACTGCTCTCGCAAACCGAGGGACTCCGGAGCCCCGACATCCTGGCGACTCCGGCACCTGAGACCGTCCTCTTACGACACACCGTCGGCGGACTCGACCCACTCCGACTCGCAGACGTAAAGGGCGAGGATATACGAGAGGACGGACATCCCGTCGCCCTCGAAGAGGACATTCGCCGCTTCGGGCTTCGCGCATTCAAGCTGAAAGCGAGCGGCGAACCAGAGGCTGATGCCGACCGCCTCTGTGAAATCGCACAGGTCGTCGACGAATGTGGTGTCGTAGCTCCCGTCTACACGCTCGACGCAAATGAGAGTTTCAAAAATACGGCCGACATACATGATCTACTCGACCGTCTCGAAGCGAGAGAAGAAGGTCGCCGAATTCTTGAAGGGTTGACCTATCTCGAACAACCTCTGCCCCGCACCGAAACTCTCGACCCCTCTACCGAAGCCGATATACGCGCGCTCTCGGGCCGCGTCGATTTACTCATTGATGAGGCGGACGATTGCGTTGACGCCTTCGACCGCGCGCTGAACATCGGCTACCGCGGCGTCTCGGTAAAAAACTGCAAAGGCGTCTTCCGCGCCCTTACCAATCGTGCACTATGCATCGTCCGAGGCGACGGAACGTTTCAGACGAGCGAGGACCTCACGAACCTTCCCATGTTGCCCTTACAACAGGACCTGACGACCCTCGCCGCGCTAGGCCTCACGCATAGCGAACGAAATGGCCACCATTTTTTCCCCGGCCTTGATGTCGTCCCGCCGCAGGAAGCGGAAGTGGCCCTCGCCGCACATCCGGACCTCTACGAACGCCGGGGCGACCGAATCGTTCTTCGAATCGAAGAGGGCCGC